>Ga0247810_10001695_pt1 | contig 13368 bp, 8 predicted proteins | sample UWRJL119311C1_FD_179918 | JGI IMG/M metagenome (GOLD analysis project Ga0247810, IMG submission 179918) | Plant litter microbial communities from Arlington Agricultural Research Station in Wisconsin, United States - UWRJ-L119-311C-1 | ecosystem: Environmental > Terrestrial > Plant litter >...
CTATGTTCCTATATGCACAATAGGGGAATAATTTATCCCTATATGAATCGTAACTCCGTACTTGTGAGGAAGTAACATACTTCCGAGATTTGTACAATAGAAATTTAAAATACAACATACGATGGATTATCAAAATGAATTATCAGGGAAGATTGCCTTAGTAACAGGAGGCACAAAAGGAGCTGGAAGAGCAATTGCAGAAAGGCTGCTGCAAGCTGGCGCAACGGTTATTATCACTGCAAGAAACGCACCGGAAAAAGGAAACAGCAAGCTGCATTTCATTCCGTCCGACTTGAGTAAAGCAGAAGGAACACAAAAAGTTGTCAGCGAAGTGCTGTTGGCCTACGGAAAGCTTGACATTTTGGTGAACAATCTTGGTTCTTCAACAACACCTGCCGGTGGTTTTACCGCATTATCTGATGAAGATTGGGAATCAACCCTACAGGCTAATTTACTTGCTCCGGTTCGACTGGACAGAGGTTTTTTACCTCAAATGATAGATCGAAAAAACGGAGTTATTATTCATATAGCTTCTATCCAGGGAATACTGCCACTGTACGACTCCACTTTGCCTTATGCGGCTGCAAAAGCAGGTTTAAGAAACTATAGTAAAAGTTTATCGAATGAAGTTTCGCCTAAAGGTGTTCGGGTGCTGACTGTTTCTCCCGGATGGATCAATACAGGAGCATCGAAAGCCTGGTTGGCTGAGATTGCAAGAAACGCCAATAGCACTGTAGAAGAAGCACAGCAAGGTGTAATGGAAGCATTGGGTGGAATACCATACGGCAGACCCGCTGAGCCGGAAGAAGTAGCTGAATTGGTTGGTTTTCTTGTTTCTCCGAGAGCCAGTTATTTATCAGGAACTGAATATGTAATCGATGGCGGTACTGTACCAACAATTTAATAATCTTTAAAAACAATAACAATGAACTTACCAAAAGTAGTAACAGACTTGATTAAAGCACAGAACGAATTTGACGCCGTTACGTATGCCAATTTGTTTTCAGAAACTGCCGTAGTGTTTGACGAAGGTAAAACGCATAATGGAAGACTTGAAATAGAGCGTTGGATCGATCACTCAAACAAGAACTACCAATCAGTGATGAAACCACTTGAATATACCGCAAACGGTACAACAAGCATCTTAACTGCAGAATGTTCAGGAACATTTCCAGGAAGTCCTATTGCGCTAAAATTTCACTTTGATATTGTTGATGGGGAAATTCATCATTTAAAAGTAACAGATTAAACATAAAAGATTGTGTGACTGTTTACTATAATTTATTTAAAAGACAAAAGCCATTGGGATCCAATGGCTTTTGTCTTCTGTGGTCCTTACGAACCTGTTTACGAACCATTTTTTACATGACTTGAAGAAACTTTCTTTAATATTAGCCTAGATAAAACTAAACATAGATGCGAGTTCACGATAAAAAATAAATAAATGTTTAGCACAAATTCTAATGTTTTATTTTTTGCAAAACGAAAAGAGTCTCTAAAATGCAGTCCATGATTTGTTCTATTAAGTTTTGCTGTCGTTTATATCAACTTTTTCCTTTAAAATAATACTGTAAAATTTATATTTTTTGCTATTTAACTTATTTCGATTGCTCTTGTTTTCAAGTACAAATTGCCTTATTTACAAAATATATCCAAAATGTTTTTAGATAAAATTGGCCCCCAAAACATAGAAGATAATAATACAATAAAAAAAACACTTGTTAATAATACTGAAACTCTATTATTTGAATAAAACATTGGCTTTGTTTCTACAATTTTTTTAAACCTTTCCGATCTATAAAAATATAAATAATTCACAAAAACGAATATTATTCCAATACTCATCATAATCCATTTACTTAAGGAAATACAGAAAAATCGAATTGAAAATATATCTATAACTACACTAGTAAAAAAACCTTCAGCAAAACTAAGAACCCATATAGTGGTAGCGTGAGGCTCGTTGTCTTTTATTATTTTTGTGTAAAATAAAAAACTGTAATAATATATAACATCCATAAACATACGTTTAAAATTAATACCCAAAATGTTCGTATCTCCAAGGATACCAATATTCATTTTTCCAATCCTGATACCAGTTTGTCTTAGTTATTGCTCTGCCTCCTTCCCAACCAATACCCCAAGCGGCTCCATAAGCTCCTCCAACGACTGTATATAAATTAGAAGATTGTTCCATTACCATACCTGATGTGTTTAGATTGCCTTCTCTGTATTGTTCATTTATTGACCAAGCATTATATGCCCCAAGACCTCTTCCTGCCCATTTAAATCCTGTTGATATTTTTAACGCAGAAGCAATTTTACCTCCTGTATAACCATTACCGTTAAAATTTTGGCTATAGGTTTTCCATTGCTTAACACTAAACCAAGTCGTCTGATTAAACATTTTTATCTCCGCGGCAGTTAATCCTGTGCCAAACCCTGTGAGCACTCCTCCTGTAGCATCATACCCTTGGTTATTATTTCCACTGCCAACGTTATCACTTTTAGCCTTTACAACAACTTCGCTTTGTTCAACACCTTTAATTTGTACCTTACTATCATATCCAAAATCCGTTTTGAACGAAACATTAAAAAACACTCCTGCATTATTGGAAGCGGAAGCCCAATCACCTGTCTGTTTATATTCGTTATATGTAGCAGCAAAGTGACTAACTCCGGCACCAATTAATCCAGCACCAACTACAGCCAATGTTCCAACTGAAAATATTGTTAATAAAGTCCCACCAATAATCTCAATTCCTGCAAATACATCTTTCCAGCCAATCTTCCATTTTTCCCCACTCGGATCGGTATACTTCAATGGATTATTCAATACATATCCATATCGGTTATAATTCTGCGTGTTGCTAGGATCCTGGACATAATTATCTGGCTCCAAGAATCGATGCAACTTAGCGTCATACAGACGTCCATTCATATGTATTAGTTTCACACTTTGCAAATGCTCATGTCCAGTATAACCGCGATCCAATAAAGAAAGTCCGTTTAAAACATTGCCGGCTCCATTTTGTACAAGCACATTTCCCCAGGCATCAAAAAGGCGTTTTTCTAATACTTGCCCTGTATCATCGCTAATTGCTACAATACTACCTTGGTAATCACGTTGTAAATATAAATAATTTTGGATGGTTCCATCACCTTTTAACACGACAGGAGCTGTGTAAGCATCGCCGCCTATATAGGTTACAAACTCTATTGATCCTGTTGTAATATTATGTTTAATTTCCATACTCCCATCAGCTGAGTAATATTTGCGTAATGGTCTAAGTAGTTTTTCATTATCTAAACTACCATAAAACATAGTGCTGCGACTATTTTCATCGTTATAAGTAAAGCTAATTTTATCTTTTCCTACATCTTCTATTTGATATGGGCTTTTAAAAGCCTTATAAGTAATATTTTGTTCTTGATTTGTTTGATAGTGTGCCAAAGCATTTGGAGTGACAGTTATAGAAGTGTTTTGATATGCCTTAGAATTATTGCTATAATTGTAGGTTCCCACTGCATTTTGCTTAATTCTTCCACGATCATCATAATTTTGAGTTTCGGTCACCCCTGCTGTATTTTTAAAAGAAGTTAGTCGATCTAAAGAATCGTAGATAAAACTTTCACTCCAGTTAAATAAACTGTTGGTTCTACTGGTTAAATTACCTGTTAGCGGATCAAATACCGTATTAAAGGTCATAATATTGTTTGGTGAAACAATCAATCTATCATGTTTGGTTTGCGTTATTAAACCATTAGAATCATATGTATTACTAACTCCTATATTTCCATTGGCCATTGTTGCCTCTGTAAGTTGCCCGCTTGCATTGACTGTATTGGTTTGCCACAATATTTGAGATGTTGCAGTATCTATAATTTGCCATGGTCGTCCATTTTTATAGGTATGTTGAACGGTTTTAACACTTGTTTTTCCCGCAGCATTGGCAGTAGAGGTTTCAGTATCCAATCTCCCAAAAGCATCGTAGCTCATCTCTTTAGTAAATATTGCATAAGGTGTAGTTTCAACATAACTAGCTAGTTTTTTATTACTGTCATAGGTATAAACAGTCGAGATGGTGGCATTATTCTCGAAATTATCTACAAAGGTACTTGATGTTAATAATTTGGTTGAGCTGTCATATGTATAGGTCGTTGTACTATTAGTATTGACACCCACAATCGTTTTCTGAATTAGTTTTCCTTCTGCATTTAGCGTATAAGTTGTGGTTCCGTTAGGACTGCTTTCTGTTAAAATTTCTCCCAGATCATTATAAGTGTAGTTATATTCGCCTGCAGATGGGTCTGTTAATTTGGTTTTTCTGCCCCAGCCATTTTGCTCAATATTGGTTATCACTCCGCTATAGTCCGTACTTTTTAAATTACCATTGGCAAAGTACGTATAATTAACTGTTCCTCCTGGATTATCTGTCATAATAACTGTATTACCCAGTGCATTTTTGGTGACAACTTTGGTGGTACCACTATCATTTATGGTAGTGTTCAACCCAGAATAGCTAATACTGCTAATTTTTCCAGTAAAAGCAATATTTTGATTTTTCCTGCCATAGACATCATATTGAGTTTCATTCCATTGTGTAGGACTACTTCCATAATATGGTTCGCTTGCTTTTATATTACGATTATAAATGTCATACAGATAGGAAACATTAGAAATATTTCCGGATATATCTTTTACACCAGAGGTTATTTTACGTCCTAAATCATCGTAGAGTTCTTCGCTATAGCTGCCCTCATCTCCGGTTACCGTTATTTTCGTTTTTTCGCTATTTCGTATATAACTATAAATATTACTCTTTCCTAAATAGTCTGTAACTTTTGTCTTTTTAAACCAGGAATCATATAAATAGGTGGTAGTTAATCAATAAGGATTTGTTTCCGAGCTTAATAAGCCGTTAACCGTATTATAATTATACGATGTAGCTAATCCTTCGATGTCAATACTTTTAGTCAAAAATCTCCCTGATAGATCATACTCATAATTAGTTATCCTGGAAGTCAATCCCGTAGCTGAAATAGTTTTTTTCGTGATATTACCAAATGTATCATATATATTGTCCTCAGTAATAAAGTTGGTATTGCTTTCTTTTTTCTTTACTTGAGTCATTAAACCCGCTGTATTATATGTATATTGTTCTTCAGAGGTCTTTGTGTCTCCTGAAATGGATACACTTTCTGTTTTATTTAAAGTTCTTCCCACTACATAAGGTGAAATTGTCGGCGTAGCATAAGTTAAATTTCTTATTGTGGTTTGCTGAGTTGCACCGCCTTCTTTTATAAAAGTGGTTGATTGAGTTGGATTATTATAGGTGTCATATGCAACAGTAGTCTCACTACTGGTATTGTTTAAACCGTTATACTGTTGAGAAGCGGTAAGTTTAAGATTGAAGACTTTATTAGCTTCTGTAGAGCTGCTGTAAGAAGATGTTGTTTTAGTAATAAAGTTGCTTGGAGCACTATTATTACTGGCATTATATTGCCCTAAGACACTATAGCTCTCAATATTGGCACCACGTAAATTGGTATCAAATCTAACCCGTCGGGATTTAAAGCGATATATCTCTCCCACATGATTTGTATGGTAATGCCGGTTTTTTTTAATTCCCGTTCCATCTGTGGAAAATAAGCATAGAGATCCTCGACTCTTGAGGAAACAACTTCTGCGGGGCCTGGGGAAAACAGTTCGTCTAATTCAGTATCGGTTTTCTTGTTGACAGCTTCCAGGCTTAATCCAAGCACTTCAAATAGAGAGATGTATTTTTTTACTGTGTTTCGGGAAAGCGATAAATACTTGCTTATAAACAGTTTGCTTTTGCCGTTACAATGTAATTTAATGACTTTTCTAATTTTATTCATGTCTAGTTTGTTATTTGCCATAGCCTGTAGTTTTTATACAGCTCCATGGTTTAACAACATGAAAAGAAGTAGTTTTTTAGTGGTCAATTTAAACCGAAACCATGTGTTCAGTTTAAATTGAAAAGTGGTGGTCAGTTTGATCCGAAAGCGGTGGTCACTTTATGCTGAAAAAGCATGGTCAATTTGACCGTTTTTTCCACACTAGCCAGGCTTCAGGCAAAGTATTCAGGTTTAAATACAGATCATGAAATATCGAAATACTGCTGAATAAGGGAATTGAAAATTTACTTATAATTCATTAAATCTACGATAATTCGCAGTTTGTTGAATGCAGGGACTTGATAGGTTCAATATTTCCTGAAAATTTAATCTTTGATGGAATAGGATTTCGAACCACAAGAGTCAATGAAGCGGTGCAGCTAATGTACTTAATTAACAAGCAATTAGACCAAAATAAAAAAGAGACAAATCAGAATATTTCTAACTTGTCTCCTATGGTGGGCGATGAGGGGTTCGAACCCCCGACCCCCTCGGTGTAAACGAGGTGCTCTGAACCAGCTGAGCTAATCGCCCTTTGTTTAAAGGTGTGCAAATATACAGCTAGAATTTGTATTTGCAAGCATATTTAGAAAAAAAATCAAATATTTTTCAGCCTAATCGTTTATCAATCTATATTTCAGCTTCTTAAAAAAGAAATAAATCTTGACGTTTTCTTAGTATTAAGTTAAAATACCAAATCAGAAAAGGGATTTTTGATTATTCTTTTGTATTCACTTGCTATAGTCATACATTTGCATACTTTAATTGTATATTCAAATGGCAAGATATCAGGAAAATGATTTACCAAAAGCTAAATTAGACTCTAACTCACTTCAAAAAGCACTCCGAATTTTTAAATATGCCAAAAACCACAAATGGAAATTTTTCCTCGGATTGGTTTTCTTGTTATTGACCAGTGCCACTGCCCTCGCCTTTCCTAAATTGATGGGAATGTTGGTCGATTGTGTTACCAATAAAAATCTTGACAAAGCCAATCAAATCGCAATCGCTCTTATGGGAATTCTGGTTTTACAGGCTGTATTCTCTTTTTTCAGAATTTCGCTTTTTGTGAATTTTACTGAAAATTCCTTATCCAATATTCGTTTTGCATTGTATGAGAATCTGGTAAAACTTCCAATGTCGTTTTACTCTCAAAAACGTGTTGGTGAATTGAATAGCCGAATCAGTGCTGATATTTCGCAATTACAAGATACTTTCACGACTACAATTGCTGAGTTTTTACGTCAGTTCATATTGATTATTGGAGGCTTTGTGATTTTAGGAAACATTAGCCCAAAACTAACCTTGATGATGCTGGCTGTAGTTCCAATTGTGGCTGTTGCTGCCGTAATTTTTGGAAGATTTATTCGTAAATACGGAAAAAAGACACAAGACAAAGTAGCCGAAAGTCAGGTGATTGTGGAAGAAACATTACAGGGAATCAGCAATGTAAAAGCTTTTGCTAACGAATGGTATGAAATTCAGCGCTATAAAAACAAAATCAAAGAAATTGTAAAAATCGCTATCAAAGGCGGTCAATACAGAGGTTACTTTGCTTCGTTTATTATTTTATGCCTTTTTGGATGCGTAGTTGCTGTTGTTTGGTACGGAATTACCTTAACCATAAAAGGTGAAGTTCAAGGTGTTGGAGATTTGATTTCGTTTGTACTTTATACCACCTTTATCGGAGCTTCTTTTGGTGGAATAGCCGAAATGTATGCCCAGATTCAAAAAGCGGTTGGAGCTACAGAACGTGTTTTTGAATTATTGGAAGAAGTTCCGGAAGAAATTAATGCCAATCAAAAAGGAACTCTGTTAGAAAAAATCAAAGGAAATGTCGCTTTTAAAAATGTCGCTTTTAGTTATCCGTCCCGTAAAGAAGTTGAAGTTCTTAAAGATGTAAATTTTACGGCAGAATTTGGGCAAAAGATTGCTATTGTTGGTCCGAGTGGCGCTGGGAAATCGACTATTTCTTCATTATTATTACGTTTCTATGATATCACATCAGGGGAAATTCTGGTGGATGGAAAAAACATTTATGATTACGATTTAGAAAACCTTCGCGGAAACATGAGTATTGTTCCTCAGGATGTTATTTTATTTGGTGGAACAATAAGAGAAAATATTGCTTACGGAAAACCGGATGCTTCAGATGAAGAAATAATGCTGGCAGCTAAACAGGCGAATGCCTTGAATTTTGTAGAAGGTTTTCCGGAAAAATTCGAAACTTTGGTTGGCGAGCGCGGCGTGAAATTATCAGGAGGTCAGCGTCAAAGAATTGCAATTGCAAGAGCGTTATTAAAAAATCCAAGTATTTTGATTTTAGATGAAGCTACTTCTTCTTTAGACAGTGAAAGCGAAAAACTGGTTCAGGAAGCTTTAGAAGTTTTAATGGAAGGAAGAACAAGTATTATTATTGCACACCGCCTTTCAACCATTAGAAATGCTGATAAGATTTTAGTTTTGGATAACGGAAAAATCACCGAAGAAGGAACGCATCAGGAATTAATAAATCTTGAAAACGGAATTTATAAAAACCTGAGTAATCTTCAGTTTAGCAATTCTTAATACCTTTTGAAAATCAATATTTTAAATGCAATAAAGCGAAATGTTTTATTGCATTTTTTTTGATCATAATAATTAAATTTTTTCAGGATGACAAAACCTCTTTTTACCATAAAACCCTAGCCCCGATAGAAGTGAAAATCCTTTTGCTTTTTTCTTTAAAAAGCAAAAGATTGCAACGGATAGCGGGATTAGCTCCTGAAAATTTATTAAAAAAACATATTCTCCATTAAACCTTTTTTTAAAAGTGATGTCTTAACTTATTAACATTAAAAAAAGAGACGACAATTACTTTAAAAAACACTTATACATACCGATGTTAAATATAACGATGAAGCTGTTTTGTTTTCGCTTCAAAAAACTAAATTTGTAACCACCAATTCATATCTAATACACATTTTACCTAAATTTTATGAAAGTAAAACACCTAATTTATGCCCTTATAATTATAGTACTCGGAGGATTTATAACTTATAGAGTAATATCCAACAAAAGTAAGAACGAAGAGTCTAAAAAATTTGGTGATAAAGACAGACCTACGACTGTTACCGGAATAGTGATTAAAACTTCAACTTTTGATAATAATTTATCATTATCAGGATCTATCGAAGCCAATGAGCAGATAGAAATTCATAGTGAAGTTTCGGGAATTGTTGAAGGTATTTACTTTACTGAAGGGAGTTATGTAAAGAAAGGGCAAGTACTTTTTAAGGTAAATGATATTGAATTACGAGCTCAATTAAGACAGGCCCAGACAAAAGAAGGCTTAGCCGGTGAAAACGAAAGAAGAGCTAAATTATTATTGCAAAAAGAGGCGATCAGCCAGGAAGAATTTGATGTTGCAAACGCAGATTTTGCTTCGATGAAAGCGCAAACGCAATTAATTAAGGCACAAATTGCCAAAACTTCTGTGAAAGCCCCATTTTCAGGAAAAATTGGTTTACGTTCTATTTCACCGGGAACTTATATCACACCAGCAATTTTAGTAGCAAAACTGGTAAATACAGGAAAACTAAAAATCACCTTTTCTATTCCTGAAAAATATGCTTCACAGGTAAAATCAGGTTCTGTTATCGACTTTACTGTTTCAGGATCCGATAAAGTCTATAAAGCTACTATATATGCCATCGAACCGGAAGTCGAAGTGGCAACCCGAACATTACAAATTCGTGCTATCGCTGATAATATGGATGGCAAACTTTTTCCGGGAACTTTTGCAGATATAAAAATGCCTTTGAACATTATTAAAGATGCTATTGTTATTCCAACAGAAGCAATTGTTCCGGTACAGGATGGTAAAAAAGTTTTTATTTCAAATATGGGTAAAGCCAAGGAAGTAATGGTAGAAGCAACGACCCGAACTGATGCTTCGATATTAATTCTTTCCGGGCTCAATGCAGGCGATACTTTAGTGACAAGCGGCGTCATGTCCTTAAAAAATGATTCTCCAATAAAAGTAAAAATCAAGAAATAAAGATTTTGAATTATGAGTTATAAGTTGAGAAAATTTCAAAGCTCTAATTCAATAATCTAAAGTCTACAATCAAAAATCTAAAATCTCAAAATGAGTTTATCAACCACAAGTATAAGAAGACCCGTTTTAACTATTGTACTGAATCTTTTGATTATTTTATTCGGTTTCATTGGTTTTACTTTTTTGGGTGTTCGTGAATTTCCTTCTATTGATCCTGCGCAGGTATCGATCAGAACCAATTATACCGGAGCAAATTCGGATATTATCGAATCACAAATTACTGAACCCTTAGAAAAAGCAGTAAACGCAATTGACGGAATCAAAAACATCACTTCTTCGAGTAATCAGGGAAGCAGTAATATTACAATTGAATTTAATCTTGACAAAGATTTAGAAGAAGCAGCCAATGATGTTCGTGACAAAGTATCACAGGCAGTTCGTAGTTTGCCACAGGATATTGACGCGCCTCCCGTTGTATCTAAAGCGGATGCTGATAGCGAATCTATTATTTCGATGACTGTACAAAGTGATACCCGAAGTTCATTAGAATTAAGTGATTATGCCGAAAATGTCATTTCGCAACGATTAGAAACTATTCCGGGAGTAAGCGCGGTTCAGATTTGGGGACAAAAAAGATACGCCATGCGTTTGTGGATTGACCCTGTTAAATTGGCCGCTTATGGCTGTACCGTTTCCGAAGTTCGCGATGCACTAAATGCTCAGAATGTTGAGTTACCTTCAGGAAAATTAACAGGTAACAATACCGAACTGACTGTAAAAACGATTGGTAATTTATCGGAACCCGAAGAATTCAACAACATTATTATTCGTACAGAGGGTGATAAAATCATTCGTTTAAGTGATATTGGAAACGCAGCATTAGGACCTGAAAATATCGAGACCGGATTAACTTCCTCAGGACTTCCTATGATTGGTTTGGCAATTGTACCTATGCCTGGAGCTAATTATTTAGATATTTCAAAAGAGTTTTATAAAAAATATGAGGCTTTACAAAAAGACCTTCCAAAAGATATCAAACTAAATATTGCGCTTGATAATACGGCTTTTGTGAAAAAATCGGTTCTTGAAGTTGCCGAAACATTAGGGATTTCAATTGTTTTGGTAATCATCATTATTTATTTATTTTTTAGAGACTGGGCCATTGCCTTCAGGCCTTTAATTGATATTCCAGTTTCCTTGATTGCGACTTTTTTCATTATGTGGATGTTTGGTTTTTCTATAAATGTTCTAACCCTCTTGGCTATTGTTTTGGCAACCGGTCTGGTGGTTGATGACGGAATTGTAGTGACCGAAAACATCTATAAAAAAGTTGAAGAAGGCATGTCTCCTATTGAAGCAGCAATTAAGGGATCTAATGAGATTTTTTATGCCGTAATTTCGATTTCCGTAACTTTGGCTGCCGTATTTTTACCTGTAATTTTCTTAGAAGGTTTTGTGGGCCGACTCTTTCGGGAATTTGGAGTTGTCATTGGAGCTGCGGTATTAATATCCGCTTTTGTATCGCTGACATTAACACCTATGTTAAATGCGTATTTAATGAAGGGCGGAGAACAGAAAAAATCAAAATTCTACATTAAAACTGAACCTTTTTTTGAAAAATTAAACAGTGGCTATGCCGAATCATTACAACGTTTTATAGAAAAGAAATGGCTTAGTTTTCCGATTTTGATTGCTTGCTTTGGATTAATTTATTTGTTTTTTACCATATTACCAAAAGAAACCGCTCCATATGATGACCGAAGTTCTGTAGTAATGCGTATGAATACTCCTGAAGGTTCTTCTTATGATTATACGAGTCGTTTTATGCAGGAAATATCTAAGTTGGTTGACGATTCTATTCCGGAAAAAAAAGTAAGTTTAGTAATTACTGCACCGGGCTCCGGAGGTTCGGCAGCAAATTCAGGATTCATACGTCTTTCATTAAAAGACCCACATGATAGAGAACGTTCTCAAAAAGAGATTGCTGATAAATTAACCAAGTGGACAAAAAAATATCCTGATGCAAAAACATCTGTTATTCAACAGCCAACGATTTCAGTAAACAGACGTGGAGGTTTGCCAATACAATATATTATTCAGGCACCAACTTTTGAAAAACTCCGTGAAAAAATTCCATTGTTTATGGAAGAAGTTGGAAAAAGCGATGTTTTCTCCACTACAGATGTCAATTTGAAATTTAATAAACCAGAAATAAACGTGAGCATCGACCGTGAGAAAGCCGAAAGTTTAGGAATCTCCATTATGGATATTGCCCAAACGTTGCAGCTTTCTTTAAGCGGACAGCGCTTTGGTTATTTTATAAAAAATGGAAAACAATACCAGGTCATTGGGCAGTTTGACCAACAAGACCGTTCAAAACCGCTGGATTTAACTTCTATGTTTGTAAAAAATAAAGCAGGACAATTGATTCAGATGGATAACGTAGTTCATGTCGAAGAACAAAGTAATCCACCACAACTGTATCATAATAACCGATATATGTCGGCTACTGTTGCTGCAGGTTTAGCTCCCGGCAAAAGCATCAGTGACGGAATCGAAGCAATGGATCAGATAAAAGCGAAAGTGTTAGACAATACTTTTACCACCGATTTAAGTGGAGAATCCCGTGATTTTGTCGAAAGTAGTTCGAATACTTCTTTTGCTTTTGGATTGGCTTTATTATTGATATTTTTAATTCTGGCTGCACAATTTGAAAGTTTTGTTGATCCATTGATTATAATTTTAACTGTACCAATGGCAGTTGCCGGAGCTTTATTTTCACTATGGTTATTCAATCAGACATGGAATATCTTCAGTCAGATTGGTACCGTAATGCTTATCGGACTGGTAACCAAAAACGGTATTCTGATTGTAGAATTTGCGAATCAGTTGCGGGAGCAGGGAAAACCAAAACTAGAAGCTATTTTAGAGGCTTCAGAAGCTCGTTTGCGTCCTATCTTAATGACGAGTTTAGCCATAGCATTAGGAGCTTTGCCAATTGCAATGTCTCTCGGAGCAGCTTCAACAAGTAGAATCGGAATGGGAGTTGTCATCGTTGGAGGAACCATTTTTTCTTTGGCCTTAACACTTTTTGTAATTCCTGCTATTTATTTAATGTGGTCCAAAGCCAGAAAACATTATCCGGAATTTGACCATATAGAGGAATATGAAAGAGATAGCAAAGTATAGATTCTTAATTTTGAAATAAATATCAAGAGCCGTGAATTCAATTTAGCAAAATAATTCACAGCCAAAATTCATAATATGAAAACTAAAACAATATTAAAAAGTCTGATTTTATTTTTGTTTTGCATAGCAAAAGGTAATGCTCAGGAAATCCTGACTATTGAAGAAGCTATGAAAATAGCTTTGGAAAATAACTTTGAAATAAAAATTGCCAAAAACAA
>Ga0247810_10001696_pt1 | contig 13363 bp, 8 predicted proteins | sample UWRJL119311C1_FD_179918 | JGI IMG/M metagenome (GOLD analysis project Ga0247810, IMG submission 179918) | Plant litter microbial communities from Arlington Agricultural Research Station in Wisconsin, United States - UWRJ-L119-311C-1 | ecosystem: Environmental > Terrestrial > Plant litter >...
AAGTTTGTTGGCTAATTATGCGTCGAAAATCTTCTATATCTATATCTGCTTCTGATAATACCCGTCTATTTTCATGTACCCAATTTTCTAGAAAAAATATATTTTTTGAGCAGTATATGCCTTCACAGATAATCTCTGCAAAAGATACATCCAACTCAACTAATGGTAAAACATTTTTTTTTATGAGTTCAGAGCTGGAATTAATAAGTTTAAATAAAGTTATATTCCACAAGCTGCGTAAGTATGCATTTGAAAGCACCTGCCTCTTATCCCTGACAATTTTAGCCAAATTGTAGATAGTACTGATGTTTAATAATTCCTGCGGAGGATACATCCCAAAAAAATGATGAAAAAGTTCATTCTCAACCGGTATTAAATTCAAACTTAATAAGTCAAGATTAATAATATTTTCGTCATCTAAGTCCTCCGGAATTTTGCAAGTTGGATTTCGCTCGCAAAGCACACCCTTAGGAGTTACTTTCTTGACTATTTCCGGAACATCATTGAACCAATGAATAAAAGGCGAATTTACAACCAGTAGATCCTGTTCCATTTCAACGCCGTTAATCCTTGCCTGCAAAATAATATTTCTGGCAAGTTTATAAGTGCTGATGTCACAGATTTCTAATGTAGCGACACTGGAATTGTGAAGTCGAAATGGGTCAATGATTACTCTCATGATTTTACTGTCGAATTTTCATGTATCACATCATCTAAAATTTTTGCAAGTTGCGAGGATGACAAACCCATTTCAGCTTTAACAGTCTGAATATTTTCAATAATTCTGCTTTTAGCCGCTATTAAATGGTTGTCAGTCGGATATTTCCATTCTTCGAGATATTTCACAATCAAATGGAAGCCTTTAATAAAAGCACTCTGTTCTTTTATAGACCAAAAATAATATTCAGATTCGATTGAAAATGATGCGCTCATTTTAGAAAGCATTTCTAAAATATCAGAATCTGTCTTTAATGACCTCGTTAGATTCATTAGTAAAACCCCATCTTTATTATTCACAAGTCCTGGATCTGCATCTGCATTTGTCCTAAAGATTTCGAAACTTTCTAAATTAGTTCTAAACCTAATCCTGAATTCATTCACTGATTGCGATTTTAAACTTTGCTTTTTTTCAAATTCCTCAACAAATTCCATTAGCGGTCTTCGATATTCTTCAATAGATTTTTTTATCGAACTTATCTCTATTAGGTACTTCTCCAATAATGATTCGTTCCAATAGCTAAACTTCTTATAACCAAAATGGTCAGGAAGAACTTTGATAAATAAATCTTTAATAGATGTATCATTAATCGCATTTAAAAATAATTGCTCGGGAGAACAATAATGAAAATTTCCATTTTTAGTATTTTCCGGTAGCAAAGTAAACCAATTTTTAGAAATATGCGCTAAAAGTAATTCCTCATTAACAGTTGCTTCGCCCCCGAATAATTGTCCAATTTTTTCAAATAAGAAATTTTCAGCAATAGGTGGAGTCCACTCATTTATAGCCTTTACACAAACTTCGTATTGGTTCGCAATTTCCCGAGATTCAGTTGGAGTCCAATCTTCCCATTGACTATTATAAATAATATTAAATCCAGCATCTTTCCACTTGACTGGTATATTTACTAGAAATTTTTCTTTCGTATTAAAACTTGACTTAATTTCTTCTGTAAAAATGTTGACCAAGTCATTTTCAAATTTTTCGTTTTTCGTTAAATCCGGTAAATTGTTCCACCAGTTCTTAAATGTTGAGGAAAACATTTCTTCAGTTGCGCATTCGTTTGCGGACATGGCAAAACAGGCTCTGGCAATTGTTTGGTACTGAGCTAAAGGACTAGTCTTATATTCTTCTATCTCTTTCTTATATTTTTCAATGTCCGAAATAAACCCCTGCATTTCAAAGGACAAATTTTTCCAATCTTTAATTGGTGTAATTGGAAGCTCGTCTAAATAAAATTTAATTGTATCTGTTATCTCATCATTCCTCAACGCTTTCAACCACAACGCAATTTTTTCATTTTCAAAAGCAGCAATTCTTCTTGTAGCAGTGTTCAACTTGTCAAACCAACTTTTTACAACACTCTTTAACTCATCTGGACTGGAGATACTTACATTGAAGGCTCTTGTAGCAAGATTTAGAAGTACCTCCCTTTTAAAAGATGACTCTTTTAGGGCTGAATACTCTTTGTTATACTTTAAAATTTCAATTATCTTAACTATGTTTTCATCATCATTCTCAAATTCTGCTGGGGAGATATCAAGTAAGGCTTCAGGTAAGAATTGCATGAAAAATTCTTTAGAATCACGTTCTCTGTCAGCATTCCTGTCTGCTACTTTTTCAAGGAACGAATCCAATAGTTCATAAAATTGCTTTACATTTTCGTTTTCATTTATGTGACCAAAATTTAACGGGGTTAAGAACTTTACCAGGCCATCAAACCTCTTTGACAATTCCCCAAAAGAGTTCGCTACGGTTGAATTCTGAAATAAGCTATTAAGCTGCTTTAAATACTTAGATTCAAAAATGGTCATATCCATTTTTCTGATAGCGTACATTCCATTTTTTTTGAAAATGTTTTCTATCGTAATTGGATCTTTATCATGCGTGAAAGCCGGTTTTCTCGGATCAACTATCAATATATTTTCCTGATTGGATCTTACATAACATGTAAAGAACATTTTTACAAGTTGTTCAGATAGACCATATGGAGCATTTATCAATGGCCTTACAAATACTTCGGGGGATGTGACATTGCCTACCTTTAGACTTTTATCAATTAACTTAAAAATAAGATCTGCCGGGCTGCCTGATTCAGGGTTCTTTAATTCTCCATATTGAATTTTACTATGAAACTTTGTTGTTTTTGTCAACCCTAAATTATGAAAAAATCGGTCTATAACTCTAGAAATTACCGACTGGTTGTTATTATTTATTAGGGGAATTTTATCTCTTTCCGGAGCTATAATTGCTTCTATGACTTGCTGGCTTTCACTGGGCTTAAACTTGGAAAACCATAAGGCATCGTCGGTGATCTTGGGTACGACAGTAAATAATTCATCAATATACTCTTCTAGTTTGCTGTCAAGTGCTCGGGCACTTTTCAACTCAATAACACCGCTTAGATCCGAAAAGCTCCATTGCCAATTGTTCGGCAGCTCATAAAGCTCTCTGACTTGTCTGGTTAACTCAGATCGCAGAGTTGCTAATTCACTTTTAATTCTATACGCATGATTTGCATTTGATGTGACCTCAGGATGCAGTGCGGTTTCATTTGAGACATTGTACTCGAAAGTCTTTTTCTTTAATACCTCAAATTGATTTACATCAACTGGCGTAGCAAAAACAAGATACTTTTTTAAATCGCTGTAGTTTTCAAGTGTCGTCTGAAAAGCTCCAATTTCATTTTCATCTTCGATGACGAGCTGAATAATGAATCCCTGTGTATGATTTTCCTTAGAATCCCAGTCATAAAATTTTTTTAGTTTTTCTAAATTATTTTCTAAATCTTCCACATTAGAAACAGGTAAATATCGGAAAGTTCTGTTTGAACCATACCTTTGATTGTGGACTTCAAAATTATGAGAGGGTTGCTCAAACAGGTCAGCCCATACTTCCTTACATTTATTAAGGGTTGGTGGCAAGGTTTTACCTTCGACTTCTTTTCGAATTTTACCAAAACTTTTCGAATTAAATGCAGGAAATTCGTATGCCTGGGTTGTCTGGTTAAATTCCAATGTTTCATTTTGTACTAATGCATCCAGCAAAGATTTTAAATCTGCACTATTTTGATCATACATGGCCCATTCCAGTACGCTGAATGTAGGTCTAACTTGTTCTTTGCGTGTAGCAGTGAGAACCAGAATATTTTGCATTAATCGAGTAATGGTGATATCATTCGATTTTGCAATAGTTGTCTCATACGAGTCAACTGTTCCCGAAATAATTTCAGACTTTGCATCGCTTAAATTTTTAATAAAAAACGCTAAAAGCATGTCTGGTGTAAACAATGTTACTTTTTGCGAATCTGAATTTATCGTAGAGTTCTTATCGATAAAATCCTTTAAGCATCCATACTTATTTTCATTCGGACTTAAAAAGTTAAACATTGATCTTGTATTCTGTGCAAACTGATTTGATAGCCTTGGCAAAATAAACGAAGTAAGGGGATGCAGAGGATACAAATCCTTGATAATCTTGGTGATTATCCAATCATCAGCCTTTTCAGGAAATAGCTGGTGAGAGTTGACAAAATCAAATTGCTGATCAATAAGTTCCTGATCTAGTAGAGCATTTTTATTGTCAGCATTTTTGGTTAGAAAAACTTTACCTATAAGTTCTTCACTTTCAGAATCTGCAATTTCTAGTGCATGCCTTTCGAACCTTCCAACAATTTTATCAATATTCTTTTGTTTATCCTCTTGAATTGTAGTTGGGTCTTGATGACTGGCAGCTACGAAAACGATATTCGCATTGGTTGCTTTACGGTCTTTTAGGCGTTCAATGAAATCCTGAATTTTTAATGAGGTTGTTTGGGCGGACTTATTTATTAATTTATCAAGGACACCGCCGAATTCGTCGTACAAAATAACGATGCCTTTATAATCGAATTCCAATATGTTTTTGGCCGTCTCGGAAAATGCTTCAAATACATTACCATGTGTCTCTGAAAAATCTGAAAAAACGATTTCCTTGTACGCATCTTTAAAAGATATGTATGATGAGCCATCACACTCTTTCAAAAGTCTAATAAAATCCTCACCTGTATTCCCAGGAATCTTATCTTCGAATTTTTTGAAAAGGTCTTGGCTCTCCAATCGCCAATTCTCAAGCGTTTCAGCAGCTCGAAGGTAATAAGTTGATGGTCGAAATGAAATATTTGTAGCTGAAATAGACTCATTAAGCGCTGATAATAATGCCTGGTCGAAATCATCAGTCCCGTAATTGGGAACAACAATTAAATATTTAGAGGATGCAGAAAGATGATTGTGAAGTATGATTTTTAATCCATCATTATAGGAGGCATCTTTATCTTCAATTTTCTTCTGAAAATCCTCATAAAGTGTCGAATCAGCACCACTTAAAAGAAATCCTAGCATCAATAAGAGGTAGGATTTACCTGTACCATATGACGCAGTAATTAAGTGAACTTTTCGTTCATCTCTTGATGGAAGGGAATTAAATATTTCCCTCATAATATGCCTGGAACTCGCATTTGGTAAATAGCCGTTCAGAAACCTGTTTTCTTTTGTCAAATTAAAATCAAAGTCTCTGGCAACATTAACTTCCGCAGAAAATGCAGATGAAAGTTCTATAATTTCGTTAATCTTCATTTAGTTAGGTATTAAGCGCAATTAAAAATAGTCTTCATAAAAATGCGAATCTGTAGCATTGCTCAACAGATATTGGCTCTTAAATTTTTCATATAAAATCTTTGAGTAAAAACCAAAAAATACTGGCTTAAGCGGTTCGAGTTGGCATAATTTGGAAACTAGAAAGCTTAAGTACTTTGGTTCCTGATATCGAATCGACAGAAACATCTCAAGATTTAAAAGGACCACAGCTTTATTCAAAGTTGTTTCATTAATTAGATTATATAACTCGTTCTCACTCAAAATAACATTTTCGTTGTAGGTTGTAGATAAGTCAATTATTTCCAGTTCGTGTGCCAAAAGTTCATCCAGAATATGTTTTTCAGAAAGATACACTAATCCGGTTCGTTTTCGCGAATGAGTAATTAAGCTCACAAAATCGCTAATATTCATCATAATATCTTTTAAGTAAACTTAATGGATCTCCCGAAAATGTAAATTCTATTAAATGTAAGTCAGCATGCTGCACCATACGCACAAAGCCTAAATTCATCATTTCAACAATTTTAGCATCTAATTCTTTTGAAGTTAGATTAAAGAATTTCGCAAAATTACCTTTCTCTTCTAATAATTCTCTAAATCCAATTGAGGTCCTTCCTTTTCGGTTAATATAAAAAATATAGGCAATCAGATATATATGAACATAATAAGCTTCATCTCTTTGCAAATGACCGTCCAGATTGTTGAAAAAATTCAGATCTTTAAAGGCTTCGGAGTCAAGTAAAGCAACTTTTGTTCTATTAATTAGCCCATTGAGTTTAGTTCCCTCATAATCTGTCTTAACATCATTTCTATTTGCCCATTGTTTAAACTTTCCAATAATATCCAGATCATCTCCAGTACCGGAATAGTCATTGACAAGAAAGTATAAAAAAGGATTATTTTCTTTTAGAGACCACTGATATATAATGACCCACTTAGTTATATATTCCCGAAATCTGTTATCATTTTTCACGATAGTTTCACCCAGCACAGTAAGTTGGTTCTTATTTCCAATAAGTCCAAAATCTTTCAAATATTCTTTATAGCCTCGAAATTTATTTTCACCAAAGCCAGCTTCAACTAACTGACTCTGTTTGTCACCGGCTCCTCCAGCGATGATCGATAAAATTCTAGCTAAATGTGATAGATTTGCTGAAAATCCTTGATACTCTTTTAAAAATTGCATAGTTAAATAAAGCAGGCAGCGCAACCGATCTCTCCATCCTCATAATCTGAAAGAATGTCAATAAGCTTGCTGGAAATGTTAGCCTTTTGTTTTTTATCGTTATCTTTTTTAATATAATCTTCTTTAATTCTTTTTATCCTTTCTGGAAGTATTAGCTGGGCAAGTGATTCATTTTCATTCCAGGTATAACCTTTTTTCTCATAATCAAGAGCCTTTTGAAATAGGTCTGGGTGTTGTTCATATAGCCAAACCCATTCAATTTTTTGTTGGAAAAAACAAAAATAGCATCCTGATCTGCTTCTTGAATATTCTCCCTTTTTGCCGTCGACTTCAAATTCGATTTTGTCGTAGTACTTTGGAACCCCTACGCCACTTTCTCGAAGTATTCGAAAAATGTCTTCCTTAACTAAAATGTCGTTATTATTAATAAGTTCGAAATCATCGCTATTTGAGAGTGGATAATCGGTAGTTTGTAGAAACGAGAAAATTAAAAAATTAAACGCTTTCGTGTCACATTCAAGTAGTAATTCTGCCTTCTTTTTTATAGTAAATCTAATATTAACTTCTTGTTGAATAATATCGGTAAAATCGCTGGAAATTGTAAAATTACAGTCTCGGAAAAGTTCACTTAAAAAAGTAATGTTTTTATTTTGTAGCGCTTTATTAACTACATCTTCGCTCCAGATATTTTTTCTAAACGGAAAAATAGATTGAATATTAGATCTTTTGGAAATATATCCATCTCTATTCTCATCCCCTCGAATGCCAACGTAAGATATCACTAAATCATCACCTACAAATTTCTCAAAAGGAGCTAGTTTCAGTGCCTGTGTACACCATCTTGCCTGAGATGACGGTAAGTATTGAAATTTTAAGTTTAACAAGTAATCAAATGAATCGTAACCGTGATTTTCTTCGTCATTGCTTGCGGTTAACAATACTATTTTTTTTCCAAGGTAAATTTCAAGGTTGCGAATCAATTCGTAAGTTTCATCCAGCTCTTTTCCTGTATCGGTTGTATAATATTCAATGTTAAGGTCAGGATAGTTGTTCTTCATGTAAATTGCCAACGCAGCGCTGTCTTTCCCTCCGGATATACCTAATAAATGCCTTATTTTTTTCATGATTTCATTAGCTTTTTGATCACGTTAGCAAGAGCAGCAATAGTCAATTGATTATTAATGCCATTATCAATAATTAATTTTTCAATTTTATTTTCAATTTTTTCTATATCTCGTCGGGCGTTTTTAGGCAGACGGACAATCGTTTTATTAACACCATCAATAAAATCGTTGATTTCAAAACCAATAATATCTTCTTTGTGATTGTCAAAATCTTCATTGGTCAAGTCTGTGAGAGAATCAAGTTCAGCAATAATCGAATCAAAGCGATCTTTCAATAAAAACTCATCTTCATCGTTAAATGATTCAAACGGCTTTCCAATTAAATTTTGAGATATAGAATTAAGCCAAGCCTTTCGGTCATCAATATTTGATGAAACCCGTTGAATGAAAGATTTTTGATCAATTTGTACTAAATGCGATTTTATTTTTCGGTAGCGTGTAGCTAGTAAAGCCTTATATTCTGAAAAATCTGATGTTGGTGCGCCAATTCTTTCTTGGATGTGCGATTCAAATCGGGAGATTAATAATTCGAAGCAATTTCTAATCTCCCTAATTGTTGTTTCAAGTTTAAAAATATATCGTTCTACTGATTCTGGATCATTAGACAGCATCGTTGCTGAGTAACCTAGAGCTGACGGAAAATCATCAAAAAACGTCTTTTCCAGATCTTCCGTGTTTGAAATAACCTTTCTTAAGGATATAGCATCCTTACCAAGATTTGATATTGTATTTTTAGCAAAATCAGGCAATTGACGATAAAATGTAAGGAATGGCCTTATCGTATCAATAAACGTTTGATTGTCCAAATTATCCTTCGTTTCTTGTTTTAAAAATATCCTATATTTATTAAAAATATCGAGTCTAATACCTGTAAGTTCAAAGGCCTTAATTTCGTATTTTTCTGGGTATCGAATGATCAGATCCAAAGTCTCTTCTGTCAAAAATGGAATATACCCATGTTCGCCAAATAAAGCAAATTCATCTCGCTTGATAAAAAGAAACGTCGGTACCCAAAAGGAAATTAATCCTTGTTTTAACTTATAAGGAGGTTTCGATAATAGTTCAGTGAAATGTTGGAGCTCTCTTTTCCTTTCTTGAGAACTAGTAAGAAAACCTTCCGAGGCATTCCAAAGATCCGAAAAATTATTCTGATTATTTTCTAAGTTAATATTTCCTGTGGCAATTGAAATTCTGTTTTCTTTTACCAAAGAAAGAAAAATGGTTTTTTCAGGTGGAAATTTATCTTTTTCAAATCCTAAATCAATTTTATTCCAACTATTAACCAATGCTTTAAAATAATTTTTACGTGCAGTAGCAATTGATGGAGAGATCTTGTGTTTATTCAAGAGTTCATTTTTGAAAATTGGAGTGCCGGGATATGCTTTCCTGCAAGCAATTGATAATAGCTGATTAAAACTTCTTTTATTGTTGATGGTACAAATCTTCCCATCCCATACCCATTTCACGTTGTGAGCATCGGAGTGTAAACTGCCTAAAATAAAATAATTAAGTGCTTTCTGGCTAGCTTCCAAACTTTCATTTAATAACTTAACAGCAACAGAGTCACCACTATTGTCTTCTTTTACTTTACGTAATTTCTCTAGCTCAAATAGTAAATCTTTAATAGACTTTGAGTTTTCATAGTATACAAAAATTAAGGGTACGTTTTTAATGTTTTTTGAATGCTCTACAATTTCTTCAATTGTGAGCTTTTCATTAAATATGAGGTATATCAAGCCATCTAAATCATCGGTAGGTCTATCGTCCTTCAACTTATCAGTTATGATAAAATCAAAAACTCTGGGTGTTCCGCACTCGTAGGTATAGCTCTTTGCTAAAACAGGTGGTAGGGAATAATATCGTTTTAAAAGTGTAGCAACATCCTGAACTTGCTCAACTTTTGCCGCTGCAAGTATTAAAGCTGCTTCTACATCTAATGATGTACCTTCGTTAATGGCATACCTTTGTAAATGCTCTCTGTATACTATTATTTTGTTGGATTTTAACTTATCAATAGCTGACTCTGGATCCTCAATATCTAGGCAAAGCTTTGAGTAATTAACTAAAAAAACGGTATCCAACTGGCTGCCTTGGGCAGCATACAATTGTAGAAGTCCTATTGCTTTAACTAATTTTATTCCTTCTTCGACATTTTGTTCAAACCTCCGCTGCACCTGGTCAATAGAATTTCGGATTGCAATCCAAGATGAATAGTCAGGGTTGTATTTTGATTGTATAAATGAGTAGAAGTTGAAATGTAAATAATCGTAGACGTGTGCTAAGTTAAAAAACCGCGCATTTCTGGCGACTTTATTTAAGCTGGTATGATCTGACGACTCTAAAAAAGAAAAAAGGCTTCTTTCATTTTGCCCATACTTTTGTAAGCTAAGTGTTAGAACATTTGCAGCTAACAGGTCAAGGGGCATAATATCAAGAGCTATGTCCGATGAAAATTTTTTAGAAATAGCAAACGCTTTAGATTTATTAAAAATTTCCGCAACGTTCATCGCAAGAATTTCGTCGTCAGCACTTTTTCTTGCACCACTTTGCTTTAATGACTCAGAGGCCAGTTGTAGCAACTGCTCCACAGGCTCATTAAAAGTAATTTCCTTAAAACGACCTTTTACCTTGCCCCATTCCATCCTCTGGTTTTGTTGTAAACCAAAAGCGTAAGCATCAAAATTTTGATGCACTGTAGTAATAAAAATAATATTATACTTCGGATTATTTACAAATTCTGCAAATTCTTGCAAAAAATAAAGTTCTTTTTCAGGATTGTTTTTCGAGGCATATTCCAAAAATTTCCCGAATTCGTCAACCAATATTAAAAGAAGTCCGCCTTGTATTGAACTTTTGTACTCATAAAAAAGTTTGGCAAAAATATCAACGCTACTTGATCCAGCGTCAAGATCGGTAATGTTTCGGACAGCATCTTTAAACGAAATATATTCTCCAATTATCCTTACAACATCAATTTTTAGATTTTCAAAATTATCAGCAAAATAAGGCTTTCTTTTAATTAAATTTTGTTCAAGAGCCCATAAAAATGAGCTTTTACCAGTTCCATACGATCCAATAATATTGAAAACGTGATTACCTAACTTATAATCATTGATAATTTGATGGTAAACTCTCTTAGCATTTTCTGTAGGGAAATATATTAAATCTCTATCTGCGTCACGAATAATGTTAATAGATTGACTAAATTGAGGTGTATCGCTCTTGGGTAGCATAATATTTCTTTAAGATGTCGTGAGACGTTGGCTTATTTTTAAATTGTAATTCTGTTATTCCGGCTTGTTCATTGAGAGTAACAAACTCGTTATCAATGGAAATCTTTCGTAGTTTTTGACGGAGACCTTCTTTGGTGAGTGCAAATACGCTTCCAGGTGAATTTTGATCAACATCCAGTTGATTTAACCCGATTGAGTTTTGGTATTCTGAGTTTTCAAGAATGGCGTATAAAATAACTACTTCAGGCATGTCGCTTCGCTCAGATGGAGCTATATAATAAACATTCTCGGATTCTTTTTTCATATCTTCCTTTTGCTTTACAAAAAACTGTAAAAGATTCAGCTCTGTTAATATTCCGGAAAAACTTTCTTCCTTGTCCTTATTTCCCTCTGAGCCTAAATACATTTTGACAAAAACAGTAAAATCTTCATTTATACTATTACTGCTGACGGATTGTGATCTTTCTTCAAGTTTTAAATTAACATAATTTAGAAAATCTTCACGGGTAAATTCAATTTTATTTTTTCTGAACTCATTAAATATAATTCCGTAAGAAGATGCGTAACCTATTGTGACAAGTCGATAATGTAAAATCCATAGGGTTGCCTCATCTTCTAAGAAAGGATCTAGTGCTTCATCCCCTCCAAAGATTAAATTTCCGAAGTCTGTGACTACATCGTTTTCATCAGTTATGCCAAATGCCCTCATCCAAAATCTTATTGCTCTCACCATATTATTACCAACTCCTAAAATCACTCCCGCACCATCTTCAGAAAGAACATGTCCAGTTGTTAAAAAATCATATCCTTTTTTCAGCCATAATAACCTACACTGAAATGAATCGTGACCAGAAAAGGAGAATCTATTACTTTTTGCTATCATTAGTAGATATTTATAAAAAAATTAATGGATATTAAAAATAGTAATTACAAAAAAAATATGCGGAAAGCATCTAAATTCAGTAATAATTTTTAGCTTTTAGACATTTGTCTGTTTGAATATAAATTAAGTAATTTAATATGGACAATCAACAACTATGATTTCTATTTTTCAACAATTATTTGAACAGTTACTATATTTTAAATAAAAATTGTCACTTTTTTATAACTGAACTTGTACAAATTATCTAAAAAGGACTAATTTTTTTTGATTTCAGGTTCATAGAGGATCTTATATCCAAACACCAAAAATTAGATTTTTTTTGTTAACTGATTCATTTAAAAGTAATAATTATACTTGCATCGGTAAAGATAATTAATCATATACCAAAAAACTAATTTATACTTTCTCTTCATGGTTTTTTGATAAAAAGCAGTTATGACTGCAAACCTCCGTCAATGATTCAAGAGTACAAAATTCTCCTCGCAAAAAAATAATCTTTAATTGAACTATCACTCTTATTTCCAATATCATCAAATTTTCTGTCAGCAGTTGCTGAAAATCCAATTCTTTGATTTAAATGGATTTTGGTTAAAACTTTGCTGGATGCATTGCGGACAAAATCATTTAAATAGGGAGACATTGCTTCAACAACTCTCGAATCAATTTTGGTTGTACTGGCGTTATCAAAATAGTTTATTGACATTAATAGCTTTTTATATACAATAATACGAAAAAGCAACCGAAAGAAAATATGGAAAACCGTAATGTCAAAAAATATACTCGATATATATAAAATAGAAGTTAATCCACTGAATTTTTCAACAATTTATTAAAATACAATCTGATAATAGCTTAATAATCGTTGCTACCTCCAAGTACTATTATTAAAGTGCTTCCATCACATAATAACTTCTATTCTAATCAAAGTCCATTAAGAAATTTTTACTAAAAGCTTTCACTCGAAACGGACTAAAAGGGCAGCTAAGATAGTGACTTAAGCATGCCCCGTGCGCATAATGGCGGCGCTCCCCTTGCCACCCTTCGGGACTTATAGCCCGTGCACATCCTTAAGCCACTGGCATCTTGCTTTCTTTTTTCCCGTTTTTTCGTTTTGAAAACAATTTTTGTTGAGCAGGATTAAAGAGAAGTAAACAGTAGTAATCCTTAAAAATTAAAATTATGGAAATCACAGGACGAGTAACAGCAGATGCATCAGTTCAAAAAGTGAACAATGACAAACAAGTGGTCAATTTCAGTATTGCCATCAATGACAATTACAAACCTAAGGGCAGTACCGAAGTAAAGGAAGTAACGACCTATATCAATTGCTCCTATTGGTTAAATGCCACAACAGCGCAGTGGCTTAAAAAAGGGACACTCGTACAGCTCTTTGGGCGTATTAGTATGAATGTTTACAATAACAGCGAAGGTCTGGCAGTAGGCACTCTGACCTTTCATACCAATAATATTAAAATTTTGGTTTTCCCCAAAAAAGAAGAAACAACTGGGGGCAGTTCAGAAGTAAAGGAAAAGAAATCAAAAAAAGCACAAGACGTACCTTTTTAATACTATCACAATCACTTAA
>Ga0247810_10001697_pt1 | contig 13356 bp, 10 predicted proteins | sample UWRJL119311C1_FD_179918 | JGI IMG/M metagenome (GOLD analysis project Ga0247810, IMG submission 179918) | Plant litter microbial communities from Arlington Agricultural Research Station in Wisconsin, United States - UWRJ-L119-311C-1 | ecosystem: Environmental > Terrestrial > Plant litter >...
TTCTTAAAATAGTTTACAGCTCTAAAAAAAATGATAATTTAGCAAAATTAAATTTATCAAACACACACAATGAAAAATACTGCGCTTACGCACATCCATGAGAGTTTAGGAGCTAAGATGCTTCCGTTTGCAGGCTATAACATGCCTATTTTATATGAAGGAGTAAATGCTGAACATGAAATTGTTCGTAACGGTGTAGGCGTTTTTGACGTTTCACATATGGGTGAATTTTTTCTGTCCGGACCTAATGCATTAGCCCTTATACAAAAGGTAACCTCAAATGACGCAGCAACTTTGACCATTGGTAGAGCGCAATATTCCTGCCTTCCAAATAATGAAGGCGGTATAGTGGATGATTTGATTGTTTACAAAATGGAAGAAGAAAAGTATTTACTTGTAGTAAATGCATCTAATATAGATAAAGATTGGGAATGGATCTCTTCACAAAATGATTTCGGAGTAGATATGAAAAATCTTTCTGATGATTATTCTCTACTGGCGATACAGGGACCTAAAGCTGTAGAAGCTATGCAATCTTTATCTTCTGTAGATTTAGCTGCTATAGCTTATTACCATTTTGAAGTAGGAGATTTTGCAGGTTTTGACAATGTAATTATTTCAGCTACCGGCTATACAGGCTCAGGAGGTTTTGAAATTTATTGTAAAAATGAACAGGCAGAGGCAATCTGGAATAAAGTTTTTGAGGCCGGAGCCGCATTTGGAATTAAACCAATTGGATTAGCTGCAAGGGATACATTGCGACTTGAAATGGGATTCTGTCTGTATGGCAATGATATCAATGATACCACCTCCCCTCTTGAGGCAGGCTTAGGATGGATTACTAAATTCAATAAAGAATTTACGAACTCAGAAAACCTAAAGAAACAGAAAGAAGCAGGAGTTACTAAAAAGCTCGTTGGCTTCGAACTTATCGATCGTGGAGTTCCACGCCATGATTATGAAATCATGGACAAAGATGGTAACAATATAGGAATAGTAACCTCAGGTACTATGTCTCCTTCTATGAATAAAGGTATAGGCCTAGGTTATGTAACAGTAGCTAACAGTACTGTTGACAGTGAAATATTTATCCGTATAAGGAAAAATGACGTAGCTGCCAAGGTTGTAAAACTGCCATTCTACAAAAAATAGTCAATTCTATTATATAGATTATTATAATAAATATAGAAAATAAGAGCCTCAAATGAGGCTCTTATTTTTTAGACCGTATATGTTTAAAATCACAATATTATTTTTATCTTGATAGTATTAAAAACACCATCTCAGGTGACCAATTATTATAGTATTTTGATGAGGAAATTATTACTTTTACTGCTACTTATTTCGTGTACACTTTCTGCGCAGCAGACCAGGAATACTTGTAATACACTTTCCAAAGTATATAAAGTTATAGAGCGTGAACATTATCACCCAAAGCCCTTAGATGACAGCCTGTCCGTTTATGTATTTGATACTTTTATGGATGGTCTTGATCCTGGAAGAAACATTTTCATTAGGCCTGAATACGAAAAGTTACGCAAAAACAGGCTTTCGCTTGACAATTACATCACTGATGAAAATTGTGCTTTTTTAGATGAATTTATAGCAACCTATACCCTTGCACTCCAAAGAAAAAAAGCTACTATTGAAAAGCTGCAGCAGATTCCTTTTGACTATACTACAAATGACAGTGTTCGATTTAGCAGGGAGAGTTTTCCTTTTGATGTTGAGGAAGCTACTTTTGAAAAAGTATGGAATAAAAGGCTTCGATATGAAATACTTGAAGACATCGCTAAGCTGAGCAAGAATAAAGATTCCATAAAATTGAACTTTAACAGCATTGAGAAAAAATCAAGGGCTAAAATATTCGAAACCAATCTTTGTAAAGCCAACAGTATATTAGACGATAAAGACGGAATTGAAAACCTTTTACAAAAATCATTGCTGGACATCTTTTGTAATTACTTTGACCCCCACAGCAATTATTTTTCAGTAGATGCCAAGTCTAATTTTGTATCGTCACTGTCAACCAGCAATCTCTCAGTAGGGCTTAACATGAGTATGAATGAGAATGACGAAATTACGATTAGTGAAATTGTACCTGGCGGACCTGCTGCAAGAAGTGAGATGTTTGAAAAGGGAGATCTGCTTATAAAAGTAAAAAACAGCAAAAATCAGGAATATTGGGTTTCGTGTACCTCCCTTCAATTGATAGGAGATATTATTTTTTCTGATCAGAATGAAGAAATCACCATCACCGTTCGTAAAAAGAATGGAAGACTGCTCGACGTCAAACTGATCAAACAGGTAATGAAAGCAAATGAGAATGCTGTTTATAGCTTTATAGCCGAAAAAGAAGGCTCGCGGGTCGGCTATATTAAAATACCTAACTTTTACTCTGATTTTGATGTTAATAGCCAGCAGGGCTGTGCAATTGATGTTGCTAAAGAAATCCTTAAACTTCAAGATGACAATATAGATGGCCTCGTAATAGACCTTGAGGATAACGGTGGCGGTTCTATGGAAGAAGCTATTAGGCTGGCGGGAATTTTTATAGATGCCGGACCGGTTTCTGTACTGCAGGACAGTAAAAAAAGACAAAACATCATTAAGGACACGAAGCGTGGAGCTATTTATTATGGCCCTATGGTAGTGCTTATCAACGGCAATTCTGCTTCAGCAAGTGAATTTTTTGCTGCCACCTTACAGGATTACAGGAGGGCCGTTATAGTAGGTTCTACCTCGCTTGGAAAGGCGTCCATGCAAACCATCGTTCCTATTGACAATAAAAAACAAGATGATTTTGTAAAGGTCACTATTCAGAAGTTTTATAGAATTACAGGAGACAGCAACCAGATCAAAGGAATTATGCCTGACGTTCCCCTTCCTGTACTATTCGACAGTCTTATCCCCAGAGAAAAGAATTATAAGACAGCATTACCTTATGATTCCATAAGTACGAAAGCCAAATTTAAAAAATACGATTCTTTAAGTATGGACAGGGCCATCAAACTAAGTAAAGACAGGATACAAAATAAACAAAGGTTTGTAGAACTGGATCAACTAAATACTGAAATAAATAAGACCTACAATAGGAATAGAAGACCGGTTAGGCTTACATTTGAAGACGTCTTTATCGATGCACATGAAATTGATGATTTGTGGAAAAGGGTCAAGGATATTTCAGGCAATCCATCTGATGCAGTGATATCCAATACATCCTGGCAGATAGAACGAAACAAATTGGATCCATTCGAGAAAGATATAAGCGACTTTAAGATCAAGGATGTCAGGAACAATATTTATCTGGAAGAAGCCATTGCCATTATTAAAGATTTTAGGACATTGGAAATCATGAATATCAAGCCGTAACTTTTAGCTTGGCAATTCTAATTACACGTTTTTATAATATCGTGTATTAACATGACCCTAAAGAAATAAATTTCTAAAAGGGATTTTTTTAAAGTCATCACATATATAAAACAATAAATAATTATTTCATATGTATCTATTTTAGATATTAAAAATTTAATATCTAAAATAGATACTCATTGAGTATATTGATTTACTTTCACAATCTTAATCAACCAATACTCCCAAATTTATGAAAACAAATTATTGCCTTCTAATTCTTTTTCTGTGTTCAATTGCAATGTATTCACAACCTAATCCGAATACATACTTTCCCCAAACGCCTACTTATGGAACTCACAGTCCTACTGCTCCACACCAGTTAGTCACTAACGATCCATCGATGACACCTAAACTGACTGCTTGTGGGGATCCCGGTGAATATAAAGTAGGCCACAATAATGATTTCCAAGTTCAGGTTAGCCCAGATGGTGTAACTTATACCGATTTATTTGAATACAACACTTTTGTGAACAGTAATTCAGGAAGTTTGTCAGGTGTAGAAAGATCATCTTTTGTGTCATTCGACTATACGGGGGTAGCATATGTAAAGATTAAATGTATGCAGTATGCCGATGTAACAGGAAAAGTTTTGATTAGGCCACTATCAAAGAATATAGTTCCGACAATAACAGCAAATGAAATAATTATTAGGTTGACACAACCTGCAACCTCAGTTACTAATGGAATGGATTATTCTAATAAGTTATCTGTTGAAATCAACGGACATCGCTACGGTAACCTGCAAATTTTCGCCAATAAGCCCTATACAGCTTTAGCTCCTTCATCACCAACAATAGTGTATGAGGCTGGAGTCAACATATACAATACTGCTTTAAACGATATATCAGGTAAAAAGATAATTATTAAAGCTGGTGCTATACTTACAGTACCTTATACCGGTTCGACAAATTCAGATGCTAATAATGGGAAAATTGTGGCCCATAATGGTGACGACATATATATTGAGGGTGGAGGAATCCTTAATGGTGGAATATTCGTTGAAAATGTGGATGGCCTTAACATCCGCGGAAGGGGAATTATAGACCTTACAAATTATCCAAAGCAATATACCAGTGATAATCCAAATCCTTATGCTTATGTTCAGGGTGTAACGATCAGAAAATCGAAGAATATAAATATTGATGGAATTACAATTAATGATTCCCAACAATTGTGTTTTGAATTGACAGATAGTGACCACATTACATTAAATAACCTTAAGATGTTTTCACGGGTAGTGTGGGGCGATGGGTTCCATATGAGAGGTACCAGTAATGTAACTATCAATGATTGTTATAATCGTACTTCTGACGACTGTATTGCAATATATGCATCGCGTCATGTATCTTATGACACTAATTACCTGAATAGGGATGCTTATGAAATAAAGGTTTTTAATAGTCTGTTATATGCAGACAGGGCTCATCCTATTACAATTGGATGGCATGGCAATCAGGTTATTGATAATGGAACTAATATATATAACCTTCTTTTTGACAATATTGACATTTTAGAACATGATGAAAATTGGGTACAGCCTAATGGTACTGTACATTCTGAATATGAAGGTGCAATTGGTATACACTGCTCAGATGAAAATAAGTGCGATAACTTTTTGTTTAAAAATATTAATGTTGAAGATTTTACAAGTGGTTGTCTTCTCACTGTTAAGGTAATGCCTGCTGGTGTAGGTGATGCTGCTACTAGTGGCAAATCAATTTCAAATGTCCGTTTCGAAAATCTCTTATATAATGGAACAGGCGAACATAAATCCTTCATACAGGGAATTAATTGCGATAGACCTGTTGATGGTGTTCATTTTGAAAATTTAAAAATTAATAATACCCTAATTTCGAAATTATCCGATTACCAGGTTGGAGGACAACAAATGTTCGAAACAAATGATTATGCTTATAATATTACATTTCAGGAAGCTAATAATTATGAGGAAGACTTTACAAACAGTATAAATGGTCCATTTACTATCCGAAATGTTTCAACAAATTATTATTTACAACACACTGGTACATATGTAAACTCCATTAACTCTGTAAGTACCAATTCTAATATGGTGTGGTATCTTGAAAAAATAGGCGGACATTATAGAATAAAAACTTCAAACTCTGCTACAGCTCCTACTATGACTAACAGCTTTATACAAACACTACCTGCAGCTCTTTGCCAAGGAAAATATATAACCACTGAAGTTAATAATACTCAGCTAACGAATCAGGAATGGAAAATAGTAGGCGACAATACTTCTGGATATACAATCAATAACGCATATACCAGGGGTTACCTTTCCTATCTGACTGGGATAACAGGAACAAATACTGTTTCATGGTCTAAAAAAACAGATGTTAATAATGTCGTTTTAACATCCCAAAGATGGAGAATCAGCCCGTATGTCGGCAGCTTATCTAAAGCAGCTTCAACAGAAAAAACGGCAAAAAAGACTGGTAACATTGATAAAAATATAAGTGTATTTCCAAACCCTACAAAAGATTTTCTGAATATACAGCAGCTGCAGACTATAAAAAATGCTAATTTCCGTATTGTTGACTTAAAAGGAATAACCATCCTTATTGAACAATTGAACTCCAGGGATTCAAAAATTTATGTAGGGGATTTAACCGATGGAGTTTATGTAGTAATTATTGAAAAGGAAGGTGTAGTTTTATATTCCGATAAATTTATAAAAACACATTAATAATCAGTACCTGCTAACAACAAGAATGTATTATTTCTAATTAGTCTAATATTCTACTTATCTCATGGTAATATCCAATCGAGGAACATTATATTTGTTCTTCGATTGGATATTACCTTTATATTTTAAGCAAAAGTTACTTGCTGTTATTTTGTAGCTTTTAATTCATTTGCATGGATAATAATAAGTATTAAGTCTTATAATATTTAATCTATAAGAATACGTAATAGTTAGATAAATACATTTGCAGAAACGACGAGAAAGATTATTTTTGTATCGTTATTTCAGATTATAAAAACAATAAATATGGGAAGAGCGTTTGAGTTCAGAAAAGGCAGAAAAATGAAACGTTGGTCGGCAATGGCCAAAGCATTTACAAGGATAGGAAAAGATATCGTAATGGCTGTAAAGGAAGGTGGCCCAAATCCTGATGCCAATTCGAGATTACGTGCGGTTATCCAGAATGCCAAGGCAGCCAATATGCCTAAAGAAAATGTGGAACGTGCTATCAAAAAAGCAACAGATAAAGACACAGCCAATTATAAAGAAGTATTATTTGAAGGATACGCCCCTCACGGCATCGCACTGCTGATTGAAACCGCAACCGATAACAATAACAGGACTGTAGCTAATGTTCGCAGTTATTTTAATAAATGTAATGGTACCATGGGTACGCAAGGGTCTGTTGAATTTATGTTTGACCATACCTGTAATTTCAGGATTCCGGCAGCAGGACTGGATGTAGAGGAATTGGAACTTGAATTTATTGACTTTGGCGCTGAAGAAATTTTCGCCGACGAAGGAGATATTCTTATTTATGCGCCTTTTGAAAGTTTTGGAGCCATCCAAAAGGAATTGGAAAACAGGGGAATTGAGATTCTCTCTTCCGGTTTTGAAAGGATCCCTCAGGTTACTAAAGAACTTACGGAAGATCAAATTGCAGATGTAGAGAAACTGATTGAGAAAATAGAAGAAGACGATGATGTGATGAATGTTTATCACACGATGCAGGAATAGGTACTATTAAATGAAACTCCGGAAACTCCGGAGTTTTTTGTGTCTGCAATTTTCTTAAATACAACAGTTAAGCACTTAAAATAGTAAAGTAAAACGATAGGAAGACAGTAACCCTCAGTTGCCTATAATAAGCTATATGGAAAAACCGGTTCTTGAAATGCGTATTGCAAGCCCTTTTCGCATGTCGTTTATGCGTCTTATTAAATGGCTATTGATTGCTGTTATAGCCGGCACCTGTATTGGTACAGCTTCAGCATTTTTTCTAAATACACTGGAATGGGCAACGAATTATAGAGAAAGTCATCTTTGGATTATCACCTTACTCCCTATCGCAGGTTTATTAATCGGACTTTCATATTATTATTGGGGTTCCACAGTAGCCAAGGGAAATAACCTGTTATTGGAAGAACTAAGCCATCCACGAAATACTATTCCTTTCCGGATGGCACCATTGGTGTTAGCAGGAACAGTGATGACCCATCTTTTTGGTGGTTCGGCAGGACGAGAGGGAACTGCCGTACAAATGGGCGGCGCTATTGCCGACCAGTTTACGAAGTTATTCAAAGTAAAACAAGCAGACAGGAATATTATCCTGATCATTGGGATAAGTGCAGGATTTTCGTCTGTATTCGGTACACCATTTGCCGCAATATTATTTGCCTTAGAGGTAATGTTGATACGGAAAATACGTTATGAATCAATAGCCCCATGTATATTAGCCGCTTTTACAGCACATTATAGCTGCCTTGCCTGGGGCATATCACATATACATTATATAAGTCCTGGTGTACCCGAAATGGGAATTACAAATTTCGCATGGGTTATTTTTGTTGGTGCCTTATGTGGATTAGCGGCATTGTTATTTTCTAAAACCACACATCTCTTTAGCCACTTATTTGGCAAGGTGATCAAGTATGCTCCCCTACGGCCTTTTGTCGGAGGAATTCTTATTGTTATCGCAATAGGAGCATTTGATACCACCAAGTACATTGGACTTGGAATCCCTACTATAGTCGCTTCATTTGACAACGGGCTGCCGGCTTATACTTTCCTTATAAAAATACTATTGACTGCCGTAACCTTAGGAGCAGGGTTTAAGGGAGGAGAAGTAACCCCATTATTTTTTATTGGCGCAACACTTGGAAATGCTTTGTTTCTCTTTGTGCCCCTACCTTTGTCTTTACTGGCAGCCGTAGGATTTGTTGCCGTGTTTTCGGGAGCCGCCAATACGCCCCTTGCCTGTACCGTTATGGGAATAGAATTATTTGGTATCCATAGTGGCATCTATATTGGCCTTGCCTGTATGGTTGCTTATTTCTTTTCAGGTCCTACAGGAATTTATACTTCTCAAATTATAGAAGGGCCAAAGCTCCAATTATACAAGTATCTCGGTATTCCAGGTACATCAAAAAACGAAGATTTACTGTAATATTTGGCATGATTTGCTTGCCTTAATATGTAGTCAGAAAAATAATTTCAACTTTTTTGCGCCCAACTGTAACAATTAAAAACAGATACAGTCATTATATAAAGATACCTTTTAAAGTTTGGAAGAAAATAGTCAGGATATCAATAACCTAATTTCTCTTTGCAAAGAGAATAACCGAAATGCCCAGTTCGAGGTATACAATCGTTACTATAAAACGATGTACAATACCGCTTTCAGGATTGTTAAGGATTCTAATTGGGCTGAAGATATCATGCAGGAATGTTTTTTAAAAGCTTTTACAAAACTGGACACTTTTAAAGGAGAGGTCACATTTGGAGCCTGGCTCAAGAGAATCGTAATCAATGACAGCCTGGATAACTATAAAAAGATAAACCGCAATGCGACGAGTCCTATAGATGACATCCTTTATAAAGTCGAAGACCAAAAAACTGAAGAAGATTCATTTGATTTTACGAATGTCAAAGTACAGCAGATTTTAGGATGCATCAAATCGCTTAAAGACAATTACAGAATCACCCTTACGCTTCTATTTATTGAAGGGTATGACCAAGAAGAAATCTGCGAAATCATGCAGATCAGTCCAGGGAACTGCAGGGCAATAATTAGCCGCGCAAAGGAAAGTTTAAGACAAAAATTACAATTGTTATGAAAAAGAATGAAAATGAAATGGGAGAATGGCTGGATTCATTCAATGGCCAATGGGATACTGAGGAGCCATCCTTGGGGCACCAAAACCGATTCATGGAAAGATTATCCAAACCTAAAAAGAAATTCCCCTATGGGACTGTATTTGCAGTAGCCGCCTCTGTGGTTATTCTTTTGGGAATATTTATAAACCATGAACTGGCAACTAGCAAATCGGCCACGGCAGCAATGTCTCCTGAGGTTAAGGAAACGCACCTGTATTTTAATTCGATAATAAAAAAGGAATTGGCTGTACTTAAAAAAGAGAATACCCCTGAAAGCAGACAGATGGTCGAGGACGCATTAAAACAAATGGCGGATCTTGATAATGATTATAAAAAACTGACCACCGAATTAGCTGAAAAAGGAGAAAGCAAACAACTTATCCATGCAATGATCACCAATCTGCAAACAAGGATTTCCTTCCTTGAGCAAGTAGAAAAACAGATCGAATTTATTAAAAACGTTAAAGCAAGTTATCATGAAAAAAACACTATCTAATATGTTATTGAACCTGCTGTTTATTTTAGTAGCGGTTCCAATAAATGCATTTGCCGCTGATGGTGATGTATACAAAGAGAAAACGATAAGCAAAGTATATCTCGTAAACTCTAATGCGGGAATTGACATCCGTAATAAATACGGCAATATTTATGTGACAACCTGGGATGAGGATAAGATTGGAATAGAAGTAGTTATCAAAGTACATGGCAAAAATGAAAGTATTGTCACTAAGCGTATCAATTCCATTAACGTTGAAATTAACCCATTGACTAACCTGGTTTCAGCAAAAACCATAGTGGAAGAAATGTCAGGTAATAAAATCAGCCTCGAAATTAATTATACTATTAAAATGCCGAAGGCGGGCAGTGTAAAACTGAACAATAAATACGGATCTATCATAGCCGACAGGGTTCAGGGAAGGGCTGAAATTGATTGTCAGTACGGTAGTATCACATTAGGCGAATTACTTTCAGGTGATAATCTTATAAGCATACAGTATTGTAGCAACTCCACTATAGCTTATCTCAAAAATGGAGTGGTTGACGCCAAATATTCTGATTTAAAGATTATCAAATCAGGAAACCTGAACTACAAGAGTGAATATTCGGATTTGGCATTAAAGGAAGTAAATAATATCACATATAAATCGATTTATAGTGACCTTACTATTGTCAGCTCGAACAATATAAATGGAAATGGGGACTATTTGACATTAAAATTCGGTACGATTTTAAACAATTGTAATATTGTTACTGAGTATAGTAATATATCAGTAAATGCTATTACCCCAAAGACAAATAATGTAGCTATTACATGTGAGTATACCAATATTGACATTAGATACGATTCTGATTATTCCTTTGTCTTTGAGTTCAATTTCAAATTTGGCGATCTAAGCGCCTCAGGCCTGAATTTCCAAACCAAACGCGAAGATACGGGTGTTTCTTATTACAAGGGTTATTATAAAAATAACAATAGCAGTAACAGGATGAATATCAATTCAAAATATGGAAATTTAAAGCTTATTAAAATTTAGGAAGTTTCAATCATCACAAAAATTATTAATCAACCAGGTAAAAAATCAAAAACATGAAAAAAACAGCAATTTTATTAGTAGCCCTGCTAATTATGGTAGCAGCTAACGCTCAGGAAAAAAGAAAAGTAGGCAATTTTACAAAATTAAATGTAAAGGGTCCGTTTGATGTTACGCTTGTAAGCGGCAAAGGAGACCTTACAATTACGACTTCCGATCAGGATATACTAAAATCCATTATTACAGAAGTAAAAAACAACACACTGACTATTTCTTTTCAAAATTCGTTTAAATGGAATAACAAAATTAAGTACCTCAAAGTAGAAGTACCTTTTACGGCACTGGATGAGATCCTGTTAACAGGATCTGGAAGCATTGTTTCTACTCCTACCGTGAATTCTGACAACCTTAAAGTAACCTTAACCGGTTCAGGAGATATTGACTTAAAGATCAATTCAAAAAATACTGCTGCCGCTCTAAACGGTTCGGGAGATCTTACACTAAGTGGGAAGACAACTAATCTGGAAGGTGCAGTTGTAGGATCCGGAGACCTTAAAGCTTTCGGACTTATATCTGAAAATACAGAGATTACGGTTTCAGGTTCTGGTGACGGTAAGGTTTATGCTTCTGAAAATATCAAAGCAAGGGTCATTGGATCGGGAGATATCAATTACAAAGGAAATCCGAAGAAGGAAGATACTAAAGTATCCGGTTCAGGAGACATAAGCAAAGGTTGATTATTGATTTTGTTGAAAATCGGCCGTCGAGAGACGGTCTTTTTTTTGCTTTAGCTTTAACGGATTAAATTATTGTTAGTGGCGATTGTGCTATAGCCGGTGAAAGCATGTTTAACCACCCCGCCTTTCAGGCACCGCCAAAACGGATATAAAAAAAGGTTGACCTTACGGTCAACCTTTTATATATAAAAGAAGTACTTACTACTTAATAAATTCTATTTTCTGTGCTTCCTCAGCATTAATGGTATCGAAGAAACCTTGTTCATTCATCCACTCATCACTAAATACTTTACTCATGTATCTTGAACCGTGGTCAGGGAAGATAGCGATAACATTACTGTTTTCGTTAAACTCTCCTTCTTCAGCGTATTGTTTGATAGCCTGCATAACCGCACCAGAAGTGTAGCCCACAAATAGGCCTTCTTTCTTGGCTATCTCACGTGTCGTATGTGCACTTTGCTCATCAGTAACCTTCATGAAATGATCGATTACATCAAAATCAGTTGCTGTAGGAATCAGGTTTTTACCCAATCCTTCAATTCTATACGGATAGATCTCATTAGCATCAAATACTTTTGTCTCATGGTATTTTTTCAATACTGAACCAAAAGCATCTACGCCTAAAACTCTAATATTTGGATTCTTTTCTTTTAGGAATTTTGCAGCTCCGGAGATTGTTCCTCCAGTTCCGCTACAGGCAATAAGGTGGGTGATTTTTCCGTTGGTCTGTTCCCAGATTTCCGGGCCTGTGGATTTGTAGTGGGCATCAACATTTAACTGGTTGAAATATTGATTAATATAGACGGATCCCTTAGTTTCTTCGTGTAGACGTTTGGCAACACTATAATACGATCTTTCGTCATCGGCCGAAACGTTGGCGGGACAGACATATACTTTTGCCCCAAGGCTCCGTAGCATATCTATCTTATCTCTCGATGATTTAGAACTTACAGCAAGAATACAGTTATAACCCTTAATGATGCTTACCATAGCTAGGCTAAAACCTGTATTACCTGAAGTCGTTTCAATAATAGTATCTCCCGGTGTCAGAATACCGGTTCTTTCGGCTTCTTCAATAATGTATAGTGCAATTCTGTCTTTGGTGGAATGACCGGGATTAAAGGCTTCTACTTTTGCATAGAAATTTCCCGGTAAAGATTCAGTAATCCTGTTTAGTTTTATAAGAGGTGTATTTCCTATTAATGCTAAAACATTATCGTAAGCTTTTATATCTTCTTTCATAAATAAATTAGTCAAGGCGTACTTTGAGAGTCTTAACAGACTTCAAAACATTGCAAATTTAATAAATTATTTTTAACTATCTTTCTATTCCTTCTAAATCTAACAAAAAACTAAATTCTTTGGCTAATTCCTTTAGCGCTTCGAATCTTCCGGAAGCACCTCCATGACCTGCATCCATATTGGTATCCAGCACTAAAAGGTTTTTGTCTGTCTTTAATGCACGTAATTTAGCAACCCATTTTGCCGGTTCCCAATATTGCACCTGAGAGTCATGCAAACCCGTAGAAACATACATATTCGGATAATCCTGTGCAATTACGTTGTCATAGGGCGAATAAGATTTCATATAATCATACGATTCCTTCTCATTTGGATTTCCCCACTCGTCATATTCACCGGTTGTCAATGGGATCGAATCATCGAGCATGGTAGTTACCACATCTACAAAAGGAACCTGGGCGATAACTCCATTATACAACCCGGGTGCCATATTCACTACAGCTCCCATCAATAAACCTCCCGCAGAACCGCCCTCGGCGTACAAATGCTCTTTAGAAGTATATTT
>Ga0247810_10001699_pt1 | contig 13329 bp, 10 predicted proteins | sample UWRJL119311C1_FD_179918 | JGI IMG/M metagenome (GOLD analysis project Ga0247810, IMG submission 179918) | Plant litter microbial communities from Arlington Agricultural Research Station in Wisconsin, United States - UWRJ-L119-311C-1 | ecosystem: Environmental > Terrestrial > Plant litter >...
GAAATGGTTTCCAGCCCTGATCCTGAAACCAGTTTTCTGCAATGGTATATAGTTCGTCTCTGTTCATTTTTTATAAGGTTCAAAGTTGCAAAGACTCAGAGGGTCAAAGTTTAGTTGTTTCCTAAAGTTTTTTTCTTTGAAACTCCGTTACTTTGTCCCTTTGAACCTTTTATGAAATCATACTTTTTAAATCTTCAATTGAGTTGGCATCCTCTATTTTTTTATCCTGTCGCCATCTCAAAATTCTTGGGAAACGGGTTGCGATACCACTTTTATGTCTCTTGGAAAGTGCAATTCCTTCAAAACCAATTTCGAAAACCAATTGAGGCGTTACACTCCGAACAGGACCAAATCGCTCTAACGTATTTTTTTTGATAAAGTCATCTACTTTTCTAAATTCGGCATCAGTTAAACCGGAATAGGCCTTAGCAAAAGTTACTAATTCTCTTTCTCCGTTGTCGTTGGTCTGCCAAAGTGCGAAAGTATAATCTGTAAAAAGATTAGAACGTCTTCCATGACCTCGCATTGCATACGTTAAAACGGCATCGATCACCAAAGGTTCAATTTTCCATTTCCACCAATCGCCTTTTTTTCTTCCCACCTGATAGGGCGAGTCGTTGCGTTTTAGCATCAAACCTTCGCTTTTCATTTCGCGGGCACGCATTCTTTCATTGGCTACATCTTCCCAGGAATGGAGCAACACTCTTTCTGATAATTGAAAGTGAGGCGTTTTATCTTTAATCGAATCGTATAATTGTTCCAATAATAATCTTCTTTCAGAATAAGGTAAATTTCGAATATCCTGACCTTCCCATTCTAAAATATCGTACGCTTTTAAAATTACAGGCACTTTTTCAAGTAAAGATGCAGAAATAGTTTTACGTCCAATTCTTGCCTGTAAATCATTAAAAGTTCCGATTTCTTTTTCTGGAAAAGCTAAAATCTCAGCATCAATAACGGTTCCGTCCGGTATAATTCCGATAAATGATTTAAACTCGGGATATTTATCTGTTACCAACTCCTCACCTCTTGACCAGACATATATTTCGTTTTCACGGATGATGGTTTGCGATCTAATTCCGTCCCATTTATGCTCTATTGACCAGTCTTCAGGATTTCCTAAATTATTAACTTCGCCTTCAATTGGATAAGCCAGATAAAAAGGATAAGGTTTTGATAAATAATCACTGCTTTTTTCATCCAAAATCAATTCCTGAAACGTAATTGTATTCGGATCCCAATTCCCCATTAATTTATATGCCAGAGTATCTTCTTCAACATCTTCTGCTTTAGAAAGTGCCCTTGTCATTAATTTCTGGCTTACGCCGATTCGTAAACTTCCTGTAATTAATTTGGTAAAAACAAAGCGTTCGTAATAATTCAGCGCCAGCCAATTCTCGTGTAAATATTCTTTTTTCTCAATGTCTGAATTCTTTTTTAAGGCAATAATTTCCTGAAGATATTCGGTTAAACTTTTATCGGAATGTTCTTTTGTAGTTGGAATGATCAAAGCAATTGTTTCAGCTAAATCACCCACAATATGATAACTTTCCTCAAAAAGCCAAAGTGGAATATTTGCTAATTCATTTGCCCAAATTCGCAATAAAGTGGTATTAACAGGTCTCGGCGGACGACGATGTGACAGAATTGCAATCGTCCATACTTTATCTTCCGGCGATGCATTTTTAAAATACGTCGTCAGCGCATCGACTTTTACGTTCGTTTTATTCGAACTGTCAAGTGTCTTTATGAGTTGGGCAAAATTTTTCATCTACAATTCCTTATTTTCAGAAATAACTGAAGTTTCATTTTGTTCGAATACAACTTCCTTTTCATCCTTTTCCATTTCTGCCGCTTCGCCTTCGTATTGTGTTTTTTCGGTTCTGGCGTCGTAACCCAATTCCCTTAAATATTTGGAGAATATATCGGTATAACCGTGTGTGCAAATTATCTTTTCCGCTCCGGTTGCTTTGATGCTGTCCAATAAAGAATACCAATCACAGTGATCGCTTAACACAAAACCTTTATCGATAGCACGTCTTCTTCTTGCTCCGCGAAAAGCCATCCAGCCACTTGCTGAACCCGTAACGAAAGGAGTCATTTTTCTGATCCAAATACTTCCGTGCGCACTTGGCGGAGCGAGAACAATATTTCCTGCAAATTCTTCTTTTTTAGTTTCGCGCGTGACCAAAGTTGTTGGCGGAAAGTCTACCATCGGACGCAAAACATTGGTCATATTTTCGATGGCGCCGTGCGTGTATATTTTTCCAATATCGGTATCTAAGTATTTTAAAAGTCGTTGTGCTTTGCCTAAAGAATATCCAAAAAGAATGGACGTTTTTCCCTCCGCTTTATTTTCTGCCCACCAATTGTTGATTTCCGTAATCACTTCTGCCTGTGGAGTCCAATTAAATGCGGGTAAGCCAAAAGTACATTCGGTGATGAAAGTGTGGCATTTTACTACTTCGTAGGGAACTGAAATTCCATCGTCTTCAGTTTTATAATCTCCTGTAAAAACCCACACTTCGCCTTTGTGTTCTACCCGAATTTGGGAACTTCCAATAATATGTCCGGCAGGATGAAGCGAGAACTTTACATTATTGATAACGAAAGTTTCTCCCCACTCTTTTCCGGTCACGTTTATTTCGCCCAAACGATGCCTAATTATCGGTACGTTAGTATGATGTGTAATATAATTTTGATGTCCCCAACGGGAGTGGTCGGCGTGACCGTGGGTAATAATAGCATTTTTTACCGGCCGCCAGGGATCGAGATATACATCGGCCTGTTGACAGTAAATTCCTTTATCGTTAAAAGCTAAAAGCGGAATTTTCATAGTATAAAAATTGAAGCAACTCAAATTTAAAACTTTGTACTTCCTGATATTTTACAGTTTGATAGCATTAGTTTATTTAATTACAACATTTTAATATCGTATTGTGATATAATCAAAAATACCTTTGTACTTTTGCATAAAATTAAACAATTCGTAATTTTAAAATATCTCATCCCATGTTAAAAGGATTTTTTAATGTACCTAAAGCGGTCAACGAACCGGTAAAAGGATACGCACCCAACTCACCTGAAAAAGCAGCTGTTCAGGCATCATACGCCACAATGTGGAATTCTCAAATCGACGTTCCTTTGCATATTGGAAGCGAGGAAATCAGAACCGGAAACACAAAAAACATAACAGCCCCTCATGATCACCAGCACGTTGTTGGAAAATATCATTTGGCTGAAAAACAACATATCGAAAAAGCGATTGCCAATGCACTTGAATCAAGAACAGCATGGGCAAATATGGCATGGGAACAGCGTGCGGCTATTTTCTTAAAAGCGGCTGAATTAATCGCAGGACCTTATAGAGCCCGTATTAACGCAGCAACCATGATTGGCCAGTCTAAAAATATTCATCAGGCAGAAATCGATGCTTCTTGTGAATTGATCGACTTTTTACGTTACAACGTAGAATTTATGACACAGATTTATGGAGATCAGCCAAAATCGGATTCTACAACATGGAACCGTTTAGAATACAGACCTCTTGAAGGTTTTGTTTACGCGATTACTCCTTTCAACTTTACGGCAATTGCTGCCAATCTTCCGGCAAGTGCTGCGATGATGGGTAACGTTGTGGTTTGGAAACCAAGTGACAGTCAGGTGTTTTCTGCAAAAATTATCATTGAAGTTTTCAAAGAAGCGGGTGTTCCCGATGGTGTTATTAACGTTGTTTTTGGAGATGCATTGATGATTACCGATACTGTTTTGGCAAGCCGTGATTTCGCTGGAGTTCACTTTACAGGATCGACTCACGTATTTAAAGATATTTGGGCTAAAATTGGTGCAAACATCCACAACTATAAAACATATCCAAGAATCGTTGGAGAAACGGGTGGTAAAGATTTTATCATTGCGCACCCAAGTGCTAATGTAAAACAAGTTGCTACCGGAATTGTTCGTGGAGCATTTGAATTTCAGGGACAAAAATGTTCTGCAGCTTCCAGAGTTTATATTCCGCAAAGTTTGTGGCCAGCTGTAAAAGAGCAATTGATTACTGATGTAAAATCAATGAAAATGGGTTCTCCTGAAGATTTCGGAAACTTTATTACTGCGGTTATTCACGAAGGTTCTTTTGATAAATTAGCCAGTTATATCGATCAGGCTAAAAAAGATGCTGATGCTGAAATTATTGTTGGAGGAAACTACGATAAATCGGTTGGGTATTTTATTGAGCCAACGGTTATTGTAACGACAAATCCAAAATACACTACAATGGAAACCGAATTATTCGGACCAGTTGTTACTTTATATGTTTACGAAGATGCTAATTGGGAAGAAACTTTAGAACTGGTTGACACTACTTCTGAATATGCTTTGACAGGTGCAGTTTTCAGCCAGGATCGTTATGCTATTGAAGTGGCTACAACAAAATTACAAAACTCAGCAGGCAACTTCTACATCAATGACAAACCAACAGGAGCTGTTGTTGGAATGCAGCCTTTTGGTGGAGCAAGAGCTTCAGGAACTAATGATAAAGCTGGTTCCGCATTGAACTTATTGCGTTGGGCTTCTCCTAGAACGATCAAAGAAACTTTTGTAACTCCTGAAGATTACAGATATCCTTTCTTAGGAGAATAGTAATAGTCTTAAAGTCGAAGGTCAAAAGTCTTAAAGAACTTTTCAATATAAAAAATCCGAATCTTAAATTTAAGATTCGGATTTCTTTATTTTTGGGTTATGTAATTCAATCAACCTGATATTAAAATTTATTTTCTACTTCTGCAGCCTGTAGCATTAGATAATGCAGGTCGGTATTTTTTACGAAAGGTTTTAAAAGTTCGCTTCCCGGACCGAACATTGCCAGCTCAACATAGTCCGCTGAATGATCCATACTGATCCAGCCTACAGAATTTATTTTCCCCTGCATTTCTGCAAAAGCTTTATAAGGTAATTTTTTGTAATTGTACAAACCATCTTCTTTATGCAATCCGTCGTAGTAACCCAAGACTGTTTTTGCTTCTTCTTCTGAAACCGAGTGACCGTTTGCTTTCTCAATAATTTCCTTTACCTGTGAAACAGAAGATTCCGGTTTTATCTGATTCAGTATCCATTCGTTGGTCTGAGTGTATTTTTGGATGCTGTCAAAATTATCATTGGCATTTTTTCCGTAAATAATTCCCGGATTCGCATTTCCATGATCTGTTGTAATAATCACTAAGGTTTCCTTGTCTTTTTCGGCAAAATCAATAGCTACTTTTACCGCTTCATCAAATTCTATCTGATCATGAATCAAACCTGCGATATCATTACCATGTGCTGCCCAATCAACCTTTCCGCTCTCTATCTGCAAAACGAAACCATTTTTATGCCCCTTCATTCTGTCAATTGCTTTTTGAGACATTTCAGCAAGACTTGGAATCGCCTTTTTTAAATTTTCATCACTATTTCGATCCACATAATACGGAACAGCATCATCTGAAAAAACACCTAAAACTGGCTGGGAATTGGATGCGGTTTCCATCTCAGATTTTGTTTTTACAACCTGATATCCTTTCGATTTAAAAGCGGCATACATGTCTTTTTTGTCTTTTCGTAATTCCGGACTAAAATAATTCGCTCCGCCACCCATCATGATATCAAATCCCAAGTCCAAATATTGTTCAGCAATATCTTCTTGTGCATTTCTGCTTTTGCTGTTGACACAAAAACCAGCTGGCGTTGCATGCGTGATAGGAACTGTAGTTACACAGCCTGCCATTTTTCCGGATTTTTTAAACTTTTGCCAAATCGGTAAATGTGATTCTCCGGTTGGACTCACATTAAGCGCTCCGTTATTTACACGAAAACCGCCACCCCATGACGAACTCGCTGCAGAAGAATCTGTTACGATAGAACTCGCAGAAGCTGTATCCATCAAAGCCCTTGAAACCCTGTTGTCTTTATATAACTGTATCCAGTTAGAACCTTTGCCTGTTTTTCTGTTTAGAAATAAATCGGTCATGTTCAATGTTCCGGTACTCATTCCGTCACTTACGAGTAAAATTATATTTTTGGCTTTTTTATTTTTATTTACAGATTCAAGATCTAAAACATTTGCAGAACCCTGAAAAGGATTCATTACTGCCGCCCCTATGGTAAACAAAGAGCCATTTCTAAAAAACTTTCTTCTATCCATTGTTAATTTGGTTATTCTGTTTTCAAAGGTAAAAAATTGGAGATGTCTCCAACATTAACTTAATGTTATCACTAAAAATTAATCCAATCAAAAAATGCTCCATCTGAATAAAACGGAGCATTTTGTATAATTAGGAACAGCTATTTTATACTGTAAATTTCAAAGGTAAATGCACGACTTTTTTAGTTTCGAAAAATTCATCTTCAAAAATGGTTGATAAATCATATAAGGTTGCTTTTGGGAAGTCTTTTAATTCTTCTGTCAAATCGCCACCTTTTAAATATAGTATTCCATTTTTCAATGTGTGTTTGTGCTGTTTTTTGATTTTATCTTTTATCCACGATACAAAATCCGGCATATTGGTTACGGCACGGCTTACAATAAAATCGAAATCGCCTTTTACCAACTCAGCACGTTTTTGTTCTGCTTTTACATTTTTTAATTCCAATGCATCTACAACCCCCTGAACGACCTTTATTTTTTTGGCAATCACATCAATCAGATAAAAACGGGTTTCCGGAAAAAGAATCGCTAACGGAATTCCCGGAAATCCTCCGCCTGTTCCAACATCCAAAACTGTTGCTCCTGGTTCGAATTTCATGATTTTTGCAATTCCAAGCGAATGCAAAATATGTTTGGTATATAAGGCATCAATATCTTTTCTGGAAATAACATTGATTTTTTCATTCCAGTCGTGATATAAAAAGTCTAATTTTTGAAACTGTTCGATTTGAATGTCGGTCAAATCAGGAAAATATTTCAGAATCTCATCCATTGTGGTAAATTTTTAACAAAAGTACTACTTTACGATTGAAATATTTAACTCAATTTTGCAAATTGAAAATTTATAATAATTACCTTTGACAACTATTTAAAATTAATATGAATAATACCGCACCGACATTTTCAAAGCAGGATAATCTGAAGTTTTTCAGAACGCTTAACTCACGGGTAAACAATTACTTCAAGGAGAATAATATCCAAAAAACCGGAAACTGGAAGCTGCACTTAAAAGCGATTATTCTTTTTTCTGTTTTTCTAACCCCTTATTTTTTAATTCTGTCACTTCACATGCCTTTTTGGGCACAATTACTATTAAACATCGTGATGGGCGTTGCTATGGCAGGAATTGGAATGAACGTGATGCACGATGGAAACCACGGATCCTATTCTTCAAAATCATGGATCAACAAAATCATGGGCGGAAGCATTTATGTTTTGGCCGGAAACGTTCATAACTGGCAGGTTCAGCACAATGTTCTACACCACACTTATACCAACATTCACGGTCACGATGAAGATTTGGATGCCGGAAGAATAATTCGTTTTACACAAAATGCAGAATGGCATCGTTTTCATAAATTTCAACATTACTATTCTTTCTTCTTATACGGATTATTGACTTTCAATTGGGCCTTAACAACCGATTTTAAGCAGATGAAAAATTATCTGAAAAGAAAATTATCTTACGGAGCTCCTCAAAGTCCTGCCAAATTATGGACGGTTTTGGTGATCACAAAAATAATTTATGTTTTAATCTGGATGGTATTGCCAATGGCTTTGGGCGTAGCATGGTGGAAAGTTGTGATCGGATTTTTTGTGATGCATTACACTGCCGGATTAATTTTAAGTATCGTTTTCCAGTTGGCACACGTTGTGGAGGAAACTTCAAACCCGGTTCCGAATGAAGAAGGAGAAATCGAAAATACCTGGGCCATTCACCAATTGTACACAACGGCTAACTTTGCTCCAAAAAACAAAATCGTAAACTGGTTTACCGGTGGATTAAATCATCAGATCGAGCATCATATTTTTCCAAATATCAGCCACGTCCACTACGGAAAAATAGCTGAAATCGTAAAAGAAACTGCCAAAGAATGTAATTTGCCTTATTATGAATTCAAAACCATGAGAGGAGCCATCTGGGCGCATTACAAACACTTAAAAGATCTTGGTGCAAAACCTGAACTAGCATAAAATTAAAATCTATTAATAATTAACCTCTCTTAAAGAACAGCAATTTAAGAGCAATTAAATTTTTTATAATGAACCATATTCTTTCAGACAGAATTAACAACTTAGCTACTTCGCAAACTTTAGCGATGGCCGCATTAGCTCGTGAGCTAAAAGCACAGGGAAAAGATATTATCAGTTTAAGTTTGGGTGAGCCTGACTTTAATACACCCGATTTTATCAAAGAAGCAGTTAAAAAAGCAGTAGACGAAAACTATAGCACGTATTCTCCGGTAGAAGGATATTTAGAATTGAGAGAAGCTATTTCAAGAAAGTTCACAAGAGATAACGGATTAGATTACAAACCATCACAAATTGTAGTTTCTACAGGAGCAAAACAATCTTTATACAACATTGCACAGGTAATGTTAAATGATGGTGACGAGGTTATTTTGCCTGCACCATATTGGGTATCTTATTTCGAAATCGTAAAACTTTCAGGAGGCGTTCCTGTTGAAGTTCCAACTTCTGTAGATACCGATTTCAAAATTACGCCTGCACAATTAGAAGCTGCCATCACACCAAAAACAAAAATGATGTGGTTTTCTTCTCCTTGTAATCCTTCAGGATCAGTTTACAGTAGAGAAGAGTTGACAGCATTAGCAAAAGTATTGGAAAAACACCCAAATATATATGTAGTTGCTGACGAAATTTATGAGCACATCAATTTCTCAGGAACTTTCTGCAGTATCGGTTCAATCCCGGGAATGTTAGAAAAAACAATTACGGTAAACGGTGTTGCAAAAGCATTTGCGATGACAGGATACAGAATTGGTTACATTGGAGCACCGGAATTTATCGCAAAAGCGTGTACCAAAATTCAGGGACAAGTAACATCCGGAGCAAATTCAGTAGCGCAGCGTGCAACGATTACAGCTGTAGATGCAGATCCAAGCGTATTGAACCATATGGTTCAGGCTTTCCACACGCGTAGAGACTTAGTAGTTGGATTATTAAAAGAAATCCCGGGAGTAAAAATCAACGTTCCTGAAGGAGCATTTTACGTTTTCCCTGACGTTTCTTCTTTCTTCGGAAAAACATTAAGAGGAACTGAAATCAAAGATGCCAACGACGTTTCGATGTATCTTTTGGCTGAGGCTAACGTAGCAACCGTAACCGGTGACGCTTTCGGAAACCCAAACTGTATTCGTTTCTCTTACGCAACCAGCGACGATATTTTAAAAGAAGCATTACGCAGAATAAAAGAAGCTTTGGCATAATTCAAACTTCTATTCATATACCAAAAGCCTTAGGATTTCCTGAGGCTTTTTTTTATGGGGTTGCCTCCGGCCGGGCTATCCGCTAAATCTTTTATTCCGTTTCCCTTCATAAAAGGATACCGCTCCTATCCCTAACCCAATTGTTAACAAGGCAATCTTTTTCCCATAAGATTCTCACTTTCAAAATTCCCATTCCACAATTTTATAAATCACTCCCGTAATTCTGTAAGATATAAGGTCTTACAAAATCCCATCTTTGTAATATAAATTAATTAAAAATCATTTATCATGGCACATACAGAAGATATTACAAAAGAAGCAGTTAGTACATTTGAAGGATTAATTTCAATTTTGGAAGACGGAAAACTAGGATATACCAATGCAGCAGAACACGTAGACAGTCCGGCTATTAAAACCGACTTTTTAGAGTACGCTCGTCAACGAGCCTTATTTATTGTGGAGCTGCAGGACGAAATCAACAGATTAGGAAAATCAACCGATACTTCAGGCGGAGGTCCATTAGGAGCTATTCACCGTGCGTGGATCGATATCAAATCATCTTTCACAAGTGGAGACACTGAAGCTATCATCAACGCTTGTATCACAGGTGAAGAGGCAGCTATCGAAAAATACAAATCAGCTTTGGAAAAAGAAGAATTGGATTCAAGCCAAGTTGCTATTGTTTCAAAACAATTAAACAGCATCCAAAATACTTTGACGCTGATTAAAGCTAAAAAGCTGTCATAATAAATGACACTATTTTTTTGAGAAGGGAACTACCTGGTTATTAAACTGGGTAGTTTTTTTGTTTTATAATAATTGAAATTAATTCTTACTTTCGTTCTAAATTAGCTCTATCCAAAATTTTCAATCTTTATAAAATTACATTATGAAAATTTCAATTTTACTTGTTTCACTATTTTCTGTAATACAATTTTCATTTAGTCAATCTAACTCAATTGACAATCCACCAAAAAAGACTTGGAAAATCTTAATTAAGAATAATAAATCTGCCGAAGAAAATTTTACATTAATCGGAAATACCATTATAGAAAATGATTTTTCAATTGAAAAAAAAGATAAAGAATTTTTATCTATACAAACATCGCCAAAAAGTTTGCAAAAGTTAAATGCTCTTTACTACTTTAATTTCACTTTCAAAGACAGATTAATAATTTTAACAGGTATGTCAAAAGTTAACATTTCAATGAATTTTGGAGGTATAACTTCAGAAAGCAGTTATGACAAAATAATTAATAAAGGAATGAAAGGCTCTGTATATAAAGAATCATTTAATGAAATGTTGAAATTTGCAAAATTGGTTCCAGAATCTCAATACGAATTCATAATCGATTAGAATCTCACCAATATCCTATACTAACCCAACTATTTTAAAAAAATCCTCTTCAGCATTAGCAAACTCAAATAAAATATAAGAACTTTGCAAACTTTTTTGCATGAATACCACAAAAGCCTAAAGTTCTAGAAATGAAGAAGAAGATTGAAATATTAGCTCCGGCAAAAGATTTAATTGGGGGAATGGCCGCCATCAACAGTGGAGCCGATGCTGTTTATATTGGTGCACCACAATTTGGTGCGCGTTCTAATGCCAACAACTCAATTGAAGATGTTGCTGCTTTGGTACAATATGCCCATTTATTTAATGCTCAGGTTTTTGTGGTAATGAATACCATTTTGTACGACAATGAACTCGAAACCTGTCGCAAAATGATTTATGAATTATACGATATTGGTGTAGATGCGCTAATCATTCAGGATATGGCGATTATGGAAATGGAACTTCCTCCTATCGTACTTCATGCCAGCACACAAGCCAATAATCGTGATGCAGATAAAATTAAATTCTTAAAAGATGCCGGAATCAAACGTGTGGTTTTAGCCCGTGAATTGAATTTGCATCAAATTAAAACAATCTACGACGAAGCTAATGTTGAATTAGAGTTTTTCGTAACCGGAGCATTATGTGTTTCATTTAGTGGAAACTGCTACATGAGTGTGGCCAACGGTGAACGAAGCGCCAATCGTGGATCCTGTGCTCAAAACTGTCGTTTGCCTTATAACTTAATCGACGGAAACGGAGAAACTTTAATCAAAAACAGTCATTTGCTTTCGATTAAAGATTTAGATATTTCAGAACAGATTCCGAATTTAATTGAAGCCGGAATTGTATCTTTTAAAATTGAAGGCCGTCTAAAAGATGTTGTTTATGTTAAAAATAACGTTTCGTATTTACGCCAGAAATTAGATAGCTATTTAGAAGGACCTGGAAGCGATAAATACATAAAAGCTTCTTCCGGAAAATGTACCTATACTTTTGATTCTGCTTTAAACAGAACTTTTAACCGTGGTTATACCGATTATTTTGTAAACGAAAGACATGCTTCTATTGGTTCCTGGGAAAGCCCAAAATCAAAAGGCCAGTATATTGGAAAACTAATCAGAACTGTTGGAAACGCTTATGAAATCGAAAACGGCGAATTGCTAAACAACGGTGACGGATTGTGTTTCATCAACGAAAATAACGAAGCGGAAGGAATCTACGTCAACAAAGCCGAAAACGGTAAAGTTTATCCGAACGTTTTAAAAGAAGTAAAAGACGGAACTTTCATCTACAGAAACAATGACGCTGCTTTTATCAAAATTGTAGAAAGAGAAGACAGTGCAGTTAGAAAAATCAGTACTACTTTATTGCTTACAGAAACTGAAACAGGTTTCGAATTAATCGCAACCGATGAAGACGGAAATGTAAGCATCGTTAATTTAGAACACGCAAAAGAGCAGACAAAAACCGGCGAATCAATCGAAGAAAACATCAAAACCCAATTGGCAAAAACAGGTTTCACTCCTTATACTGCCGATGAAATTAATATTATGTTTTCTCAAAACTGGTTTCTTCCTATTTCAAAAATCAATGAAATGCGAAGAACAGTTTACGATCAATTGTCTGAGATTCGTTTGAAAAACTACAAACGCGAAGAACACCAATTAGTGAAAACTTCTCACCCCTATCCTGAAACCAAATTAGATTTCATGTACAACGTTTCGAACAAAACGGCTCGTAAATTCTACGAACGTCATGGGGTTACTGAAATCGAAAAAGCATTTGAATTACAATGGGATCCTGGAAAATCTCGTGTAATGACCACCAAATATTGCATCAAATACGAATTAAAAAAATGTCCGATACACCAGAAAGATATTGCAGGTGTAAAAGTAAAAGAACCTTTGGTTTTAAAACAGGGCGAACTGGAATACAAATTAAAATTCAACTGTAAACCCTGCGAAATGGAAATCTGGGAAAAAGATGCTGAATTTGAAATTGAGGAAGATCATTTTCACTAAATAAAAACCGATGCTTTTTGAAGTATCGGTTTTTTTATGCATATCTTCTCACATTTTGTAATTAACTAATTTCTTAATTTAAAAATTACGTATCTTAGCACTTCCTTATAGATGAATATACGTAAAAGTTCAGAATCAAAATTAAGTAGAATATGAGTGATATTATTCGGGTTGTACTAGCAGACGACCATGTTTTTGTAAGAGATGGAATCAAATCTTTACTTGAAAATGAAGCAAACATAGAGGTTGTTGGTGAAGCAATTGATGGTGCCGATGCGCTTGAAGTTGTTACCGCACATAAACCGGATTTACTTATAGTAGATATTCGCATGCCTCACTTAACCGGTATCGAAGTAGTAGAAAAACTTAGAAGCGATAATAACAACGTTAAAATTATCATGCTTTCGATGCATGAATCCGAGGAATATGTATTAAAATCTATAAAAGCAGGGGCTGACGGTTATTTACTAAAAGGCTCGAGTAAAGACGAATTCTTGAAAGCTTTGCATACGGTAGCCAGCGGAGGGAAATATTTTAGCGGTGATATTTCTTCTA
>Ga0247810_10001701_pt1 | contig 13321 bp, 11 predicted proteins | sample UWRJL119311C1_FD_179918 | JGI IMG/M metagenome (GOLD analysis project Ga0247810, IMG submission 179918) | Plant litter microbial communities from Arlington Agricultural Research Station in Wisconsin, United States - UWRJ-L119-311C-1 | ecosystem: Environmental > Terrestrial > Plant litter >...
ATAGTAGCATCAGATATTGGATGGGCTAGTGAAATGATTGATGATGGGGAAAATGGTTTTTTAGTAAATCCTAAAAATCATGTTCTTTTTGCAAAAAGAATAAATGATTTTTTAGAAGATGAAACTTTACGATTAAAAACCGAAATTTTAGCAAGAAAAAAAGTAGAACAGTTTTTTGATATACAAGTCTTGGCAAAACAAAATATGGAGTTTTATAAATCATTTAATAGTTAAATTTTGATAGTATTATATCATAACGGAACCAGAGCTGTAAGGGTTATTTCAAATGAAAATAAAATTTTGTCTTATGATAAGAATGCAAAACTATCTGTTGTAATGTCTCAACTTGCTTTTCTATATCCCGATTCAAAAATTGTTTGGTGCAATGAAAAGTTCGAATCAAATTTAAATTTAGAAAGCATAAACGCAATTTTTCATCATAATAAAATGATGATGTCTTACAATCCTGGAAAAACTGAATTTTTAGGTCAAAAAATAGGTTATGTTGACGAATCTCCTTTTATCAAAATCAATAAAGATGTAAGTTATCCAACTTGGCAAATGAGTAGTTTAGTAGGCATTATCCATGCATCAGTGCTTTTAGAGATTAGCAAAAAAATAAAACTAGATTCAGACTTTGATTATTATTTAAATTCATTAGCTAAAGTATGTACATCTTTGGGGTTACTTTGTTATTCAGAACCAAAATTGCTATTAAAAAATGAATTGCGTTTAATTTTAAAACCTTCAAATTATACTCTTTTTAGATTCGTAAAACAACATTACAGAATGCGATGGATATTTTTGTTGTTTATTAATTTTGCTATTTATGAATTTAGATTTCTACTTTTACCATTGTTATATAGCTTTTTTTTTAAGAATAGAAATAATAATAATATTAATCTGGATTTTATTAAGGTTTGTTCTTCGCTAAATGTAACTCATTCCGGAACTATTGATGTTATTATTCCGACTATTGGAAGAGAACAATATTTGTATGATGTACTAAAGGATTTGTCTCGACAAACGTATTTGCCTAAAAATGTTATAATTGTTGAGCAAAATCCCTTGCCGGGAAGTGTTTCAGTCTTAAATTATTTAACATCTGAAGATTGGCCTTTTGTTATTAAGCATACATTTACTCATCAGGCAGGAGCTTGCAATGCAAGAAATGTTGCACTTAATCAAGTAGAAAGTGAGTGGGTATTCCTGAATGATGATGATAATAGATTTGAAGCAAATTTATTAGAAGAAATATTTTTACAAATAAAACAATTTGGGACAAAGGTAGCTATGACTTCCTATCTTCAAAAGAATGAAATTTTAAAATATTGTAATATTCATCAATCTAGAATTTTTGGTTCAGGAAATAGTGTTTTAAAAGCTGAATTGTTAAAATTTGTTTCTTTTGATATGGCATTGGAATTTGGCTTTGGAGAAGATGCGGATTATGGCATGCAGTTAAGAAATATTGGTGCGGATATTATTTACTTTCCTACTCTTTCAATTTTACATTTAAAAGCTCCGTTTGGTGGTTTTAGAGTAAAACCAGTTTTGGCCTGGGAAAATGATTCTATTCAACCCAAGCCTAGTCCAACATTAATGCACATGAAAATGAAGCATAGTACTATAGAACAGCTGTTAAATTATAAAACGATTTTATTTCTAAAAACATTAAAAAACGAATCAATCAGCCATTATTTTATTTTTTTTAAAAAATTTAAACAGAGATGGGAATCAAGTACATATTGGGCAATTAAATTAAGAGATAATGATTAAAATTTTCACAGATAAAGCTTATGTTACAGAAAAATATAGAAAAATCATCTTTCCTTTATTACTTGATCTGTGTTATCTTAAAAATTTAGACATTTCTAAAAGTTATGTACTTGTAGATAAAATCGACGAGTCAGATATTGTGGTAGTACCAGTTGATATTAATTATTTTTTTAAAAACAAAGAAACCAATGTCCTGTTAGATTTCATTGAAAAAGGTAATGTAAATCATAAACAAGTGTGGCTCTATAGTGGTGGCGATTTTGGTAAAACTCTAAAAAAAAATGTTTTTACTTTTCGTCTGGGAGGATTTGATAGTAAATTAAATATACAAACATTTATATTTCCTTCATTTGTATCAGATCCTTATGACGTATTGAATAAAGCATTTGAAGCTTTGCCAAAAACAAATTTGCCTACCATTGGTTTCGTTGGTCATGCAAATAGCTCGCCGTTGAGATGGATAAAAGAATTATTGCTTTTTTTATTTCATAATCTTAATAGGTTTTTAAAAAGAGAGCATACAGATTACCAGTTTTTTTATCCTTCAGGAAGTAGACGATTTTATTTTTTAAAAAAAATAAAAAAGTCGCCTTTAATAATAACTAACTTTATTTTGAGAGATCAATACAGAGCTGGGGCTAAAACTATTGAAGAGAAAGAAAGAACAACCTTAGAATTTTTAAAAAACATAAATAATTCTCCTTATACTTTTTGTTTAAGAGGAGCAGGTAATTTTTCAGTACGTTTTTATGAAACGTTAGCAATGGGAAGAATTCCTGTAGTGGTAGATACTGATTTTAGGTTGCCTTTGAACGATCTAATTGATTGGAATAGTCATTGTTTAATCGTTTCGGGTAAAAATATTGTAAATGAGTTAATACAATTTCATGCAAATATAAATGAAAAAGATTTTATAAAGATGCAAATTTCAAATCGAAACTTATGGCTCAATACTTTAAATAGAGTTTCTTATTTTAAAATTTTTCATGATTTTTTTAAAAGCAATAGTTTCGTATGAAATTTTCTTTAATTATTTGTACTTACAAACGCCCTGAACCATTGTTGGAATTGTTGCAATCAGTTAATAATCAATGTTTATATCCTGATGAAATTTTAATTATCGATGGATCTTTCGATAATAAAACGGAAATTATTTTAAATGAGAATCAATTTAAAAACCTAAAGTATTTTTTTGTTGATGATCAGAATCGCGGTCTTACAAAACAAAGAAATTTTGGAATTAAAAATGTAAAAAGCAATATTGATATTGTTTGTTTTCTTGATGATGATACCATTCTCGAAGATAACTATTTTAAAGAATTAATAAAAACGTATGAAATTTATCCTGAAGCTTTAGGAGTTGGTGGTTATATTAGTAATGAAACAAAATGGGAAAAGGTTAATGCTGATTATAAGCCTTCAATAAATGAGTTTTACTTTGACGGATGGAAACGTAAAGATGGCAGCAGGTTTGTTTTGCGTAAAAAACTTAACTTAGACAGTAATACTCCTCCGGGTTTTTCGCCTCTGTTTTCTCATGGCAGAAGTATTGGCTTTTTACCACCTAGTAATAAAATATATGAAGTAGAACAATTAATGGGTGGAGTTTCTTCTTTTAGAAAATTAATTTTTGAAACATTTTCCTTCTCAACTTATTTTGAAGGATACGGTTTGTATGAAGATGCAGATTTTACATTAAGAGTTGCAAAAACAGGTAAGTTATATCTAAATACAGCGGCAAAGTTAAGCCATTTTCATGCCAATTCCGGAAGACCAAATCAATATAAATATGGTAAAATGGTAGTTAAAAATGGCTGGTATGTTTGGCGTATTAAGAACCCAAACCCAATTTTTGAAGATCATTTAAAATGGAATTCGATTACGATTCTCTTAATTTTAATTCGTTTTACAAATGCTCTCACTGAGCAAAATAAAAAAGCTGCATTTACGGAAGCTTTAGGAAGAAGTATTGGTTATCTGAGTTTATTTATTGTCAAACCAAAAATGAGATAATGAGATTTGCAATAATTACACATGTTGACCATATTCAGTATGTAAATCAATATTTTGGTTATGCACCTTATATTCGTGAAATGAACATTTGGTTTAAATATATTGATGAAGTAATTATTGTTGCTCCATTGAAAAATACAAAGCCAACACAAATTGATATTCCTTATCAGCATAACAAGATTGATTTTCTCCCGGTTCCTGATTTCAATCTAACTAATTTTAAGAATGTTTTATCTTCAGTATTTAAATTACCAATAATTTTCTGGAGAATATTTTGGGCAATGAAAAGCGCTGATCATATTCATTTACGTTGCCCCGGCAATATGGGATTAATAGGTTGTTTGGTTCAGGTTTTATTTCCTAAAAAAATAAAAACAGCAAAGTATGCCGGAAATTGGGATTCTCAAAGTAAACAGCCTGTTTCGTATAAAGTGCAAAAATGGATTTTAAGTAATACTTTTTTGACACGAAACATGACTGTTTTAGTATATGGAGAATGGAAAAATCAATCTAAAAATATAAAACCTTTTTTTACTGCTACTTATTCAGATTCAGAAAAAGAAATTATATCAAAAATAGGTTTTAATAGCACGATTGAATTTATTTTTGTTGGTAGTTTGGTTTCAGGCAAAAGTCCTCTTTACGCAATAAAAATAATACAACATTTGATAGAAAAGGGATTTAATGTAGTTCTTAATCTATATGGAGAAGGTTCTGAAAGAAGTAATTTAGAAAATTACATTCAGATAAATAATCTGGAAAAATTTATTGTTTTACACGGAAATCAGAATAAGGAAATCATAAAAAAAGCCTATCAAAAAAGCCATTTGGTGATCTTGCCTTCTAAAAGCGAAGGCTGGCCAAAAGCAATTGCCGAAGGAATGTTTTGGGGATGTGTACCTATTGCAAGTAAAGTTTCTTGTGTGCCTTTTATGCTTGATTATGGTAATAGAGGTATTTTGTTAGAAATGGATTTAGATAAAGATGTAAAAATGATAAAGGAAATCATCAGCGACGAAAAAACATTTTTAACTAAAAGTAGTTTAGCCATTCAATGGTCACAAAATTATACGACAGATCTTTTTGAAGCAGAAATAAAAAAGTTATTAGTCTAATGAGAATTGTACAAATTATAGATTCTTTAGAAACAGGTGGAGCGGAGCGTATGGCAGTAAATTATGCTAATGCATTATCTGAAAAAATAGAATTTTCAGGTTTGATTGCATCTCGTAAAGAAGGATTATTACTCAATCAGATTGATAAAAATGTTTCTTATCTGTTTTTGAAAAAAAAGAAAAAAATAGATTTTGGAGCAGTTTTTAGATTACGTAATTATTTAAAAAATAATAATATTGATATAATTCATGCCCATAGTTCTTCATTTTTTATTGCAGTTTTAGTAAAAATAATTTTGCCAAAAATTAAAATTATTTGGCATGATCATTACGGAATTTCACAGGATTTATCTTCTAGGAAAAATATAAGTTTAAAAGTTAGCTCACTCTTTTTTATTGGAATTATTTCAGTAAATTCAGATTTAAAAAATTGGGCAAAGTCTTATTTATTGTGCTCCAATATTATTTATTTACCGAACTTCATACTGGATTCTTCTTTTTCAAATGAAAAGGTACAACTAAATGGATTTGAAAGTAAAAGAATTATTTGTGTAGCTAATCTGCGTCCACAAAAAAATCATATATTATTGATTGATGCCGCTAATGTTATAAAAGACAAATTTCCAGATTGGACTTTTCATTTATTCGGAAAAGACTTTAATGATTCTTATTCTCATCAATTAAAGCAAAAAGTTAACGATTTACAACTTCAAAATACAGTATATTTTTACGGAACAACAAATAGTATAAATTCTTCATTATTACAATGTAAGATCGCTGTTTTACCTTCTCTTTCAGAGGGACTTCCGCTTGCAATTCTAGAATATGGATTGAATAGATTGCCTGTAATTGCTACAAATGTAGGGGAAATTTCAAAGATTATTAGTTCTGAAAAAGAAGGGGTAATAATAGAATCCAACAACCTTAATGCGCTTGTTACAGCGATTGAAAAATTGATTGAGTCAGAAAAATACAGAAATGAAATAGGTTTGAATTTATATAATAAAGTTCAAAAAGATTTTAGTGCTGAGACTATTGTTTCGAATTATCTTTTATGGTTGAAATCTTTAATTACTTTTACGGCTTAAAAAATATTAGATGAAGATGAAAAATACAAAATTGTCCTATAGCTTTCTGCTTGTACTTCATGCAGTAATTGCTTTGGCTGTTTTTGCAATACCTCTTTTGTCGAAATTATATGCGCTTTTTATTCCAATTGCTGGTTTTTTTATTGTTTATAGAACAAAAAATGCAAATAACGAAGTACTTTATATCGCCGCTTATTTAGTTGGCGTGGAGGTTTTTTTACGTATGACAGGAGGTAATTTTAATAATGAATTTGTAAAAGTCAATGTTATTTTTTTCATGCTTTTAGGCATGATATATAGTAATTTTTCGACAAATGCATTTATATATTGGTTTTTCTTAATTTTATTAATTCCGGGTATTTTAATTACTTCTACGGTTTTCAATCCGGCAATAGATATTAAAAAATCATTGGTTTTTAATTTGTCGGGTCCGGTTTGTTTAGCCATATCTTCTATTTATATGTTTAAAAGAAGAATTCTATTTTCTGATTTACAAAATGTCGTAGTTGCCATGGGATTACCAATTGTGAGTACGACAGTATATTTGTTTTTATTCAATCCTAGTGTCAGAGATGTGGTGACAGGAACACAATCTAATTTTGAAACTTCTGGAGGATTTGGCCCAAATCAGGTTTCTACTGTATTAGGTTTAGGCATGTTTGTTTTTTTTACACAATTAGTACTGTTCTCAAAATCAAAAATGACAATTGTTATAAATAGCTTTTTACTACTCTTTATAACTTACAGAGGTATTGTTACTTTTTCAAGAGGAGGAATTATAACAGCAGTCGTTATGATTGTTTGTCTGTTGTTTTTGTTATATAGATTTTCTAATGCGAAAGGGAAAAGTAAGTTTGTTTTGGTTTTTATTCTGACAGGTTTAATGGCAGTTGGAGTATGGACGTATTCTTCTTTTCAAACTAGAGGACTTATCGAAAAAAGATATGCAAATCAGGATGCCCGCGGTAGAGAGAAAAAAGACCGACTAGGAGGTAGAGAACAAATTATGAATGAAGAAGTAGAACTTTTTTTTAAAAATCCTCTTTTAGGTGTTGGAGCAGGAATGGGAAAACAAATAAGAAAAGAAACATTTGGAGAAGAAGCTGCTTCACATAATGAGATTACACGCATGTTTAGCGAACATGGTTTATTTGGTATTTTTGGTCTCCTGATACTTGTTGTAACCCCTTTTGTTCTTTATATAAATAACAGACAACATTTGTATTTTTTGTCTTTTTTTGTTTTTTGGCTTTTAACAATAAATCATGCTGCAATGCGAACGGCTGCACCAGCTTTTGTCTATGCATTATCGCTTCTTTTGGTTCAGGTTAAAATTCCTGAAAAAGCAGAAAATTCGGTAGACTAATATCTGTTTTTTTATAATACATTTGCCTCAAGTTTAAGCCCCTAACAAACTGAATAAATGTTCTCTACTACTAAAATGCATTTTGAAATTTCAGAAAGAAGAATATTACTTCTTTTTTTTGATGCTGTTTTTATTTTATCGGCATTATATATTTTAAGTCTAATATTTGATTATAATTACTTTGTTTTTAATACGAGTAATTTTATAAGTTTTGTTTTACTTCTTAGTTATGTATACGTTTTCGGATTAATATTCGAAATGTATAATTTGCAGGTGGCAAGTAATCAATTGCAAATTCTTCAAAGTGTAATATTTACTGGAACTGCTTCAAGTTTGGCTTATTTATTTACGCCTGTATTATCTCCGGAATTGCCAAAACAGCGTTTGATTATATTTATTTTTTATTTTACTATAATCGGAACATTACTACTATGGCGATTATTCTATGTTTATTTTCTTGCCTCACAACGATTTTCTCAAAGTGTAGTTTTAATATGCGATCAAAATCAGGTAGAAGAATTGGTTCTGGGATTAGAGAATGTCGATCCGCATTATAAAATTGTTGGCTTTGTGAATTCTGATTCTATATCAGAGGAAAATTCAAATTTTCACTATGTAAAAGAAATAAAAAAGAAGGATTTAGAAAATTTCGTATTTAAAAATCAAATTTCTGAAATTGTAATTGCTTCTCAAAAAACAGACGGAATTACTGCTGATCTATACCAGCAATTACTTCACTTATTAGAATCTGGGAATGTCATCAGGGAATACACTCAGGTTTATGAAAGTAAAACACAGCGTATTCCGGTACATTATATAGCAAGGGATTTTTACAGGTTTTTCCCTTTTAGCAGAAGCAATACAAATAGGCTTTATTTGTCTTTGGTTCGCTTTATGGAGTTTCTCTTTTCTTTTATTGGTTTATTGCTTTGTGTTATTTTTATCCCTATAATTTTTATTGTAAACCTTTTTGCAAACAAAGGAGCATTGTTTTACACTCAGGAACGCGTTGGTAAAAATGGTGTTGTTTTTGAAATTTATAAGTTTAGAACAATGGTTGAAAACTCTGAATCGAACGGAGTTGTTTTTGCCACTTCAAATGACAGACGTATAACTCCATTTGGAAAAATGATGCGTAAATCCAGAATAGACGAATTGCCTCAGTTTTTCAATGTTTTAAAAGGTGATATGGCTGTTATTGGCCCAAGACCAGAACGACCATTTTTTGTTGAAGAAATAGCGCGTGTAATGCCTTTTTACGAAACAAGACATGTTATAAAGCCAGGACTTACAGGCTGGGCTCAAGTTAACTATTCTTACGGAGAATCTATCGAAGAAAGTTTGGTAAAACTGCAGTATGATTTATACTATATAAAACATCGAAGTATATTTCTTGATTTGAGTATTACTTTCAAAACAATCACGACAGTTTTATTTTACCGCGGACAATAATTTAGATTATAATCGGAATACGTTTTTTATTTCGAATAGTAACTCTCACTAAAACGAACCCGCTTGTAATAATCATTGGTAAAACAATCAGGAAATGGGCTTTGTTGATTAGAAAAATAGCATAAACTACTAAAAACAATAGATGCAGAACCGCAAATCGATACGTCCATCTTTTGTTTTTGATAACTGAAAAAAGAAGTAAAATCAACAATAATGGGCTAAATAAAAGCACATTGTAATTCATCGCCAGTTCGTGGTGAAAGGAATAAAATCCCATAAAAACAAAAAAGGTTCCTATTAAAGATAAAATTAAAAGATAGATTTTGTCTACTATTTTATTGTGTGCCAGAACTACAAAAGCAAGAATGAAAAGATAAGTATAAACGTTGTTCCACCATGAACCTGGAGTTTCTTTTTCAAAGCTAAGTAGTGTTTTACTTTTAGCAGCTAATGATTGGTTCTGATATGTGGCTTTCTCTAAACTATTTTTTAATTCAAAAGGCAAAAATATTTTAGTTCCCAATTGATCTACTTTTGTTCCAAAAATGATACTTGTTCCCAATTGATCATAAAAATGACCATTAAAATATGGGAATAAAATAGATCTATAAGTGATATCTTTATCTCCTTTTTTTGTAATAACAGTACCATTCAAACTTTTATTGATAATATCCACTACCATTGATGTGCAATTTTTATCAATAAATTTATAAGTATAAAAACGATCTTCAGAAGCTAATGTGGTATTTAAATTATCAAAAAGCCTTTGTTTTGCGTCCTGAGGAATAAGAAGTTCTTGCTCGAATACACTTCTTTTTTCATTATTATATTCTTCAATAAACTCCGGAAACGAATGTACAATTACAAAATATTGTAAATCTCCTTTTGCAAATTTTGCAACAAAGTTTGGTGTTCTAAAATCGAAGGCACCGTAATTATACACAACATCAATATTATTTCCAGGATCAGCAACCCGTATCGCCGTGTGTCCAAAATAAGAATAAGTTTCATTGCCTAATCCACAAGTCAGAACACTTATTTTGGCATCTTTTGATAACGGTAAACTTTGGCTAAAACCAATAAAACTTAGTAATAATAGTAAACTAAAAAGTGCTTTTTTGAAAATGACATTTTTCATGATTTAAAATTTTAAGAAGTTTATGGTTTGCAAATTTTATCTAAAGATACCTAAATCTACTTTTAAAGAAAAAATATTTGAGTACAAAGCGGTACTTTGGTTTCCTAAGTCAGTCAAGGCGTAATCAACCTGAATGCCTTTATACTTAAAGCCCAGACCAATATTAGGCTGGAAATTCAATTTTTCAGTATTGTCTAATTGTGTTACATTCTGAAAATTTCCGGCTCCGGCTCTTAAAAATACTAGGTTGGTATATCCAAATTCAAATCCTACAGCAGGATCAATACTTACGACTTTAGATGAAATAATATCGTTCGTTTGTTCAAAACGCATATTCAGGTTAGTTGCAACCAAAAGGCTATAGTCATTATGAAAATCGAACGTTCTCGAAACTCCCAATTGTGCCTTTGGTAAAGTAATTTCGGTACTTTCAGGTAATTCATTATTTTCTCCGGGAATTGCATTGGCAATTTTTGCATATTCCTCTTCATCAATATTCCAGACATTATAAGTTGTTGTAATATCGCGAAGCATTAAACCGAATTTCCAGTTATTTCGCTCGAACTGTAATCCTACATCAAATCCAAATCCCCAGGAATTTGCAAATTTTCCGATAATTCGTCGAATAATTTTTGCATTTATTCCATATTGAAATCCGTCAACAGGCAATTTTCTGGCATACGAAAAAGTAAAACCATAATCGGCAGTCGAAAACAAACTAATTCGGTTATAATCAATATTTCCCTGATTGTCGATTAATTGAGTGGTGTCCATAATATCATCGACACCAAAACGAATCATCGAAATTCCCCAAGCACTTCTGTCGTCAATTAGGCTTGCGTAACCTATATAATCGTATTGAGCAATATTCGCAAAATAATTGGCGTGCATTAATGAAATTTGGTGATCTTCAAGATTGGTTAAGCCCGCTGGATTCCAATAAACAGAATTGACATCATTTGTAGAAGCGGTAACCGCACTCGACATTCCTAATGCAGCTGCATCGACTCCAATATTCATAAATTCATTCGAATATTTTCGAACAGTTTGTGCATATTGTAACGTACAATTCCAACAAAATAAAAGCAGCAGGATTTTCTTCAACGGATATTTTTTTGCAGATCTGAGTCTGTTTTAATTTTTACCAAAAATATAATATTTTACTCAGCAAATTTATTCCTTTTCATAAATATTGCGAAAGTCAGAATTTCAAATTAAAAACTCTTCAAAAAACGCATTCTACATACAGTTATTATGCTAAATTTGCTGTTCACTATTTATCAAAATTTATAAATCATGAATATCAAAAAGCACATTCCTAATTTAATTACATTAATCAATTTGTTTTGTGGTTGTATAGCCGTTGTTTTTGTTGCTAAAGCTATTAATTCAACAGATAAAATGGTAGAGTATTATTTAATGGCTTTTTACTTTGTTTGTTTAGGAATATTTTTTGATTTCTTCGATGGTTTTTTTGCCAGACTCTTCAAAGTTTCAAGTCCGCTTGGGCTGCAATTAGATTCTTTGGCAGATATGGTTACCAGTGGAGTTGTGCCAGGATATGTAATGTATTCTATGTTTTTAAAAAGTGCAAATCCTCATGAAGTTATTGGGTCGGTTTTTATTCCTTTCTTAGGATTTATTGTAACGTTAGGTTCTTGCTATCGTTTAGCAAACTTTAATATCGATACGCGCCAGACAGATTCTTTTATTGGTTTGCCAACACCGGCAAATGCGCTGTTTATTTTAAGTCTTCCTTTAGTTTTAGAATATTCAGATTCTTTAGCCGTATTCGAAATCCTGACTAATCAGTGGGTTTTGTTAGTTATAACATTATGTAGTGCTTATATTTTGAATGCCGAAATTCCTTTATTTGCTCTAAAAATCAAGAAATTTACTGTAAAAGATAATGTGCTTCAAATAGTATTTTTGTTGGTTTCGTTGTTTTTATTAGTAGGGCTGCAATACATGGCAATTCCTTTAATTATCATTTTTTATGTATTATTATCAGTTGTTAATAATATGTTTTTGAAAAAGTAGTTCTATCTGAATGGCAAGAAAAACGACTACCCGAAGAACTTCTTATTCACGAAAATCGAATCCTCAAAAATCGATTTTTACAAGAGTAATTCGCTTTATTATTTATTCTTTTTTTGTATTACTTTTCTTTTTTGCAGTTTATCATTATCGTGATGGACTGGCATATTATCTTGGTTTTAAATCCAACAAAGTTTTAGATGAAGATGCTGTAGATAAACATTTATCTGATGTTAGAAACATTAAGGTTCTCGAAAATCATAAAGGAAAAGTAATAGGAATTGATGTATCTGAATTTCAGGGAAAAGTACAATGGGATGAAGTTGAGGTTTTAGAAGAAAAATATCCTGTACAATTTGTTTTTGTTCGCGCAACTGCAGGAAATGACAGAGTTGACAGACAGTTTAAGAAAAACTGGGAAGGGGCAAAAGAGCATAAAATCATACGCGGAGCTTACCATTATTATCGTCCAAATGAAAATTCTATCGAGCAGGCCAATCTTTTTATTAAAACCGTAAAATTGCAAAAAGGTGATTTACCGCCAGTTTTAGATATCGAAAGATTGCCTAAAAATCAATCTTTGGATAGTTTGAAAAAAGGATTGAAGCGTTGGCTGAATAAGGTAGAAGCACATTATCAGGTGCGTCCTATAATTTATTCAGGCGAACGTTATTATAGTGATTTTTTGAAAGAAGAATTCGGAGAATATTTATTTTGGATAGCCAATTACAATTTCTATAGAGAAAAAATTGAAGACGATTGGCTTTTTTGGCAATTTACAGAAAAAGCATCTTTGCCAGGAATCAAACATCGGGTGGATGTAAATATTTATAACGGAGATTTACAACAATTGCAGTTTATAACCGTCGAATAAGTTTTCAGTCGCGGTTTTCAGTCTCAGTAAATAACTGTAAACTTAAAACTGCGACCGTAAACTGTATACTTTTTTAAAATTCAAGTTTCTTTTTACGAAGTTCGAAGTTTTGACCTAAGTAAACACGACGAACCATTTCGTCTTCTACTAGCTCTTCCGGAACGCCGGCTTTCAAAATTCCACCTTCAAACATTAAGTACGTTTTGTCAGTAATCGCTAATGTTTCCTGAACGTTGTGATCCGTAATTAGAATTCCGATATTTTTATTTTTTAACTGAGCAACAATTCTCTGAATGTCCTCAACCGCAACGGGGTCAACTCCTGCAAAAGGTTCATCGAGTAAAATAAATTTTGGGTCTGTTGCCAGAGCACGTGCAATTTCGGTACGACGACGTTCTCCTCCCGAAAGTAAATCTCCACGGTTGGTACGAATATGTTCTAAGCTGAATTCTTCGATTA
>Ga0247810_10001703_pt1 | contig 13301 bp, 11 predicted proteins | sample UWRJL119311C1_FD_179918 | JGI IMG/M metagenome (GOLD analysis project Ga0247810, IMG submission 179918) | Plant litter microbial communities from Arlington Agricultural Research Station in Wisconsin, United States - UWRJ-L119-311C-1 | ecosystem: Environmental > Terrestrial > Plant litter >...
CGGAAAAATAAACCACATCCAATGCGATTCTTTCTTCCCTTTTTTTAGTTCGGAGTGAGCAGTAAGATAAAGTTTGTTCTGTGCATCTAAAAAGCGTGTTAAATCGTTATTTGCGTAAGCCATCTGATGTAATTTTTATAAGGTTAAACAAATTTCAAGTCTTGTTTTTGAAGTCATAAAACTACTCACGTTCTTAATTTAAAATTTATACAATTTAAACTGCTTCATTATATAATTTCCATTAGTATAAAATAAAACAGCTGCGATCACTTGTTCGCAGCTGTTCCTTAAACCTTTATGATGAACTAGATCTTAATTTTTGAAATCATTCAAAGATTTCTCAATAATTTCAAGACATTCTTTTATTTGATCTTCTGTAATTACCAAAGGCGGGGCAAGACGAATTTTGTTTCCGTGGGTTGGTTTTGCCAATAAACCATTGTCTCTGAATTTTAAGCAAATTTCCCAGGCTAAATCTGATTCTTCATCACAATTAATTACAATGGCATTTAGTAAACCTTTTCCACGAACTAAAGTAATTAAGTTATTACGTTCAGCGATTTCGTTTAATCCTTTTCTTAAAATGATTCCTAAACGTTCAGCGTTTTCAGCCAATTTCTCGTCTTTGACCACTTCTAGAGCAGCAATAGCAACAGCAGCTGCAATCGGATTTCCTCCAAAGGTTGAACCGTGCTGACCCGGCTTGATAACATTCATAATTTCGTTATTCGCCAAAACCGCCGAAACCGGATAAACACCTCCTGAAATTGCTTTTCCTAAAATTAAAATATCAGGCTGTACATTTTCGTGATGAACGGCCAATAATTTTCCGGTACGTGCAATTCCGGTTTGCACTTCATCGGCAATAAACAAGACATTATGTTTTTCGCAAAGTGCTTTTGCTTTCGCTAAATATCCTTCACTCGGAACGTATACTCCGGCTTCTCCCTGAATCGGTTCAACCAAAAAACCGGCAATATTTTTAGATGATTCCAGTACTTTTTCTAAAGCCTCCAAATTATCGTATTCGATTTTTATAAAACCTTCTGTAAAAGGACCAAAACTTTTACGCGCACTTTCATCATTCGAAAACGAAATGATGGTTGTGGTTCTTCCATGAAAATTATTCTCGCAAACAATAATCTGAGCCAGGTTTTCATGAATTCCTTTTACTTCATATGCCCATTTTCTACAAAGCTTCAAAGCCGTTTCAACTGCTTCAGCACCTGTATTCATTGGTAATACTTTGTCAAAACCAAAATAATTGGTTACATATTCCTCGTAATTCCCTAATTGATCATTGTAAAAAGCACGGGAAGTCAGCGTTAATTTCTGTGCTTGTTCTACCATAGCACCCACAATTTTAGGATGGCAATGACCTTGATTGACGGCAGAATAAGCCGATAAAAAATCATAATATTTCTTTCCGTCAACATCCCAAACGTAAACCCCTTCTCCCTTGTCTAAAACTACAGGTAGCGGGTGATAATTATGAGCTCCGTATTTATTTTCTTTTTCGATCAAAACTTCAGATTTCGATGAAAGAATTTCTTTTGTATGTGCCATGATCTTGTATTTAAAAAATCTTTTACAAAAATAAAAATATTATTTTATTTAATCTTAAAAAATTATACTTTTGACTTAAATTAGTAAATAAAAAATCAATTTAATTAAAAATATAAAAATAAAAGTCAATTTAAATTTAAAACAAAATACAAATGGACACATTAGACGAATTTGACATCAAAATTATAAAAGAGCTGGAAAAGGATGGCAGAATGGCTTTTTCGTCTATTGCTGCCACTCTCAAAATTTCAAATACCATGGTGCATCAGCGTGTTAACCGTTTGATTGGACAAGGAATTATTTCCGGAATTAAACCTTTGGTAAACGAAAAAAAAATTGGTTATGACTGGGCTTCTTTTACCGGAATTACACTCAATAAAGATTCGGATTCAGACAGGATTATTGAAGAATTAAAAACCATTCCGGAGATTACAGAATGTTATTACGTAACAGGTTCTTTCACTCTTTACATAAAAATCATAGCCAAAAATCATGAACATATGAGAAAAGTACTTTATGAAAAAATAGACCGGATTTCAGGTATTGCCAAAACGGATTCTATAGTCGAATTAGGATGTGCTTTTAAAAGAAATATTACGCTGTGAAATTGAATTCAGATTAGTCACTAAGTAAATAACAATCAATTATTTAAATTGGTTTTAAAAACCTCAAAAGAAAATACTTTTGAGGTTTTTTTGTACCATAATATTTCAGATATTTGTTTTAAATTGTAAAAATTATGAAAAAAACTGCTCTTTTATTTTTAGCTATACTCCTATCTTTTAGCACTATGAATGCACAATTAAAAACCGTAAAATACAACGATGGAAAACAGGTTTTAAATGGATTATCCATAAAAGCAGAGAAACAATACAGCCAGAATCCTGGTATTTTACTTTTACCAGCATGGCTTGGTATTGATAATGCTTCAAAACAAATTGCCCAAGATTTATCCAAACTGGGCTATACTGTTTTTATTGCTGATATTTATGGTGAAGGGAATTACCCAGCAAACACTTCTGAAGCAGGCAAACAAGCCGGCTTTTACAAAAAAGATTATAAAGCTTACCAGAAACGAATTCAATTGGCTTTAGACCAATTAATAAAATCAGGTGCTAATGCGGATAACATTGTAGCTATTGGTTATTGTTTTGGAGGAACCGGAGTTTTGGAAGCAGCCCGAGGACATCTGAATGTAAAAGGCGTTGCTTCATTTCATGGCGGTTTGGGCAAAGATGCCTCCAGACCAGCTGAACCAATTACAGCTAAAGTTTTAATTTGCCATGGTGCCGATGATCCATTTGTGTCTAAAGAAGAAATAACTGCTTTTCAACAGGAAATGCGTGATACGAAAGCCGATTGGCAAATGATTTATTATGCTAGTTCAGTTCACTCCTTTACCAACCCCGAAGCAGGAAATGATAATTCAAAAGGTGCCGCTTATAATGCCATTGCCGCAAAACGCTCTTTTGAACATTTACAGCTTTTTCTTAATGAAGTGGTAAAAAGTAATTAAAAGCTGATGAGTAAGATTCTGAGATAACACAGATTATTTTATCTAAAATTCTTAGTACAATTACTTCGCCTGTTCGGTGTCGCCTGAGTCTTGTCAAAAACCAAAACTAAATCAACAAATTAACCAATGTCACATAGTCCAATTAGAAAAGATAAAACCTGTCTGAATTGCAGGCATGTTGTTGAGCAAAAATTTTGTCCAAATTGCGGGCAGGAAAACACAGATAGCCGAAAAACATTTCATCATCTATTTGTGCATTTCTTTGAAGATTTGACACATTACGAAAATGCCTTTTGGAAAACAATTAAAAATCTGCTTTTCAAACCTGCGACATTAACTAAAGAATATCTTTCCGGTAAACGATTGTCCTATTTGGCTCCGGTACGTCTTTATATTTTTATCAGTTTTATTACATTTCTTTTAATTGCTCTCTTCCCAAGCCATGTAGGTGAAAATCTTGATAAAAGCGAAAAGGAAATTTCGTCAAAACTTAAAAAAAATGATAGCATAAATATTAAAACTTTTAATTCAAATACGCATTTTGAATTTATGCCAATGAAAGAAATTGACTCGATTCAGAAATACGGGAAAGAAAAAGAGAAACTTTCAGAATTTGAATATTGGGCTTATGAAAAAGTTATACATGTAACTGAACATAATACCAAAAAAGAAATTATTGAAAAATTTATTGAGTCTTTTGTTCATAATATTCCAAAGATACTCTTCATTATAATGCCATTCTTCGCCTTTTTTTTATGGCTTTTTCACGACAAAAGGAAATGGTATTATTTTGATCACGGTATTTTTACACTTCATTATTTTTCATTTTTACTTTTAATTTTCCTGATCTTATTTGTTATTGGCAAAACAATTGGATCCATAGGTCCAATCTCCTTTATAGCTGACATTGTAAATTTTACCGGAATAATTTGGATGTGTTACTACTTTTATCCAGCACATCATCGCTTTTATGGAGAAAGCAGAATAGTTTCATTTGTTAAAAGTGTAACATTATTTGTCATAAACTCTATTTTTATTCTATTTTTACTGCTTATTTATGTATTCTATACATTCATCAACTTACACTAAATTAATATATGAAAAAAATCATAGTTCTATTTTTAATTGGAGCACTATCCTCTTGTTCCAACTCAAAAAATACTGTTTCAAAAGACAATTCTGATCCAACCAAATACATAAAACTCATTAAAGAAAAAGACTTAAAAAAAATGCTTTACGTTGTTGCTTCAGATGACATGGAGGGTCGTGAAACAGGTTCCAAAGGACAGAAAAAAGCAGGTCTTTATATGATTGAGCAATATAAAAAAAATGGAATTTCGTTTCCTAAAGGAGCAAAAGATTATTACCAACATATTCCTGCAGCATTTTTAAATGCAAAACACAATGAAAATCTACCCGATTCAGAAAACATCTGGGCCTATATTGAAGGCTCTGAAAAACCAGATGAAGTTTTAGTAATATCCGCACACTATGATCATGTTGGGATACAAAATGGAGAAATTTATAACGGTGCAGATGATGATGGTTCCGGTACAGTAGCTTTATTAGAAATGGCTAAAGCATTCGCAAAAGCAAAAAAACAAGGACACGGACCAAAACGTTCTATTTTATTCCTGCATGTAACTGGGGAGGAACATGGCTTACATGGTTCTCGTTATTACTCTGAAAATCCATTGTTTCCGATTGCCAATACTATTACAGATATCAATATTGATATGATTGGGCGTCGCGACATAGAGCATAACAACACAAACAATTATGTGTATGTAATTGGAGCTGATAGATTATCATCGGATTTACATAACATTGTCGTAGCTCAAAATGAAAAATACACCAAAGTAGATTTAGATTTTAAGTTTAATGATCCTAAAGATCCAAACCGTTTTTATGAGCGCTCTGATCATTATAACTTTGCAAAACATGGTATTCCGGCAGTTTTCTTCTTTAATGGAGTTCATGAAGATTATCATGGTAAAGATGATATACCGGAAAAAATCGAGTATGATGCCTTAACTAACAGAACCAAACTGGCTTTTGTTGTTGCCTGGGAACTGGCAAATAGAGAAAACAGACCTGTAGTGGATAAGAAATAAGTTTCTGAAGACTAAGTTTATAATCTTAAAAAGCAAAAAGGGATAAGTTTTAAACTTATCCCTTTTTTTATCATTTAGTTTTATAATCTATCTCAAAGAAAAAACTTAGAATCTTAGACCTTAAGCAACTCAGAACCTTCCTTTAGTCATTCATAGAAATTAAAAACTCTTCATTATTTCTGGTTTTTTTGAAACGCTCGTTTACAAAATCCATAGATTCTACAGGATTCATATCGGATAGATATTTACGCATAATCCACATTCTTTGTAATGTTTTTTCGTCTAATAATAAATCGTCGCGACGTGTACTTGATGAAGTAAGATCAATTGCAGGAAAAATACGTTTGTTGGCAATTTTACGATCTAACTGAAGTTCCATGTTACCGGTTCCTTTAAATTCTTCGAAGATAACCTCATCCATTTTAGAACCTGTTTCAGTCAATGCAGTTGCAATGATACTTAATGAACCACCGTTTTCTACATTTCTTGCTGCTCCAAAGAAACGTTTTGGTTTTTGCAATGCATTAGCATCCACACCTCCACTTAAGACTTTACCGGAAGCTGGTTGTACTGTATTATAAGCTCTTGCCAAACGTGTGATTGAATCTAATAAGATTACAACATCATGCCCACATTCTACTAAACGTTTTGCTTTTTCCAAAACTATATTGGCAATTTTTACGTGTTCTTGCGGTTCTCTGTCAAAAGTAGAAGCAATAACTTCTCCACGAACACTTCTTTGCATATCTGTAACCTCTTCAGGACGCTCATCAATCAAAAGAACGATTAAATAAACTTCAGGGTGATTGGCTGCAATCGCATTGGCAATGTCTTTTAATAACATTGTTTTACCGGTTTTCGGTTGTGCGACTATCATACCACGCTGCCCTTTTCCTATTGGAGAAAATAAATCGATAATTCTGGTTGAAACGGAGCTGCCTTTTTCGGCTAATTTAAATTTTTCAGAAGGAAAAACCGGTGTCAGGTGTTCAAAAGAAACCCTGTCGCGAACTACCTGCGGATCGTGACCGTTAATTTTCAATACACGAACTAAAGGGAAAAACTTTTCGCCTTCTTTTGGAGGACGAACCACTCCTTTTACAGTATCTCCGGTTTTAAGACCGAATAATCTGATTTGTGAAGTTGATAAATAAATATCATCCGGAGAGGCTAAATAATTATAATCTGATGAACGTAAGAATCCGTATCCGTCTGGCATCATTTCAAGAACACCTTCACTTTCTATAATTCCGTCAAATTCAAAGTCTGAATCCCTGAAATTATTCTTTTTATTTTTATGATTTGGATTTTGGTTACCGTTATTTCCGTTTACATTTCCATTTCCGTTTCCGTTTTGATTTGGATTCTGATTTGGGTTTTGGTTTTGATTTGGATTCTGGTTTTTATTTTGATTTGGATTTATCTTTTTTACCGGAGCAATTTGTTCTGCTTTTTCAGCTATCGGACTCTGATTAGGAGTTATTTCATTCTCTGCTTCTTCTTCAGAACCACCTTCTTTTACGGTTTCTTTTTCTTTTTGGTGAGCGACTTTTTTCTCGTAAGCAGATTTATTAAATTTTACGATTTTTGGTCCTTTTTTCTCAACTGTTGTTTTTTCTGCAGATTCTGATGGTTCAACTGGCACAGCTTCCTGAACTTTTAATTCTGATCTGGCTTTCGAATTTTGCTGCGTTTTCGAATTTTGTTTTGAAATTATCGGAGTTTCAATTTTTTCAGGAGTTTCAATTTTTTCAGGAGTTTCCTCTACCTTATCGAATTCTAAAACAGGGACGTTTTTTGAAATAGCTGCTTTTTTTACAGGGACTATTCTGGCTCTTTTCGGTTTATCATCATCTGCCGTTTCAGCAGCAGCTGGTGCATTAGCAGTTTCCTGATGTGCTAAAATCTGACTGATTAAAGTCTCTTTTTTGACACCATTAAACTTTATAGTTTTAGCTAATTTAGCTATTTCTTGAAGCTCAGAAAGCTTCATTTCTTTTAATGCAGAAATATCAAACATGAATGTTCTATGAATTTAATTATTTTAAAGGAAAATACTGTAAAAAGAATAGGTAGATAATTATTTTGAATTGACCGCAGTATGAAGTGCTTACGGTATTATGATGCAATAATACGAATAAAATTTTATCATACAATAGTATTTATAAAAAAGAAAATATATTTTTGTAAAACAATTTTAGACGATGATACAACGAATTCAAACTATATATTTACTGCTAACCTTTTTAGTAACTGGTGTTTTGCTTTTTTTTGTTCCGCTTTGGACAACAAATAATGAAAAGCCTTTTTATTTTATGCAAGATCAGTTTTATACTATTTTATTGGGTTTAAGTACTATGCTTACTATTATAAGTATCATTTCATACAAAAAAAGACAAAATCAGTTTGTGATGGGCAGACTGAACATACTATTAAATTTAATTTTATTAGGATTATTTGTATATCGATCACTAAATTTATCTGGAGAAGCAGCTACTGTTTCTGAGAAAGGTATTGGGATGTTTCTGCCAATTGTTGCTATCGTATTATTAGTTTTAGCTAATAAGGCCATCAAAAAGGATGAAGATCTCGTAAAATCTGTAGATCGTTTGAGGTAAACCTATAAACTTAGTTTATTGCGCGAAGAGAACCCGAATTGTATGATTCGGGTTTTTTTGTGGAAATTTCACTATATTTACTATCGAACGAAGAAAATAAATTACAGAAATCCAATATTCTAAGTAGATTTTTCATAATTTCGCTTTTGTTTTTCAATTTATTTATGACACATAAAATAAGAATACACCTCGCCGATGACCATTTAGTACTTATTGATGGATTGACAAATTTATTAAGTACTGTTTCTGAATTCGAAATTGTAGGCTCATCCTCTAACGGGTTGAATATTTTTGATGAAGTAACAGCTAATAATGCCCATATCCTGGTACTAGACCTGAGTATGCCCGAAAAAGACGGTATTGAAGTCTTAAAAGAATTTCACCAAAAAGGATACCCTTGCAAGGTTATTATTCTATCCAGTTATGATGATTTAAAAATCATTAGGGAAGTAATGAATCTAGGCGCTAGTGGTTATCTGACAAAAAAATGTGCCGGTGAAAATATTATTGAAGCCATTGAAGTTGTTAATGAGGGTGAAGAATATTTTTGCAACTCTGTAAGAGAAAAAATCTTCAATACATTTACAGAAAATAATCCTAAACTAAATAAAACTTTTATTACTGAAAATTCAATCCTAACATCCCGTGAATTAGAAATTGTAACTCTAATTTCACTTGAATATAGCGGGAAAGAAATTAGCGAACAATTATTTATCAGCACCAATACTGTAGAAACACATCGAAAAAACATCATGAAAAAACTGCAGACAAAAAACACTATTGGACTTGTAAAATATGCTATTAAAAATAATTTGATAAAATCATAAAAAAGCTTCAATTTGAAGCGCTTTTTTATTTGTATTATTGAAACTTTCATTATTGTTTTCCCTCTCGTACAATATAATTCATCTCTTGTTCCCTACCCTATTTTTTTGCAATTTTCTTTATATTCTAAAACCTTTGTAAAACAGCTTTGATTTTAATTAATAAAAATATTGCAATCATTTTAGACAGTTGAGAAATATGTTTTTTATTATATGCAAAATCATACCTTTACATTATTTTTCAAGTATTTTTTTTGTTAATTACACAAAAAAATATTTTTAAAATAGAATTAATTATTTAAAATTATATAAGGTATCACATGTTTAGAATTGCATTTTTCTTAATAATATCATTGACAGCATTCAATACCAATTTATACTCTCAGCAAAAAAACTTATCTAAAAAAGAAATCACAAAATTACTTTATGATGCACAGGAATCATTAGATAAAGGTGATTTTGAGAAATCATTAATTTTATCACGTAGTACCTTAAAATATTCAATCCTTTTAAAAAACAATAATTTAATTGCAAATTCATACAATTTTATAGGAGCAAATTTTTATGAAATAACTGAAATTGAAAAGGCTTTATTTTATTATAAAAAAAGTTTGATTTATGCCGAAAAAACCAAAAACGACCCTTTAATCAACCAGATATACAATAACTTAGGAAACATTTATTGTTTTGACAAAAAAGAATATAAAAAAGGAATTCCTTATTACTTAAGTTCATTGCATTACAGTAGAATAAATAAAGATTCTTCACAAATTTTTTTCACAAAACTTAATATAGTATGGGCATATTTTGATGTTGGAAACTATACTGATGGTTACCCCCATTTGCAATTTATCAACAAACATAACTCCAAATACGGCATCGAATCAACTATTGCAATTACTGATATGCTTAATGCTATGTATTATGATTATAAAAAAGACACTAAAAAAGCTGATTATCATTTCAACAAAGCAATTAAAAACGCTCTTAAATATGATGAAAACTCAGACTTATCATCTATACATCAGGAATATGCAAAATTTTTATTTAAGATAAAAAACTTTGAAGCTGCTTACAACAACTTAAATACATATGATCTGATAACAAAAAAAATAAATCTTGAGGAGAAGGCCAAAAAAGCAAAAATTGCCGGAATTAATCTCGAAATTGATGAATATAAGCGAGAAATTGATAAAATGGGTCTCGAGAGTAAAAAAAGAGAACAATTATTTCATACTGAAAATGAACGTAAAAATAAGATGACAACTATAATTTTATCATTATTTCTAATTAGCCTTATTTTATTTTACTTTTTTTATCAAAACACAAAACTGAAACAAAAAAACATAATTAAAGATATCCAGAATAAAATAAATCAAAACATAATCAATGCCAGTATTGACGGACAGGAAAACGAACGAAAAAAAATTGCTTTGTTTTTACATGATACTATTAGCGCTTCCTTATCATCAGCAGGAATGCACTTAAATGTTTTTTTATCCCAACACAGCAGCCTTCCGCCTGAGATTACAAAAACAAAATTAATTTTGGATGAAACCCATGATAAGGTACGTGATCTTTCGCATGATCTTATTCCAACTTTATTGGCGCGTTTTGGCTTATTATATGCTCTGGATGATTTATGTGAAAAATACTCCAATTCGACTTTACATTTTGAATATCAGAATACCATCCCGATCAAAAAAAGATATACAGAAAAATTTGAAACAAGACTGTATTTTATCATTTCCGAACTCTTAAATAATATTATCAAACATAGCCAAGCCAGTAAGGCTGAAGTTTCATTGATTGAAAACAATAACGAAATGATTATTGAGATTACGGATAACGGAAAAGGATTCGATACAAACAAATTTAATTTTGTTGAAGGATTTGGTCTCAATCAAATCAAAGCCAGGATAAATAATTTGGATGGGCAATTTGATGTTAAATCAAAAATCAATGAAGGAACATCAGTAATGCTCAGTGTACCTCTTAATGGTTAAATAAACTCTTTTTCGATTTCATAATTTTTAATTTATATCTTCAAAGTACGCTTTTGTACCATTCTGTTATTTACCTTCATGCTACAGAAATATTTTTGAACTCAACCAAAAGTTATATCCTTTTTGTGCTTTTAATAAGAACACTTTCCAAAGATTGGAATAAAGTTATCAGGTACTTGATTTTAAAATTTATAACTATATTTACCAACTAATTTTTTAATATGTCGGTTTTTCGCAATTTAATAACTACTATTACTATATTACTTTTTTGTACCCCTTCAATATGCCAAAAAAAAAGTTTTACAAAAAAAGAATTAGCAAAGCTTTATAGCGAAGCAACAACTAATCTTCATAAAGAAAACTACGAGAAATCCTTAATACAATCCCGATTACTTTTAAATCATTCACTTTTATTACAGGATAATAATTTAATTGGAAAAGCGTACAATACAATTGCCGCCAGTTTTGATGGAATATCTGAACCTGATAAGGCCCTATTTTATTATCAAAAAAGTCTAATATATGCTGAGAACTGTAATAATTTAGAACTTCAAAACTGGCTTTACAATAATATTGGCAACATTTATTGCTTTGACAAGAAGAAGTATGAAAAAGGTATTTCTTATTATATAAAATCATTATATTACAGCAGAGCAACAAAAGATTCTTCACAAATTTTTCTTACAAAACTTAATATTACCTGGGCCTATTTTGACATTGGACAATTCGCTGAAGGGTATCCATATTTAAAATACATCAATAAATACAATAACAAATACGGAACAGAAACAACTATTGCTGTTACAGATATGCTTAATGGCATATACTATAGTCATAAAAACAAGAATCAAAAAGCAGATTATTATTTTAAAAAAGGTATAAAAAATGCCATAAAGTATGATGAGGAAACCGACTTATCTTTTATCTATCAGGAATACTCAAAATTTTTATCCAAAAATAAAAATTTTGAAGCTGCATACAAAAACCTAAATTCATTTCAGCAATTAACCGAAAAAATCAGCCTTGAAGACAAGGCCAAAAAAGCAAAAATTGCAGGAATTAATCTTGAAATCGATGAATATAAACGGGAAATCGATAAAATGGGAATTGAAAGTAAAAAAAGAGAAAAATTATTTCATTCCGAAAATGCCCGTAAAAACAAGTTCGCAACTATAATTTTATCCTTATTTCTAATTAGTATCATTTTATTTTATTTTTTTTATCAAAATACAAAACTGAAACAAAAAAACAGAATTAAGGATATTCAGAATAAAATACATGAAAACATAATTAATGCCAATATTGACGGACAGGAAAACGAAAGGAAAAAGATTGCTTTATTTTTACATGACACTATTAGTGCATCCTTATCGTCAGCAGGAATGCATTTGAATGTTTTTCTATCCCAACATAACAGTCTTCCTATTGAAATTATTAAAACCAAATTAATTTTAGATGAAACCCACGATAAGGTAAGGGATCTTTCACATGATCTGATTCCTACTTTATTGGCACGTTTTGGATTGTTATATGCCTTGGATGATTTATGTGAAAAATATTCTAATTCAACTTTACATTTTGAATATCTGAATACCATTCCGATCAAAAAAAGATATACCGAAAAATTTGAAACCAGACTCTATTTTATCATTTCTGAACTTCTAAATAACATTATCAAACATAGTGAGGCAAGTAAAGCCGAAATTTCATTGATTGAAAATAATAACGAAATGATTATTGAAATTACAGATAACGGAAAAGGATTTGATTCTCAAAAATTTAATTTTGTTGAAGGATTTGGTCTGAATCAAATCAAAGCCAGAATAAATAATCTGAATGGACAATTTAGTGTAAAGTCAAAAATTAATGAAGGAACTTCTATTAATATAAATATTCCCTTAAATAGCTAAAAAAAACGCTTCAGAAATGAAGCGCTTTTTTTATTCTGTGTTTATGTAGTCTTTTAAAGAAAACTTTTATGCCTTTACATAACTTCATTTAAATGAATAGCCTTATTTAAAATTTATTTTATTAAACTCCTATTTTACCCCCTTTTCTATCCCCTTGATTTTCTTCTTCCTCTTCTGTCTCTTCTGTCTCTTCTGTCTCTTCTGTCTCTTCTTTGTCATCTGCAAAAAAGAACTTTCCGTGTAGGTTTTCTGCTAAATCCTGTACTTCATCTAATTCTAAAAAACTCTTTGTCATTTTTTTTGTTTGTTTAAATTAATCAATACTATTTTAATTCACTTTTAAGATATTTAAGTAATAAATATTCCTTTATCAACAGTTCTTATACCAAATCTGACAAAATAACCGTCTCACAATAATACTCTTTTTTGATAAAAAAAAAGTAATTTTTATTACATTTTTTCAACTAAAATGATAAATATATTAAATAAAATTAAACACTATTAAAAACATTAACAAGAAAAAAGTATTCGCCTTATTTAAGAAAGTAAATATTCTATTTTTGCTCTATCAAAAAAACTATTATATAAGAATAATTTAATTCTCATTAAATTGAAAAAATTTACTCATCATAGACAGGGAGATTATAAAAACTGTGGTGAGCAATTTTCAAGATGAGGAATTTGGGATTTTGAAAGGTGAGATAAAAAACATTTCTTTAATACCTGACCAGGATGGAAATCTCCTAC
>Ga0247810_10001704_pt1 | contig 13292 bp, 12 predicted proteins | sample UWRJL119311C1_FD_179918 | JGI IMG/M metagenome (GOLD analysis project Ga0247810, IMG submission 179918) | Plant litter microbial communities from Arlington Agricultural Research Station in Wisconsin, United States - UWRJ-L119-311C-1 | ecosystem: Environmental > Terrestrial > Plant litter >...
CGCGGCGTTGTAGTAGCCCTCCTTCTGGTCGGTATCCGTCAGACCGGTGTAGGTGAGCGTCGCGACCGCGACGGAGCCGTCCGCCGAGACGTAAGGTGTTGCCGGGTCGAGGGGGTTCGACACCGTCTCGACGCCGGGAAGCTCGGCCGCATCGGCAAGCACGTCCGCGATGGCCGCGGCGGTGGTGGTATCAGACACGGCTCCACCATCGGGTGCTTCGAAAACGAGCTGGAGCGAATCGGAGGAGGCGTCGGTGCCGCTGCTCATCCCGGGGAACTCGTCTTCCATCCGCTGGAGCGCCTGAGCGGATTCCGTCGAGGTCGACGTGCCTTGCACGGACTCTTCTGGTCCGCCCGTCGACGTTCCCACCGCGAGTGTGGCGATCAGGGCAGCAAATATCAGCAGCCAGGCGCCGACGATTATCAACCGGTGACGGGCGCTGAAGCGGCCGATCCGGGACAACAAGATGGACATGGGTCTCCTACAGAAAATCAGGTAATCCACTGCAGCGTGCTCGCTGCAGGATGATTCCAGTTTTCCCAAAGGGGTCCGCCGCGGCGTCGTCCGAACGAATCGACGGTTCTACTTCATTCGAAGTAGACGAGCTTCTCCCTGCGGTCGGCATGCGGGGCCGGATGCTCGTCGCGCACGAGCCCGAGACGCGTCACGGCTGAGGCGCATCACCCCTGATGCACGTCACGGCTGAGGCGCGAGACCCGCACGGTAGACGAGAGTGACCAGCTGTGCCCGGTCGCGGGCTCCGACCTTGTTCATCGCGCGGGTGGCGTGGGTTTTGACGGTGAACGGCGACACAAACAGCTTGTCGGCGATCTGCGCGTTGTCGAGCCCACCGGCGATGTCGATAACAACCTCGAGCTCGCGGGCGGTCAGAGCGGAAAAGCGGTCGAGAACGGCGGGGTCCACCACCGGGCGAGTGTCGCTGGTCACCTGGCCGATCAGTACCGCGCTCGCCGCGGCCGAGAGCGCACCGCCGCCGTCGGCGACTTCGCGGATTCCCCGGGCAAGTTCGGTCGGGCCAACACCCTTGCTCAAAAACCCGTTGGCTCCCGCGCGGAGGGCATTCAGCACGTTCTCGTCGTTGTCGAATGTGGTGAGCACAATGATGCGGAGATCTTCGGGGGAGTAGAGCTCCCGGAGACGTCGTGTGGCGTCGACTCCGTTGATGCCGGGCATCCGGATGTCCATCAACACCACGTCGACGTTGAGTCCAGCGATGAGGGTGATCGCGCTGAGTCCGTCGCCGGCGTCGGCGACAACCTCGATGTCCGCTTGAGCCGCCAGGATGGCGCGGAGTCCTTCGCGGATCATCTCCTGGTCGTCGACAATCATGACCCTGACCATCAGATCGAGCTCCCGTCCAGGTTGAGCTTCGCGGTTACCCGAAAGGTCGTTGGTGTGTTGTTGATATCGAGCTGGCCACCCGCCGAGAGCGCCCTCTCGCGCATCCCGACCAATCCAAAACCATGGCGGCGCGGTTCGGCGGGATTTTTGCTCAGAGTCGCGGCGAGCGGCGCGACGTCGTTGGTGGTGATGATGACCAGCATGCGGTTGACGATCTCGATTCGCAACGAGACGGCGCCAACGCCATATTTCTGCGCGTTGGTGAGAGACTCCTGCACCAGCCGATACGCCGCGGTGCTGACCGTGGGATCGAGCGCCGACGGCGTCTCGCACAGCTGCGCATTCACCGTGACCCCGGCGTCACGAAAACGCTCGACGAGGTCGCCGATGCGACTGAAATCGGCAGTGGGCAGGGACCCGTCCAGAGCGTCGGCCTCGGACTCATCGGTGCGGAGCACCCGCAAAATTCGCTGGGTCTCCAACAACACGGACTGCACACTGCGGCGGGCGGAATCGATGGCGGTGTGGGCGGCGGTGTTGCTCGCATCCACGTTCACCTCAATAACACCGAGGTGAATTCCCATCACGGCGATCTCGTGCCCCACCACGTCATGCAGGTCCCGAGCGATGCGCACCCGCTCCTCGGCAATTCGCTGGTGCGTTTCCGCGTCGCGCCAGGCGATGGCTTCGAGCGCGCGTTCCTCGGACTCCTGCAGGTAGCGCTGATAGCTCCGGAGGGCGCTGCCTGCCGCCGCTGCGGTAAACGACGTGGCAATCGCGAGGAAGGCGACCTCGTTGAGGAGGCCGCGATGCTCCGCGATTGCGAGGGAGAAAAACATCCCCACCCCGATAGAGGAGCCGAGTATCGCTCCGTTTCGACTGCGGAGCGCGACCGAAAACGCGGTGAATACCCCGATGGTCCAGATGGCAATAGGGTCGGTGCCGAGCACCGCCGACGTCAGTCCGGCAAGGACGACCAGACCCGATCCGACCCACAGGTATTTGCGGCTGAGCAGAACACCGACACAGGCAATGCCGATGCCCAAAAAGCCGCCGACGCTTCCGTCCTGCGCGATCAAAGCCGACAGATACGCGGCCACCGCCAGCAGGGAGATGACAAAACTGGTGACGTCGAGCTTCCGTGATCGCCGCGTCCAGATCCTGGCCGCGCCGAGCGCTGGGGTGGGATAGGGAGGAGGCACAGTATTGATAGTGACATCTCGCGGTGGGCAGAACGTACAGCAGATGAAGTAGATCGCCCGCCCCGCTGGCCGCTACTGTCGGGGGCTGGCCGGGCGGAACCGCCGCAGCCGCAGACTGTTCGTCACCACAAAGACCGACGAGAACGCCATCGCGGCGCCCGCGAGTACGGGGTTGAGCAACCCGAGCATCGCGACCGGGATCGCGGCGACGTTGTAGGCGAAGGCCCAGAACAGGTTGCCCTTGATGGTGCGCAGTGTGGCGCGCGCGAGCCGCACGGCGTCGGCCACCACGGTGAGGTCGCCGCTGACCACGGTGAGGTCGCTCGCGGCAATCGCGGCGTCGGTTCCAGCGCCCATCGCGATCCCGAGGTCGGCGGCGGCAAGTGCGGCGGAATCGTTGACCCCGTCACCCACCATCGCGACGGTGCGTCCCTCACGCTGCAGCCGGCGCACGGTGTCGAGTTTGCCCTGCGGGGTCATCCCCGCGAACACCTCGGTGATGCCGACTAGCTCGGCGACCTGGTTCGCGGCTCCCGCGTTGTCGCCCGTCAGCAGCACCGGCGTCATCCCGAGGGAACGGAAGCGTGCCACTGCGTCCGCGGCTTCGGTCTTGACCGTATCCCCGACCACAATCACGCCGCGCGCGTGGCCGTCCCAGGCGACCATCACGGCGGTTGCGCCCGTGCGTTCTGCCGCAGTGAAGGCCTGCACCAGAGCATCCGGTGCCACGATCGCCCATTCCGACGCGAGCCACGCGGGCCGTCCAATCACCACCAGCGCACCATTCACCACGGCCTGCACCCCGGCACCCGCGTGGGCGATGAAAGTCTCGGCCGTGTGCACGGGGAGCGATCGGGATGCTCTGGCCGCAGTAATTGCGTGCGCCACAGGGTGCTCGGAGCCAGCTTCCGCCGCGGCGGCCATGGTGAGAAGCTCGTCCCTGGCGATGGCGGTAGCTGTAGCGGTGCCGCTGTCATCGGTTGTGCTGATGGTGATGACATCGCGGAGGGTCATTCGCCCGGTGGTGAGGGTGCCGGTTTTGTCGAGCACAATCGTGTCGACCGTCTGGGTCTGTTCGAGCACCTGGGGGCCGCGGATGAGGATGCCCAGCTGGGAGCCGCGTCCGGTTCCGACCAGAAGGGCGGTGGGTGTGGCGAGGCCGAGCGCGCAGGGGCAGGCGATGATGAGTGTGGCGACGGCCGCGGTGAAGGCAATCGTGACGGATCCGCCGAAAACCCACCACGCGAGGAAGGTGGCGATTGCGAGCCCAATAACAACGGGCACAAAGATGGCGGAGACGCGGTCAGCGAGGCGCTGGGCCTGGGCTTTGCCGGTCTGGGCCTCTTCGACGAGATCCGCGAGGCGCGCGAGTTCGGTGTCGGCGCCGACCCGGGTGATCTCCACAACAAGACGTCCGCTGACGTTGAGAGTGGCTCCGGCCACGCGGTCGTCCACTCCGACCTCGACCGGCACGGATTCGCCGGTGAGCATACTGACGTCGACGGCGGAGACGCCCTCGCGGACGAGTCCGTCGCTGGCGATTTTCTCGCCGGGACGCACCACAACGAGGTCGCCCGGAACCAGGTCGGCCACGGCGATGCGTTCTTCCCTCTGGTGTCCGGCGTCGCCACGCAACACCGAGGCGTCCTTGGCGCCGAGCTCGAGCAGCGCACGAAGGGCTGCACCCGACTGTTGTTTGGCGCGCGCCTCCATGTAGCGACCGGCGAGGATAAACACGGTGACGGCTGCGGCGACTTCGAGATAGAGGTCGGTTGCCCCGGGATGTGTGGCGACCAGGCTGAAGGTCATGTGCATCCCGGGCATCCCGGCATCACCAAAAATGAGGGCGTAGAGCGACCAGAGGAAGGCGGCGAGGACACCCACGCTGACGAGGGTGTCCATGGTGGCGGCGCCGTGCCGCAGGTTGATCGCGGCGGCGCGGTGGAACGGCCAGGCGCCCCACGTTGTCACCGGGATGGCGAATGCCAGGGCGACCCACTGCCAATAGGGGAACTGCAGGGCGGGAATCATCGACAGGGCGACCACGGGCACAGCGAGTATCGCCGAGATGATGAGGCGGCGTCGCAGCGGGTCGACGGCCTGGGGCGCGTCGGGTTCAGTGCGCGGGCGGCGTGGGGGTGGAACGGCAGCGTCGTATCCGGCGGCCTGCACGGTGGCGACGAGGGTGGCGGTGTCGACATCGCCGACGATGTGCACACGGGCCTTCTCGGTGGCGTAGTTGACGGTTGCCTCGACGCCATCGAGCTTGTTGAGTTTGCGTTCGATGCGGTTAGCGCACGACGCACAGGTCATTCCCGTGATGTCGAGTTCGACGCCCGCAGCGACGCCCTCGGTGGTGCTCATCGTGAGGCGACCTGGTACCCGGCTTCTTCGATAGCCGCGTGCAGCGCCGACTCGTCGACGGGGGAGTTGGTGCTGACCGTCACCACGGAGGAGCCGCCGACGTTCAGTTCCACCGATACATCCGTCACTCCGGCGAGCTCGGTCAGCTCTTCGGTGACACTCGCGACGCAGTGTTCGCAGGTCATCCCCTCAACGAGCAGGGTTTCGGTGGCGGCGGGAAGTGGGGTGAAGTCAGTCATGGCGATCACTTTCTCGAAAAACGTAGACACAACGGTAGCCAGCACGCCGGACGACGTGCCAACCGTTGGTCACTTCGAGTGTACCCCCGGGGGGTATTGCTCGCGCAAGGTCTCGAGAGGTGTTCCGCGCGATTTTTCGCGTCGAACGATCAGTTGGCGGTGAGTCCGATGACCACGTTGAGAACACCGATGGCGCCGATCACGTACGGCCAGAAGCGCACCGGAACAAAAAAGAAGGTGGAGGACGGGCGCGTGAAGATCTGCTGGCCCGTCTCCTGGTTGACGACTGCCACGGCTCGGTGGGTTGTGCGCACCCCGTTCTCGTCGACCACCGGTTCTGGCAGTGGCTGGTAGACAAACGCGGCGCTCGGTTTGTCGAGGCGAGGGAGCAGGTATTTCGCGAAGGCCCACAGGCCGGCGGCACCGAGGAGGAAACCGGTGCCAATCCAGAGGCTCATGGCGCTCGAACTCGAGTCGACGGTTGGCGCAAGAGCCGCCTGGAGGGCGAAGCCCATACCAACGGACAGGCCAACAAAAACAAACACGATAATTCCCCAACGGGACCAAATGATCATGTCTCAAGGTATTGGCGGGGGAACGGGAAGGACATGGGGAGGAGTACCCACCCGCGCCGGCAGGGTGCGGAACGCCGCTTCGTAAGATGCAGAGGCTGCCCACGGCATTCACCGGGGCAGCCTCTGTGAATCGTCGAACGGAGTTAGACGGTGCGCGAGCCGTCGTTTGTGGTGGTGGTGTCGCCGTCGAGCTCGATCTGCTCCTTGCGAACCTCTTCGTTCACCTGCTGCTCCTCGGTGATTGTTTCGGTTCCCACCGTGACGCGCTCCACGGGGACGGTCTCCTTGTCCACAACAACGCGCTCCTCCGTGAGAACAATTTCGTGCTCTTCCTCGCTGATGTCCGGACCAGACGTGGCCTCACCGACATTGGCGTCGGTAATAGGCTCGCGCTCGAGGCGGACCTCTTCGTGGCTGACCGGCACGGTCACCGTCTCGTTCTCTGTCACCACGTACTTGCGCAGTCGGGCACGGCCGCTTTCGACCTTCTCGGTGCCCACGCGGAGCTGCTCCTCGGAGCGCGTCATCGCGTCGTCGGTGGTGGGGCCCGAGGTGTCGTACCCGTCGGCGGTGTCGGTGCGCTTTGTTGTGGTGTCGAAGTCGTCGGTCGAGCCGGTGTGGGTGGTGGTTGTGTCGAAGTCATCGGTCGGGTCGGGGCGCGTGGTTGTGGAATCGGCGTCGGTGTCTGTGCGGTCGGTGCCGTCGAGCCCGTCGGTGGTGTCGTAGGTGGTGGTGGTGTCGGTGACTACCTCGGTGTCCGGCGTTGTCGACGAGTTATTCAGGCCGTAGTAGGAGTAGAGCTCGTCCTCTTCGGCGAAGCTCAGGCCCTGGTCGGGGTCGACCCGGGGAGCATCCTTCACAAAAGCCTTCTCGTATCCCACGCGCAGCTCGCCGTCGGAATCGCTTGCATCGGCAAGCGGAACAAAGGACTCGGACGTACCGAAGAGGCCCGTGCTGACGCTCGCCCAGGTCGGCTGGCCGCTGGAGGTGTCGACGTAGATCTGTCCAACGCTGCCGATCTTGTCACCGTCGGATCCGATGACGTTTTTTCCAATAAGAGTTTCAATGTTGCGGGTGTCGATCATTGACGTGCCTTTCTGGGAGGGGAGCCGCAAGCAGGGCGTTCGCGGCCGGGGAGTGGAAGACGGAGGGATAAGGGAAGGAGGAAGGGTAAGGGCAGATGGGTAAAGGCGTAGGGGGAAGGGCAGGGACGAACGGGCAGGGATGCACGGGTGGGGACGCACGGGTAAAAGGGATCGCCAAAGACACTCAGGCGCTACGAAGCGCTGCGGCGTTAAGGAAGGAGAAGCAGGCTCAGACGTCTGACAGATTCAGACATTCGACAGATTCAGAGGTGGTCCTCGAAGTCCTGCCCAGGAGAAGTGAGGTGCTTTATCAATTCATCGTGACAGCACAATTCGGAGACTTCGCCGACTTGACTTCCGCCCGATGACAAGCGAAGGAGGGTCAGGGTCGAACGGTACTGAAGGCCTCGTCGAGCAGGAGCGGGATGGGTGTTGTTCCCTCGCGACGCGTCCATTCCGAGAGAGCGACGTCGAAGCAGGCCAGTGCGGCATGGATCAGGATCTGCGCCTGGAACCGCCGCGTCTCCGCGCCGCCGGTCAGCCGCTCAGCAATAACGGGTTCAAGCATTACTGCCCAGGTGATGTGCTTCTCGAGGTTGCGGGCACGGAGGGACGCGGTGCTCATCATGACGCGCATGATCCGCAGTCCCCGGGTGATGGTTGCACGGTCGGTGAACTCGAACTGATCGAATGACCGGCGAAGTACTGTCCATGCGGGTTCATCGGCGGGACGTGCGGCCGCGGCATCCCGAACCACGGCACCGAGGGCAGATGGGTCGCCAACCACCACATCTTCTTTGGCAGGAAAATAGCGGAAAAAGCTGCGCGACGAGATGCCCACCGCGGCGGCGATGTCGTCGACGGTGGTCGCGTCGAAGCCCTTGGTGTCGAAGAGGACGAGCGCCTGTTCCGCGATTTGGTCGCGGACGGACGCGCGAGTCAGCTCGCGCAAGCCCGTTCTCGGCTCACCCGGCGCGTTTGTCATGCGCACAGTCTAGTTCATCTGCGCAGTTGCTGAACTGTCTGTCAGTTGCTGACAGTTTGGGCGTAGGCTGAAGCTACATTCATTGAAGGGACACTTCACATGCAGAAGCGAACACTGGGCCAGCAGGGCCTCGAAACCTCGGCCCTGGGCTACGGCGCCATGGGTATTTCTCTCGCCTACGGACCAGGCGACGAGCAGGAGGGCATCGCGACGATTCAGAAGGCGCACGACCTGGGCGTCACACTCTTCGACACCGCCGAACTCTACGGGTGGGGCGAAAACGAGAAGATCGTGGGGAGAGCCGTTCGAGACTTCCGCGATGAGATCGTTCTCGCGACCAAGTTCGGGTTTACGCGCAGCTACGGCAACGACAGCCGTCCCGACCACATTCGGGAGGTTGTGGAGAACAGCCTTCGTTACCTCGGCGTCGACCACATCGATGTGCTCTACCAGCACCGGGTGGACCCCGACGTTCCCATCGAAGACGTGGCGGGAACCGTCAAAGAGTTCATCAACGCCGGAAAGGTGAAGTATTTCGGGCTCAGCGAAGCCGGCCCCGAGACGATCCGCCGCGCCCACGCGGTGCAGCCTGTATCGGTGCTGCAGACCGAGTACTCGCTGTTCGAGCGCGACGTCGAATCCATCTTCCCGACACTCACCGAGTTGGGCATCGGTTTTGTGCCGTACTCGCCGCTCGGACGCGGATTCCTCACGGGTACTGCGAAGCCGGCGGGGGAGTACGACGAGACCGACATGCGGCGCACCGACCCACGCTGGCAGCCCGGAAACTACGAGAAGAACCTCGAGGCGACGCAACAACTCATCGCGCTCGCCGAGTCGAAGGGTGGCACCGTCGCCCAGCTCGCACTCGCCTGGCTTCTCGCGCAGGGTGACACGATTGTGCCGATCCCGGGAACACGCAGCCCGAAGCGTCTCGAGGAGAACGTCGGCGCGGTCGACTTTGCCCTGACCGCCGATGACCTCGTACGCATCACCGAGATTCTGCCCACCGGCGGATTCGGGGCGCGGTACGCCGGCGGTGTCCCCGTCTGGAACTAGCGATCGCGCACGCGGTTCCCCGGTTGGTGCGCGACCGGGGAACCGTTGACGGGTGACAACGTGGATGTGAGTGTTCTGCACAGTTCAGTCGAACGCTCACATCTGCAATGCCCGGGTTCGAACTTTTCTGGACAGCTGTCTAGAAGTTGGCTTAGGCTGCAGGAATGGAACGCACCGACGCGATCGTTACTCCGCTGCATACAACCCGCACCGGTATTCGTTCGTCCGGAGACCCGCGTGTAGCGCGCACCCGACAGGCCATCCTCGACGCGGTCGAATCCCTCGCGGCCAGCGGCGAATCAATCACCGTCGCGGCCATCGTGCGCACTGCCGGCATCGGACGTAGCTCGTTCTACACCCATTTCGCGGGCATCGACGAGCTGGCTGTCGCGGTGCTCAGCGGAGTCTTCACGGCCATCGGCGCTGAGGACGTCGAACTTCGTCGCCACCGGATTGTCAGTGGCGCCGAAGCCGCCCGCGTCGCGCAAGTACGGCTCGTAGGGCACCTGGTTCAGCACCGTGCTCTCTACGCGAGTATGCTCGCGCTGCCGTTTACCTCGACGGTCTACACACAGGCGGTTGAGGGCTACGCCGCGCAAGTGCGCGCCACGATAGCTCTCTTGCCGGAGATCCCGCACGGCCTGTCAGTAGATGCCGTCGCGATCTACACCGCATCCGGATCTCTGGGTCTCCTCGCGCACTGGATCCGCAGTGCCGATCCTGTGCCCGCCGATGTACTCGTCGACCAGCTGATGTCCCTCGTTCCGGCGTGGCTGGCCGCACCATAAACTCCCCGGCAACGCAGCCGGAGAAATCAAGAAAGAGGATCCAACAATGGCACGAAAGTACGTAGTCACCGGCGCAGCATCCGGAATCGGCAAGGCACTCACCGAGCAGTTGCGCTCCGAGGGCCACACCGTGTTCGGCGTTGACTTGCGCGATGCAGACGTCACCGTGGACCTCACCACCGTCGACGGGCGTACCGACCTGGTCGAGAAGGTCAGTGAACTGAGCGGCGGAACAATCGACGCCATCGTGGCGGTCGCCGGTCTCGCCGCACCGATCTCCGCCACCGCGGCTGTCAACTACTTTGGCGCGATCGCGACGCTGGAGGGACTCCGTCCGCTTCTCGCGGGATCAGATGCACCCCGAGCCGCAGTTGTCGCTTCTCTTGCGGCGCTGGAACCGGTGGATGCTCCGCTTCACGACGCGCTGGTGTCGGGTGACGAGCAAAAATCACTCGAACTTGCCACGGCGATCGCCGACGCTCCCACGGACACCCCGAGCAATGCGATCTACAACACCAGCAAGCACGCCATCGCCCTGTGGGTGCGCACCCATGCGCCGACAGCGGAGTGGGCGGGTGCGGGCATCGCGCTTAACGCGATCGCGCCCGGAGTCATTGAGACTCCGATGATCGCGGCAATTCTTGCAACCGAAGAAGGCCGGGCAGCTCTGGCGGCCGGTGCTCCGGCACCGCTGAACGGACCGGCCGCTCCCGCTGCTGCACCCGCGGCGCTTCTCGCCTGGCTCACCAGCGAGCAGAACACCCACGTCACGGGCCAGATCGTGTTTGTTGACGGCGGGGCAGAAGTTATTCGTCGCCCGCAGACCATCTAGTTCGTGGTGCCGGCGGTACAGCCCCACACACTCAGTGCGTGAGGTACAGCAGCACAACCGCCGGCACCACGGTCAGTGGCACAACCACCAAGCCCAGCAGCACGTACTTCGACCAGGAGATGTTGACGTCGAGGGCCTTCAATCGCTGGTGCCAGAGCAAGGTCGCGAGTGACGCCCACGGGGTGATGAGCGACCCGGCGTTCACGCTGATCAGTAGAACTGCGAGCCTCAGCGGGGAGGTGGTGACCGGCTCGATGGCGAGGTACGCGGGCAGATTGTTGACGAGGTTCGCCCCGCCCACCGCGACGGCGGAGAGCTGAAGCAGGTCAGGGAGACGCTCGCCCGATCCGACCATCGCGTCGAGAATCGGAGTCAGGCCAAGGGTTCCGGCACCCTGGACAACAAGAAAAAGCCCCGACGCGAACACCACAATCTGCCAAGGGAGTAGCGAGAGGCGCAGAACCTCGTGGCGCCGCGCGGCAAAGACCCCAACGAGCACAAGTGCGGCGATGCTGCTGGGGATCCAGACCGGGATGCCCGAGACCAGCGCCGGAATAAGCAGAACTACAACAATCGCGCTAACGACGAGCAGGGTTCGGTCGGCCGGAGCATCCGCCCGCGTGACGATGTACCGCACCAGCAGGTCTCGCCGATAAATCACAAAAAGCACCGCGCTCGGCACCAGGATGCAGACCAGCGCGGGCACCGCCATCAGGGTGACGAACCCGATCGGGCCGCTGAACGGCCCCGACGCCAGTTGATGCTCCGCGAGTAGGTTCGTCAGGTTCGACACCGGCAGCAGCAGCGATGCGCTGTTGGCGAGCCAGATCGTGGTGAGCGCGAAGGGCAGCGGCGAGAGTCCGACGTGTCGGGCAAGCACAACCACGACCGGGGTGAGGAGAACCGCGGTCGTGTCGAGTGACAGAAAGATGGTGCAGAGGGATGCCAGTGCGACCACAAGCATCCACATCAGCCATGCACGATTGAGTCCCCACGTGGCCAGCCGTTCGGCAACGACGGTGAACAGGCCGGCTTCGGAGGCCAGCTCGGTGACAACGGTGATCGCCAGTACAAAAAGCAGGATCGGCCAGACCCGGGTGCCCACGGCGAGGGCGTCATCGGCGGGAAAAACTCCCGTGGCGACGGCGATCAGGCCTGCGGCGAGCAGTACCGCCCCAACGATGCCTGTGCGCACGAGTGGTTGCCTCCACGATTATTGCTGGCGCGTCGTTTGCCGGCACGTCCGTTGCCTGCACGAACGGTACCGGCAAATCCCGGCGTGGGCCAGCGGAAGCGAACTACTCGCCGCGTCCGAACAGCTTGCCCAGGTCGCCGAGTCCGGGGATCTCGAAGTTCGACCCGAAGTCAGAGACCTTCTCGCTGAGTCCCGAGGTGTACTCGCTGGCGCCATCGGCGAGGCCGGAGGTGTATTCGCTGGCGCCATCGGCGAGGCCCGACGTGTACTCACTGGCACCGTCAGCGAGCCCCGAGGTGTACTCGCTCGCGCCATCGGCCAGGCCCTCGGTAATCCCGTCGAATCCGCCGGCGAGGTTCTCGAAGTCGACGCCCAGGCCCGCGGCCTGTTCCAGGAGGGGTGCAGCAACGGTGCTGAGAACAGCGCCTCCGGCGACGGCCGCGAGGAGTCCGCCCGCTGCTCCGATACCTGCGCCAGCGACAGCGCCCATCGCGCCTCGTCCCGCGGGCTTCGCGAAGACCTTGCGGAGGAATCCGGGGTTTTTCGCCTCGCCCCGGGTGGCGGCGCGGGCGAGGTCGTTCGCGCTCGACGACACGGGTGCTTCGTTGGCCGGCAGCTCAGAGCGCAGTTGGGCGTTGACCTGCTCGCGCTGCGCGGGGGTCAGGCGGGTGAACGCGTCGCGGTGCACCTGCTCGAGCTGCTCGGGTTCTGCGGTTTTCAGCAGGTAGTTGTAGCGCCCGATTGCGGCACGGTCTTCCGGGGTGCCGGTCGGTGCGGTGCGGGATGCCTGTGGCGCAGCCGCCCGAGGCTGCGACGTCTGTGGCTGCGACGTCGGTGCGGCCGCTCGGTTGTCGCCGGTGACCTTGTCAGCTGCGGTGCGAACCAGATCGCGCCAGTCGGTGTTGCCGGTGGTGCCGGATCCGCTGGAGGACGAGGAGTTTTTGTCGAGTGCTTTCGACGCCATGTTAAGTAGGCGCTGGAAGTTGCTCATGGGGGTGGGACCTTTCGGGTCGACGAGGAACCTCCAGTGTGCCCATGCGTACCTGTGGAAGTGCTTTCAGTGGTGGCTAACTCAGTGGTGGTGGTGCTCGTCCACAGTGCGCTCGCCGGTCAACGCGGAGACAGGCGCGGCGCAGGCTTCGCCCTTCCACGCCTCGAGGCCTTCGCGGATCGCGAACGCGGCGATCGCCAGCGCTGCGATCGAGTCCGCCCAGGCCCAACCGAACAGGGAGTTGAGGAGCAGTCCAACGAGCAGCGCGGCAGACAGGTAGCTGCAGATGAGGGTCTGCTTGGAGTCCGCAATGGCGGAGGCGGATCCGAGTTCCGTGCCCGTGCGCCGCTCGAACCAGCTGAGAAACGGCATCACGGCCAGACTCACCGCGGCGAGAGCAATGCCGACTGGGCTGTGGGCGACTTCGCGCATGCCGATGAGTGACATCCCGGCATCCACCACCACGTAGGCAGCCAGCCCAAAAAACGAGAGGGCGATGATTCGGAGGGCGACCTTCTCGCGCTTCTCGGGGTCGGGAGCCGCAAACTGCCACGCGACGGCCGCTGCAGAGAGCACCTCGACGATGGAGTCGAGTCCGAATCCGATGAGTGCGGC
>Ga0247810_10001707_pt1 | contig 13269 bp, 9 predicted proteins | sample UWRJL119311C1_FD_179918 | JGI IMG/M metagenome (GOLD analysis project Ga0247810, IMG submission 179918) | Plant litter microbial communities from Arlington Agricultural Research Station in Wisconsin, United States - UWRJ-L119-311C-1 | ecosystem: Environmental > Terrestrial > Plant litter >...
CCTTGCTGGTTTGAAGCTGGTTGCGGCAAGGAGATTATTCACCTGTTTCTATTTTTTCAATGGTGTTCATGAGCTCTCCCTCTGTTGCCGGGATCGGTTATCTTCGCGAAAAGCTCGCAAAAACGAACCCCTCAAGCGTCATGATTCCTATTAAAAGATGTGGGTACACAGTAGGTTGCAAACGCGGACGATATCAGGGTGGCTTGTAGTGAAAGCATTTTGTTATTCAGAACGAAGTGAAGAGACCATTGAATAAATGCCTTCCTTTAGATCCCTCATTCTTCGGGACAAAATTAACGTGCAAAACAAAAAAGGAGCCTTTCTAGCTCCTTTTAATTTTAGTGTTTTTTATCTTCCGTAAAGTCGACATCATATTCTAGAACATCTACGTGGTCGTATGGTTCTTCCAGTAGTTCATCAATTGTTTTCACTTTTTTGTTGAACCCAAATTTGTCTAACATTCTGTCGAACATCAAATAAACCACGGGAACAATAATCAAGGTTAAGAACAACGAACTTGTTAAACCGCCTACAATAACCCATGCCAGACCATTTTTCCATTCGGCACCTGCACCAGCTGCCAAGGCAATAGGAAGCATACCGAAAATCATGGCGATGGTTGTCATCAAGATTGGTCTCAAACGGGCATGGTTAGCTAAAACCAACGCATCCATTGTAGATTTTCCTTCAGCTTTTAGGTGATTGGTAAAATCGACCAAGATAATCGCATTCTTTGCTACCAATCCCATCAACATAATCATACCGAGAATGGTAAAGATACCGATTGAGTTATTGGTTAACGCAAGTGCAAGGAGTGCTCCGATAAATGCCAAAGGCAAAGAGAACATTACTACTAATGGATAAACGAAACTATCATATAGTGCAACCATGATAAAGTAAACTAAGATAATAGAAGCCACTAATGCTATACCCAAGGTACCAAAACCTTCGGATTGGTTTTCCTGATCTCCAGCCCAGCTATAACTTACGCCAACTGGTGCTTTTAATTTGCCATCTTTTTGCATTGCCTCCAACTTCTCTTGGAATTCTGCAACGATTGTTCCAGTGGGTCTACCAATGGATTGTGCTTTTACAGACACAGAGGTAGATTTATTTAAACGTTCCAGCTGACTTGGCCCAGAGCCTTCGCTAATGGTAGCAAACTGAGATAATTTAATCTGTGCACCAGCGCTATTTACGAAAATGAGGTTACGTACATCATCAATATTCTTTCTGTTAAAATCTTGATATTGGATATTGATATCGTATTCATATTCACCTTTTCTATATTTACCATCGGTATTACCAGCGAAAGCGGTTTGCATTGTTGAACCAACAGTTGCCAATGTTAAACCTACAGCAGCCATTTTATCGCGATCTACCTGAACATTGATTTCCGGTGTACCTTTTTCTACAGATAATTTAATCTCGGTTGCTCCTGGAATTCCAGCCAATACTTTTTGTGCACCTTCTGCATATTTCAAGGCACTATCTAAATCAGAGCCCATCACTACTAATTCGATCGGCGCATTTTCTGCAATACCTAAAATACTGATCGGAACAGTTTTAACTTTGGCACCAACCAATTGTTTTGAAAGCTGACGGCTCATATCGGTAGCGAAAACATCAGAAGAAATACCTTTACGCTCGTTTCGTTCTACTAACTTAACGTTGATCTCTGATTTGTATGCAGTTGCTTGTGTTCCTCCAAAGTCACCACTTGCTTGTCCAACTGTAGTAATTAATTGCTTAATTTCTGGTTGTTTGTTCAAGAATTCCTCTGCTCTTTGTGTCATGAAATTGGTCTGTTCCAATGAAGCGTCCTTTGGTAATTCAATTTGGATCAAGAACTCACCTTTATCAGATTTAGGGAAAAACTCTGATCCGATAAATCCTCCAACCAATAGACCACATGAGCTTAAAAACATCACAAATACGGTTAATAAACTTAAGAATTTGTGATTCAAAGACCATGTTAAAATTCCTGTAATCCAGATCGTGAACTTTTTAAGCTGTTTTTCAAACCATAAAATGAAACGCCCAAATACGTTTTTACCTTCAATATGCTCTAATTTTCCATATCTAGAGAAAAGTAGGGGAACAATGGTAAATGAAGCTAATAATGAGATTAACGTTGCAATAATTACAACCACACAGAACTGACGTAAGATGTTAGATACCAAGCCAGAGCTAATGGCGATGGGGAAGAACACTACTACAATTACCAAGGTAATTGATACTACGGTAAATCCGATTTCTCGTGTAGCATCAGAAGCAGCCCTAACCTTATTTTTACCCATTTCCATGTGACGCTGGATATTTTCCAATACCACAATCGCATCATCCACCAGAATACCTACCACAAGAGAAAGTCCCAAAAGCGACATCAAGTTTAAAGTAAATCCAAATAGACTGATCCCAATAAAGGTTGCAATTAATGATGCCGGAATGGACACCATTACAATTAATGCGTTACGCAAACTATGCAAGAAGAACAACATTACAAATGCTACCAATACAACTGCAAGGATTAAATCGTGGATTACCGCATCGGCAGATTCTAATGTGAAGATTGAACTATCGTTTACAATTTTAATATCTAAATTATTTGATTTGTATTCGGTTTTTAGCTTTTCAATGATGGCGTGTACACCTTTACTTACTTCTACCGCATTCGCATCACTTTGTTTGATAATTTGAATAGCAATTGCGCCCTTTCTATCGATACGGGCTAATTTTTCGGTTTCTTTCTGGGCATCCTGTACATCGGCAACATCGCCTAAACGAATTTGGGCACCAGCTTGTGAAGTAGTCAATACCAAATTTCTCAATTCATCAAGGTTTTGATATTTACCTGATAAACGGATCAATACATCTTGATTTTGTGTTTTAACACTTCCGGTAGGGAAGTCTAAGTTGGAACTCAAGATCATTTGTTGCACTTGAGGAACAGAAAGGTTATAACCTTGTAATTTATCTGCATCTAATGCAACTTGGATCTCTCTTTCAGAACCACCAATTAAATTTACCTGTGCAATACCAGTAACCCTAGAAATTACCGGAGCAATACGTTTGTCAATTAAATCATAAAAGGTAATGTCATCCATGTTTGCTGAAGCAGACATCGTGATTACCGGTAAATCATCAAGGGAGAATTTACTTAACGAAGGTGTTTTAACATCCTCAGGTAAGTCTGAGAGAATGGCATTTACCTTACGTTGCGCATCATTTAACGAAATGTCAATATTTGCGGCATCGGTTAAAGTTATGGTTACCGTAGACAAACTTTCGAAAGATACTGCATTGATCTTTTTGATGTTCTCCATCGATGATACCGCATCTTCGATTTTTTTGGTTACGGTATTTTCCACCTCACTAGGTGAAGCACCAGGGTATATTGTTGAAATAGATACTACGTTGTTTGAGAATTTTGGAAGTAATTCATAACCCAACGAAAAGTAACTTAATAGTCCGAGCAAGGTAAGTGCAGTAAAAACTACAATTACCAAGGATGGCCTTTTTATAGAAATATCTGTTATTTTCATTTTAAATAGTGTTGCGTAATAAGTACTGCATGTGCGACTGGCAATCGCGATTATAAGGCCAATTCAAAATCAAAAGCTTATTTAACAGGACTAACCGGTGTACCGTCAGCCAAGTTGATCTGTCCACTTGTGATTACTGTTTCTCCTTCTGTTAAGCCTTCAAGGATTTCAACATTATCACCCAAAATACGACCGGTCACTACTTTACGTATTTTTGAAGTGTTGTTTGATTTATCTAAAACGAAAACTTGGTTACTGCTTACACTACCCACAAATGAAGTACGTGGTATAAGAATACTTGGAGCCTGTTTTGGGAAATTAAATACTGCTGTACCATACATTCCCGCTTTCAAACTATTTTTGGTGTTGTTGGCAACCTCAATTTCAATAGGGAAATTCAAGGTATTATCAGCTTTTGCAGCAATAAAAGTTACTTTGCCAGTAAATTTTTCGGTAGGGAATACAGTTGATTTGATCTCAATCTGGTCACCAACTTTAAGGCTAGCTACTTGTGATTCGTTTACGTTTACTTTTAGCTTAAGTTTAGAAACATCAACCAATTCAAATAACTGGGTTCCCTGAGCGGTTACAAAAGCACCAACTTCAATGTATCTTTTATTTACAATACCATTGATTGGAGATTTGATATTTGCATCACTTAACCTACGTTTAGATGCTTGCAAACGTAATTTCGCATTTTGAGTTGCTAATTTCGCCTGATCTAACTGTTGTTGGGTTACGCCACCAGTTGCATAAGAACTTTTATATCTTTCTTCATCTCTCAATGCATTTTGATAGGTTGCTTCTGCTGTTTCTCTGTCGGTATTGATAATCTCAGCATCAATACGTGCCAAGACTTGTCCTTTGCTCACACGCGCACCTTCATCAACATAGATAGCAGATACACGGCCAGCATTTTCTGACAAGAAGTTCAATTCTTGCTTAGGAATGAAATTACCGTTCACACTAAAATCTAAATCCACTACTTTCTTCTCAACTTGAGCAATACGAACGGCAACTGCACCGCTACCTTTAGCGATATAGGCAGTTTTTTCTTCATTCTTCTTCTTGTTGTTGGTTAAAACATAAGCTATCGCTCCAAGGGCAACAATAACTACAACGATTATGATAATTACTCTTTTCATTTTTATTTAACTAGGGATTTAATATTTCCGTTTGATTTAATTAATTGTATTTCAGCTATTTTGTAGTTTAACAATGCTTGTGTATAGCTGTTTTGGGCTTCGGTAAGCGCATTTTCTGTATCCAGTAAATCTGTTAAAGTAGCCAAACCATTGTTGTAGTTATTCTGGGTACTTCTGTAAATCTCATTGGCAAGCTCAGCATTTTTCTTTTGAGCGGTAATGGTATTTAAGCTATTGCGAAGTGCAATCTTAGCATTCTCGTAAGCTAAGTTTAACGAGTTGGTAGTTTCTTTACGATCTTCTTTTGCTTTTTGGATATCAACATCTGCCTGGCGGATTTTAGAACGTGTTAAAAAGCCATTGAAAATAGGCACTTTTAAGGTTAAGCCAATTGCTGATGAACCAAAGCCTATCGCACTGCTGTTAGAGCTTAAAAAGTCAAAACCACCACTTTGGCTTGAATAGGTATAATTACCAGATAAAGCTAAACTAGGGTAATATTCGGCAACATAAGCTTTGCGTTGTAACGATAATAACTTGTCCTGGTTATCCAAGAGTTTGATCTCCGTTCGATTGCCTACCGCAAGAGAATCAGTGAATTGAGGCAATTGGGTAACGCCAGTCAATTCTGTTGGAGGTAAGATAATTTCGTTGTTAACAGGCATGCCCATTGAAAACTTTAATTGGTTCTCTAGTTGGGTAATTGCGTTTAAAGTTTGTTCACGCTGTGTTTCTAAATTCGTAAGGTTCACCTTGATACGATCTACATCTATCTTTTTGGCCAAACCATTCTGGTATTGATTGGTGATGATTTTCTCAATGATCTTTACATTTTTGATGTTGGTATCGATCACGTTCAGTTGTTGTCTATTTACCAATACTTGATAATAATTATTGGCAACCAATTCTATAATCTGCTCTTCAGTTAACTGTGAAGTAAGATTATAATATTCTTCGCTTGATCTTGCTGCTTGCAAACCAGTAAAAACCTGTTGGTTAAAGATTTGTTGTGAAAGTTGAACTCCTGCAGATGAATTCCATTTTTGCCCAAACTTAAGTGTTTGTAGCTGTCCATTAAAGTCAACCACCTGTTGGCCAATAATCGGGTTGTAGGTTAAACCTGCCGTACCTGTAAGTGTTGGCAAAGCTTGTGCCCTGATTTCTTCTACCTTATATCTTCCTCCTTCAATGTCTAACCTTGACTTGCGAATTTTTGTATTGTTTTGAAGTGCAAAAGTTAGCGCATCCTTTAAAGTAAGTTTTTGTTGCGCACTAACCAGTTGCGGCAAAGCAATAACCGAAAATAGGATGAGCAATGATTTAACTATTTTTATTCTGTACATAATTTATTGTTTTTTATTTTGGGATATTGTTTTTGTCTAATCTTGCAGTGAAGTACTATGTTCTTTATATACTTTAATGTGTGCCAATCCTTTTTCGTTGCAAATGCCATAAAGAAAATGTTCTGTAATTTCTATGATGACTTGAGCTATGGTATACTTGTTTTTCGTATAATGGTCATGATTGCTGAAGAGCAAATCAACCTGTTCTAACCGCATTTGGGTTAAAATTTCAGTCTTAAGATCGCTACGGTAGATCCCTTCGTTAATGCCGCGTTCTAAATTTGCCAGAATAGATTCGCCCAAGTTTTTCTCCTTAAAGGTTCTAAAATGTAACCATGCCTTGGGATGGTATTTTTGAAGGTCATAAAAAAGCTTGGGGTTCATGCTGGTCAATAATTCATTAAGGTTGGCAATTGCCAAGAAGATTTCGTGAACTGCATTTTCCGCTTTTGCAAAATGATCCTTTATTTCGCAATCTTGTGAACTAAGTTTATCTGCGATTAAAATGGTCACCAATTCATCTTTATCACTAAAGTGTTGGTAAATAGTTTTTTTAGACATGCCCAGATGTTTGGCAATATCATCCATCGTTACGCTTTTAAAACCATACTGGCAAAAAAGCTTATCCGCCTCCGTTACTATATATTCTTTTACTTCCAATTTTTGCTCCTTAATTATTTAGAATAACTAGCTCCAAAGTTTTCTTATCAAAACTTTTATTTCTTCTGCTAATGTTATTTCTGTTTGATTAATTTCCATGATGTATCAAAATCGTGGCGCAAAACTACGGAAACTTTTTTTAACTCCAAAGTTTCCGTATTAATATTTTTATCTCTTCGATCAATGTCGATTCTGTTTGCTGTATTTCCATGGTACAAAAGAATATAAAATTGAAGTCAGGAAATAGGGATCGTCGGTGAATTAGGGATTTTGACAGGTGAATGGCTGTTCTGTTTGCTTAGGTGGTTGATGGTTCATAGTTGATGGTTCATGGTCTGGACGTATATAGCGATAGCTATTGACTATTGAAAGAAGGAGTTTGTTAGGTATAACGTTCTTTACACATCCAAGCTATCAACTATGATCCATGAACCATTAACCCAACGCGTTAATATTCATCTTATGTAGAACTCGCGTTATATTATTATTTATCTTTGAACATTCAAAACTGCCCATGTCTATTTTACAAGAAAACGTTTCCTTAAAAAGTTACAATACTTTCGGTATAGCTGTAAAAGCCAAATACTTTGTAGAAATAAAAAATATAGCCGATTTAAATACAGTTTTCGAAAATGAATTGCTCAGAACAGAAAAACTTTTAATTCTCGGTGGTGGAAGCAACATGCTCTTCACTACAGATTTTGATGGTTTGGTAATCAAGATGAGCCTACCTGGTATTACTTATAAAGAAAATGGAAAGGATGTCGAGGTTGTTGCTGGGGGTGGAGTAGTATGGAATGATCTGGTGAACTTTTGTGTGGCTAATGACCTTGCCGGATTAGAAAACCTAACTTTAATTCCGGGAACGGTAGGTGCTTCACCAATTCAAAATATCGGGGCCTATGGGGTAGAGTTAAAGGATGTGTTTTCTTCCTGTACTGCATTTGAGATAGCCACCGGTGAAACAAAAACCTTTAACTATGCCGATTGTAAATTTGATTACCGAGATAGCATCTTCAAAAATGAACTCAAAGGCAAATTCATCATTACTTCTGTAACTTTCCATCTGAGCAAGGCTGCAACATTGCAAACCCATTATGGTGCCATTAGTGCTGAACTTGAAAAGAGAGAGATTACCTCTCCAACTATTGCCGACATTTCCAAAGTAGTGGCTGATATTAGAGTAAGTAAATTGCCAGATCCGAAAACGATTGGTAATGCTGGAAGCTTTTTTAAGAACCCTATTATTGAGAAAGAAGAATTTGATCAATTGTTTGCTAAATTCCCCGATGTTGTAAATTATCCCACCCCAAATGGGAAGGTTAAGTTGGCCGCAGGTTGGCTCATTGAGCAGTGCGGATTTAAAGGGAAAGTAGTAGGCCAAACGGGTACTTGGAAAAACCAAGCATTGGTTTTGGTTAATCATGGCCATGCAAGCGGACAAGAGGTGTATATTTTTTCGGAACAAATCATAAATTACGTGCATACCAAGTTTGGAGTTCGCTTGGAAAGAGAAGTAAATATTTTGTGACAAATTGATTTCAGCGCTTCTGCACTAGATTTTTATCTAAAATCTATACTATAATCATTTTTGGTATCATAGTTGTGTAAGTCTTATCGAACGTGAACAGTTTGCTTTGAGCCACATAGCTCTGTTTCTTTTCTAAAACTTAAAACTAAAAAACTATGACACAGCTACAATTTAACCACCAATTGCACGACTATTCTGGATCATTGCAGTCATTCGCTTTAAATTTTACGAAAGATGTTGAAGATGCAAATGATTTGGTACAGGATACCATGCTTAAAGCGGTTACCTATTACAGCAAATTTAAAGAAGGCACAAATTTAAAAGGTTGGTTATTCACCATCATGCGCAATACGTTTATCAATAACTACAGACGTATGGTTAAAACCAATACCTTAATTACCCAAAGCGATGATATTTCTTCTGCAAATTTGCATTACAGTGCAACTAGAAATGCGGTTGAAAGTAAATTCGTAATGGGCGATATTCATAAAGCATTAGCAACTTTACAACCAGAATATTATGTTCCATTTATTAAATATTTTGAAGGATATAAATACCATGAAATAGCTGATGAATTGGATATTCCAATTGGAACAGTTAAAACTCGTATCCACGTTGCAAGAGGCATCTTGAAAAAATACTTGAAAACTTATGCTAAAGACCTTTCAGCAAGCGAAGCATAGTATCATATAAAGACATTAAAAAGTCTCCTTGGTTAACTCCATAGGAGACTTTTTTTATTTAAAGATGCCTTTGTAAATAAATGGTTGGAAGGTTGAAGGTTGAAAGGTTGCCTTTAGGGTTGGATACAAAGGGCTAATTACAATATTAGTCTATACATTCAATGTTTTCGCTTCAAAAATCATACTTTTGATCAGCTAATTCGGCATTAAATGATCTATACCTTTCTACTGATTAACCTATTTTTATTACTTATCCCATTCTGTTTATTACTTGATCGACGGGTATTTGGATTTAAACAGCTTGTCGCATCCATTATTCCCTCCTTTGTAGTTACAGTGATTTTTACAGAATTGGCCATTTTCTGGACAGGCCAAAAAATTTTGATATTCAACAATGCTTACTTGCTTGGGCCTTATTATAGATATCTTCCAGTAGAATTTTATCTGTTTATATTCACTTTTACCTTCGCTGGCCTAGGCCTATATAATTACCTTAATGTTAAATTTCCAAATAATAACTTGCAGAAGTATAGCTTGGCAGTAAGCAATCTAATATTGGGGATCTGTGTGGCCTTTTTATTTTTTGCCTACACAAAGTGGTATACCGCATTAACGTTTGGTTCGTTATTTTTGCTTTTAATACTTATTGAATACAAAAATGAGCTTCGGTTCATGTATAAGTTTTATAGGGCATTTGTAGTGAGTTTAATACCGTTCTATATTTGCTACGCAATTATTGGCAACCTGCCAATAATTAGCTACAAAGTTGATGAAACAGTAGGTCTTGGGCTTTTTAACATTCCGTTCGAAAATCATTTTTATATGATGGGAATGCTCTTACTGGGTGTTTTTCTATTAGAGTTTATAAAAAGCCGGAGAACTAAATAATGGAATTGCCAGTTTATACCAAACAGCAGCTTGCTTTAAGAAATGGTCAGGATAAACCCCAGATTTGGGTAGCTTATAAAGGTCTGATCTATGATGTTGGCGCTAGCCGATTATGGAAAAATGGAAAACATTATGAGCATTGGGCAGGTCAGGATTTAACAGAGGAGTTGGCAGATGCCCCACATACTGAAACGGTTTTTGAAAAGTTTGAAGCGATAGGTCTTTTAAAATAAACCTTGTATAAATATGGATGATTGGGCTAAAGCCCTGGTCTAGCACTTCGTCAATCTTTAAAGTTTGACAAACTAAAATAATAAAAATATCCAACCCCCGAAATCTATTTTTGAACACTATCCCAACTGGGATCATTAGCTTAAATTTTAGAACGTGCAACGTCTCGAAAAGTTCTGTGTCTTGTTTAGCGTGATCAGTTCACACCAAACAAACCTTCGCTTTTATGAGAAAATTTATACTATTCTTTTATTTAATTGGCTTATCCATTTTTGTAAATGCTCAAAATCAAAAAGGAGTTATTCAGGGAACTCTGGTAGATTCTACTTCTCAAAAGCCCATCACTTATGCTACAGTTAGTATTTACAAATCTAATGATACCACACTGTTGGGTTATAAATTAAGTGATGAGCAGGGAAACTTCAGAATTCAAATGTTGCCTACAGGTACGAATGTAAGAGTTGTAATTACCTATACAGGTTTTGTAATTTATAGAAAGGAGTTGTTGATCAATGCCGATCATCTCCAGTTTGATATGGGCAAATTGCTTTTGAAAACTTCTACGGTTAACCTAAACGAAGTAATTGTGCGTGCAGAGCGGCCGCCTGTAAGTGTTAGGAAAGATACCATTGAATTTAATGCGGCTGCCTTTAAAACACTACCTGATGCACTAGTAGAAGATTTGTTGCGTAAACTTCCAGGTGTTAATGTAGATAAGGATGGTAACATTTTGGTAAATGGCAGAAGGGTTTCTACCATTTATGTTGATGGTAAAGATTTTTTTGGGGGAGACGTTCGTATTGCATCAAAAAACCTTCCCGCCAATACCATTGATAAAGTACAAGTGATGAATGATGTAGAGGCATTGAGATTTAATCCCTTAATGGCTGAAGCAGACATCCCTCAGGTGATAAACCTTAAGTTAAAACCTGGAATTAAAAAGGGGGTGTTTGGTAAATTGTACGCCGGCGGAGGTATAAAGGATAAGGGAGAAGCTGGGGCAATGCTTAATCTTTTTAGAGATACCACTCAGATCAGTATCCTCGGTTATGGGAATAACCTTAACAAAGCAGCTTTTGCTTTTACAGACCTTAAATCAATTGGAGGATTTGGTAGAAGTGGTTGGGGAAATGCCAATGGAAATGGCAATGGTGGTTTGTCTATCGATAAGGTTTCTTTTGGTGGTTTCGGGTCCGGACTGATGAACTCATCTGGAGGTGGGGGAAATTTTAATACCATACTCCATAAAAATGTATTGTTCAGCTTAAATTATTTTTATGGAGCAGTTAAGTCTGATTATGATGAATTAAGGAATTCCCAACAGCGATTTAATGATACCTTGCTTAATTCCAGACAAAATATGAACCAACAAGTTACCAACTATGCACACATGGTTGGGACCAAGGTGCAATTTGGATTATTTCCCTGGCTTCGGATAGAATTTAGACCAACATTGGTATTTACAAAAGAGAATACGGATCAGTTTTATGAGATCAACTCTACATCAAATATAAAAGGTTTACTGAACCAGAGTTATAATAATCAGCAAGGTGGCAATAAGGGATTAATGTATCTATCCGTGACCAAGCTGATGCCTACCTTTAAAAAGAAGGGAAGGAATATGAATATCATGAACTATATTTCAATTGATGATTCGAAGGACGATCTCTATAATGTAGTTCAAAGTGTATTTTATCAGCCACCATCAAATAGTACAATTGATCAGCTGAGAAAGAACCATATCAGGAACAGCAACAACAACATGTATATAAATTATACCGATTTATGGAATGAGCGGTTAACATTTACAGCTGGTCTTACCACATCCTACTTTAGAAATCAGAATGATCTTGGTACATTTTTTCCAGATGAAATGGATCAATATGTAATTGGTATCCCCTTGCTATCCGAAAACTTTTTACGTACAGGTTTTAAGGGAGAAGCTAGTACAGGGATGCGTTGGAAGTTTAAAAAGATAACGCTTGGCGCAGGAGTTGGCTTGAATTCTTTCACGGCAAAAAATACGTTTGAAACCGGAGATCCTTTAAAACAGCAGTTCTTTTTTGTGCTGCCATCTTTTGATATTGGATATGGTGTGTTTAATCTAAGCTACCAAACCAGTTACCGTGAACCAGCTTTAGTAAACCTACAGCCAATTACTAATAATACAAACCCATTGTTTATCAGATATGGTAACCCAAACTTAAAACCTGCCTATAATAACTCATTAAGCTTAAGCCTAAGGAAATTTGATACGAAACGTGCAATGACCTATAATGCAATTATTGGTGGACTGGTAACAAAAGATGCTACTATTATTTCGAGAACCATAGACGGAGATGGTGTACAAACAACAATCCCTATCAATAGCGACGGAACTTGGGGCATTAACAATTCTGTTTCTTTTCAAAAAGACTGGAAGTTAAGCAACAACCGTCAAGTTTCACTATTGGTCTCAAACAGTAGTTCGTTCAACCAATCGCAAGTGATGCTTAACCGGGTCAAAAGTGCTTTTCAGACTTTAAATATTCGTCCTTCTACAGAAATCCGTATCAATTTAAATGATCAGTTTGAGTTGAACCAATCTTATTCGTTTACCCATTATCGGAGCAATTATCATCATCCGGCATTTACCAGTCAATCGCTAACCTATCATGATTCTAAAAGCGAATTGATTGTTCGGATTGCAAAGAAAATCATTTGTGAAACGCAGTTGGATTACCGTTATAATTCCAATGTCATTCCTGGTTTGCTCAAAGATTATTACAAGTGGAATGCTGCCATCACCTATGTTTTCCTAAAAGGAAATCGTGGTCAGTTGAAGTTTGCGGTAAATGACATCTTAGATCAAAACATTATCGCCAATCGGGTAGTACGTGAAAATTTAACTGAAGACATGCAGGGAAGTACGATCAGGAGATACGGATTGGTGACTTTTACCTATAATATCAGAAACTTTGGTGAAAAGATAGGAGGAAGGAATAGGTTGTTTTAATGAGGGTCGAGTTCAATTGTTCATCGATTGGCTCATTTGTTCAATTGTTCATTAGGCATGATGCTTAGCGACAAGCAAACAAATGAACCATTGAGCTAATGAACAAATTAACGAATTGTTCATTAGGGGTGTTCGAAACCTTTATTAAAAGTTTATCAGTATAAGTTTTAAGAAAAACAGTCGATACTAACATTTTCTGTTGATAACCTTTTCATTATGTGTGTATTAATCGGGGTTAGAATATTTAT
>Ga0247810_10001709_pt1 | contig 13244 bp, 13 predicted proteins | sample UWRJL119311C1_FD_179918 | JGI IMG/M metagenome (GOLD analysis project Ga0247810, IMG submission 179918) | Plant litter microbial communities from Arlington Agricultural Research Station in Wisconsin, United States - UWRJ-L119-311C-1 | ecosystem: Environmental > Terrestrial > Plant litter >...
TATTGCTGCTGACCCTTAAAGTAGCAGGTAAACGGGGAGTAAAACAATTATCGGTTTTCGAGACAGTAATCATTATCGCTCTCGGCTCTGCCGCAGGTGACCCTATGTTTTATGAAGATGTAGGGCTTATTCCGGCAATTACCGTATTTACCGTTATTATCGTATTGTACCGTTCGGTAACCTGGCTTACAGGCAAAAGCAAACGTTTTGAGGAATTTATAGAAGGAAAGACAGAATGCCTGATCAAAGACGGGAAGTTTGCAATAGAAGCATTTGAAAAAGAAAGCCTCGCTCAGGATGAGTTCTTTTCAGAATTAAGGCTAAAGTCGGTAGAACATCTTGGACAGGTTAAAAACGCCTTTATAGAGACCAGCGGCGACATAAGCGTGTTCTTTTATGAGGATAGTGAAGTAAAATACGGACTCCCCATAATGCCAAACATTTTCAAGTCCAAAACAAAACAGGTTACTAAAGCAGGTTTTTATGCCTGTGCCTTTTGCGGCAATACTGAAGAACATCAAGCAGTAGCGGCTATTTGCGGTGTGTGCGGAAAAGACGAATGGATACCGGCAATAAAAACCTTGAGGGTAACCTAATATAACCATTTTTATTTCTAATTTTGATTAGAAATGTAGAAGATGATGTCATTATCAAATCGATAGAAAGAATGAAAAAAGCAGTATTCCCAGGTTCGTTTGACCCGATCACATTAGGGCACTATGATCTTATAAAAAGAAGTATCCCACTATTTGATGAAATCATCGTAGCCATTGGTGTTAATGCCGAGAAAAAGTATATGTTTTCACTGGAGGAAAGGCAACGCTTTATAGAGGAGGCATTCATCAATGACCCCTCCGTACAAGTAATGACCTATGAAGGATTGACAATAGATTTCTGTAAGAAGATGAAAGCCCAGTTTATATTGCGCGGACTAAGGAACCCTGCTGATTTTGAGTTCGAAAAAGCAATAGCCCATACTAACAGAAGGCTTTCAAAAATAGAAACCGTTTTTCTTTTGACTGCCGCAAATACTTCTTATATTAGCTCAAGTATTGTGCGTGACGTAATCAGGAACGGTGGGCAATACGAACTTTTGGTACCGGATTCCGTAAAAATCGGCAATCCTAAAAACCTATAATCCCTACTATTAGTTTTTAAATCCCTACCATTCTCCGTGTAATGTCCGTGTAAGCGCCCACTATGCCCCCTATATGGCTTACTGATGCGCATAGCATGTCGCGTCTCGTCCTAACAGGTATTTTTCTCCTGTTAGGTATTGTATAAGCCAGGTATTTATAAATTTAAAATAGGGGTATACTTTAAAAACGGAATCAAGATAAAGCTATTCCTCTTTCTTGATAACCTTTCTGGCAACTTCGATCTTGAACTTTTTCCCTTTCATTTTCTCATCCTTCACATTCTGAAGCAGGTCTTTTACTTTTTTAGATTTTACCGCTGCAAAAGAGATAAAATCCTTAACTTCAATCAATCCAAGGTCTCCTTTTTCCAATTTCCCTTTCTGTGAAAAGAAACCTACAATATCGATCTTATTAAGCTTGGTCTTTTTACCCCCACTGATATAAATAGTGCGAAATTCAGGTGCTTTAGGAAGTGTGTTGGAACTGTCGACAGTCAGGGCTTTCATATCATAATTGATATAATCCATTTTCTTTTCACTTTCATGTACCAGCACATATGCTGTTCCGGAAGCGGACATCCTTGCTGTCCTTCCGTTTCTATGTGTAAATTCGTCTTCTTTCGAAGGAAGGTGGTAGTGGATCACATGGTTCATTTCTGGAATGTCAAGTCCACGTGCTGCAAGGTCGGTTGTAATCAGATAACTGATACTGCCATTCCTAAACTGTATCAGGGCCCGTTCCCGTTCTTCCTGGTCCATTCCGCCGTGATAATATACAGAATAGATACCCTTCCCGTTCAAAGTGTCGCTAATGCGCTCTGCAGCATCCCTGTGGTTACAGAAAATAATAGCCGCTTCCGATTTTAACGAACAGATCAGGCTAAACAGGGTATTGATTTTATCTTTTTCTTTTGAAACAACCAGTTGTAGGGAGAGATTGGTTTTTTCCTCTTGTTCAGGAATAAAATCCAATACGGTCGGGCTGACTACCCTGGTGTATTTTGGAATTTCAATATTGGAAGTTGCCGACACCAAAATCCTCTTATCCAGTTTTGGTAACCTGCCTATGATAAATGACATCTCCTCATGGAAGCCCAATTGAAGCGATTTGTCGAATTCATCCAATACCAGCGTTACAATCTTGTCGGTACTGAAAGTCTGCCTGTCAATATGGTCTGCAATCCTTCCGGGAGTACCAATCAGCACAGCAGGAGGGTTGCTGAGGTTACGAATTTCGGTATCTATCGAATGTCCACCATAACAGGTATTGACCTTAAGACCGGTACCCATTTTTTTCCATACCTGCTCAATCTGTATCCCAAGCTCCCTGGAAGGAACAAGAACAAGGCATTGTATCTCTTTAACTTCGGGATCCAGCATTTCGAATACGGGCAGTAAAAAGGCTAGTGTTTTTCCGGAACCTGTTGGTGAAAGAAGTAAAACATTGCTGTCATTCAGGATAGCGTCCTGGGCGACTACCTGCATCTCATTTAGGCTTTCAATACCCAGATTCAGCAGTATATTATTGGAATGGTGATGTTGACTCATGCCGCAAAGGTAAATTACTTTTTAGTATTAAATAAAAAAAAGCTGCCTTTGAGGACAGCTTTTGCCTATTCAAACAATAATTTGATGTTTTCATACGAGTTTTTAAGCGCTTCCCGAATCTCTTCCGGATTCAGCCAGGCGACTTTCTCTATTCCCTCATCTTCCTGCGGCTCTGGTATACCGTCAAAACTCGTACGCATTTCAAACCAATGCGTAATTTTGAGTTTATAAATTCCGTTACGCTGAAAGATATGGTAAGTTTTTTGTAGTTTGTCTGTAATTACAAGCTTGTTTACACCCGTTTCCTCCTCAACTTCGCGAACGGCAGTATATTCAATTTCCTCACCTTTTTCAATTCCGCCCTTCGGCAAATCCCACTTTCCATTGCGGAAAATGAATAAAACCTCATTTTTTTTATTGTAAACCAATCCACCACCCGCTTTCTGTACAGGCATTTTGGTTTTTAATGTCTTTAGGATTTCTCTCTCGTCAGGATGATACAAATAGGCTTTCTGAATTTTATTCTGAAAAATTTTTGTTATAATCTTTTTGATATCAGCACTTTCTAGCAGGAATAGTTGGAAATCGGTCTCCTTAAAGATTTCATTGGTTAAAAAAAGTGGTTTGTCGTTCACAAAAACTTTATACATTTGTAGTATGATTTTTAATAAAGATACAGCCAGCAAAACAGCCGAATTGCTTTTACAAATAAATGCAATTAAATTGAATCCAGGAAATCCTTTTACATGGGCTTCCGGATGGAAATCGCCTATTTATTGCGATAACAGGATAACACTCTCATTTCCACCTATCAGAAATTACCTAAAAGAAGAATTTGCCAAAAACATTGAAAAACAATTTGGCAAACCCGATGTGATTGCAGGTGTAGCAACCGGTGCAATAGGCATTGGACTGCTTGTTGCCGAAGCATTGGCACTCCCTTTCGTATACGTTAGGCCAGAGCCTAAAAAGCACGGAAGGCTAAACCAGATAGAAGGATTTCTACAGAAAGGACAGAATGTTGTAGTGATTGAAGACTTAATCAGTACAGGAAGCAGCAGTCTTCTTGCAGTGGAAGCCTTGCGTGAAGCAGGTGCCAATGTAAAAGGAATGGCCGCTATCTTTAGTTACGGATTTGACGTTGCCAAAACCAATTTCAAGAATGCGAACGTAGACTTGTATACGCTAAGCAACTATGAGAACCTATTGCCTCTCGCTGTAAGCAAAAAATACATTACCGAACAAGAGGAACAGACCCTGGTCGAGTGGAGGATAAGCCCTTCTACCTGGGGAATATAATTAAAATACCCATCTTAAGCAGGAATTATAACCACTAACAACACTTTATAATGAATTTAGAAAGTCCGAAAGTTACCGTTGAAAAGTCAGCCCAATATATGTTTGATGCGCTATCAGTTGTAAGCAATTATGAAAAATTGATGCCGGAAAGTATTTCCAAATTTGAAGTTACGGGTGAAGATTCGTTTATCTTTGGACTTAAAGGTATGCCTGAGATAAAGCTTAAAATGAAAGAAAAGGTGCCAACATCTAAAATTGTGCTGGGAGCTGCAAGTGATAAACTTCCATTTACATTAACGGCAAAAATTGATACTGTTTCCGAAAATTCCTCTGATGTTCAGCTGTTCTTTGAAGGCGAATTCAACGCAATGATGGCAATGATGATAAAAGGACCAATAAGCAAATTTATAGAGACACTTGCGCAGAATATGAATAAGCTTTAATACTTAAAGCACAACATATTTAGCAGATGAGACACACAGTTATAAAAACCCGGAGCCAATTAGCTCCGGGTTTTTTTATGTAATCCCGCATCTTAAACAGCGATCCAATATTAATCATCAATAGGGTAGGTTACACTCGGCAAACTATTATTGCCAAAGTATATCTGCGAAATATGTTTAGAAAGTATATAGACAAAGTATATAGGGAAAGCATATAGACAAACTATTTAGACAATACCTCCGCTCCTCCGGAGGGGTGCCTGTAGGGCGGGGTGTTTCATTCAAAATTCAAAATTCAAAATTCAAAATAACCCTTAGTACAACATCTGAATCTCTTTTACTCCAAAAGATTGTACACTATCATCCTCAACTAATAACTGTAACTTCCCGTCTTCAGAAACTGCCTGTATAATCCCCATAAATTGTTGCCCCTGTTGATTCTCAAATGGCATTGGAACCCCCTTTTTAAATAACTTTTGAAGGTAAATATCCCAAAGTTTAGAAGCCTCATTACTCATCAGTCTCCCTGTATTAACCTTGATTGCATTGACTATCGCCTTAAGGATTTCCTCCTTGTCAAATTCAGTTCCCATAATCAACGAGACCGATGACGCTTTAGGAAGATCTTCGAAGTTTTTTTGGTTGATATTCAATCCGATTCCAATAATAGAAATAACCTCTCCACTTGTTTTTATGCTATTTTCAATCAATATGCCACCTATTTTCTTATCGTCTGACAATATGTCGTTAGGCCATTTAATGGAAAGTTTAGGGATATGGTATTTTTCCAATGCCTTAATTACGCCAATAGTTACCGCTATATTCAAATTATAGATACCGCTTATATCTGTAAGTACATCTTTAATCAAGATACTCATTGTTAAGTTTTTACCTGTTTCGGAAACCCATTTTGACCCCATTTGGCCTCGGCCATTAGTCTGATTTTCTGTAGTTACTACCGTGAAATTTGTCACATGGCCAGTAGTTGAAAGCCTCTTTAAGTAGTCGTTTGTAGAATCTATGGCATCGAGTTTGATTAATTGCATATGTACTTTTTTTGTAACTAAATTTAATCTTCTGTTAAGGTTCAAAATTAACGACAAAAATTGATAACTTTGCAAACTTATACAAAAATAGTAAATGGCTAAAAAGACAGTAAATAATGATGATTTATTAGCAAATATCATCAAGGGAATTGAAGAAGTAAAAGGAAATGATATAGATATTCTGGATTTGAGGGAAATTGATAATTCCGCTTGTGATTATTTTATTATCTGTAATGGAAATTCAAACACACAGGTCAATGCAATCGTAAACTCGGTTCAGAAGACAGTTTCAAAAGAATTAAAAGACAAACCTTGGCATGTTGAAGGCGCAGAGAATGCCGAATGGGTTTTGATGGATTATGTAAACATAGTGGTCCACGTTTTTCAAAAACAAATCAGAGAATACTACAACATTGAAAGCCTTTGGGGTGATGCTAAAATCACAACCATTCAAAACAAATATTAAACAACATTCATGGCTAATAAAGATAATAACCCGAATCCTAAAAAGATGAAGCTAAATCCGCTATGGATTTATGGTGCAGTAGGTGCAATTCTACTTTTTATATACGCCACTAGTAATGCAACTCTAGCGGATCCGTCTAAAATTTCAACTTCAGTATTCAATGATTACTTAGAGAAGGGCTTTATTTCCAAAGTAATTGTTTATAATAAAACCGAAGCAGAGGTTTACCTTACAAAAGAGGCCCTTAAAAATCCTGCTTTCAAAGAAGTAACTAAAGATGCTTTTGGCAATCCAAACAAAGGGGCCAATTATTTCCTGGACAATATAGGAAATGATGAGATCTTCCAAAAGAAACTCGAAACAGCTGTAACAGAAAAGAAACTAAAAGACTATAATTTTTTACCTAAAAGCAATTGGGGTGAATTGTTTCAATTAGTGCTTCCTTTCCTTGTTATTATCGGTTTCTGGATCTTTATTATGAGAAGAATGTCTGGAGGGGGCGCATCTGGCGGTGGAGGCCAAATCTTTAATATCGGTAAGTCAAAAGCTAAACTTTTTGACGAAAAAACAGATATTAAAACCACTTTTAAGGACGTTGCAGGACTTGAAGGAGCTAAAGAAGAAATACAGGAAATTGTAGAATTCCTTAAGAACCCTGAAAAATATACCAACCTTGGAGGTAAGATCCCAAAAGGAGCATTACTGGTAGGGCCTCCTGGAACCGGTAAGACATTATTGGCGAAAGCTGTAGCCGGTGAAGCAAAAGTGCCTTTCTTTTCACTATCTGGTTCAGACTTCGTAGAAATGTTCGTTGGAGTAGGTGCTTCCCGTGTCAGGGACCTGTTCAAACAGGCGAAAGAAAAATCACCTGCAATTATCTTTATCGATGAGATAGATGCAGTCGGAAGAGCACGTGGTAAAAACAATATGTCAGGAGGTAATGATGAAAGGGAAAATACCCTAAATCAATTGCTTACTGAAATGGACGGTTTTGGAACCAATTCTAATGTTATTGTGCTTGCCGCAACAAATAGGGCAGATGTTTTGGATAAGGCATTAATGAGAGCAGGCCGTTTTGACCGTCAGATCTTTGTTGACCTTCCAGACATTCGCGAAAGAAAAGAAATTTTTGAAGTGCATTTGGCACCTCTTAAAAAAGTAGAACACCTGGATACCGACTTCCTGGCGAAACAAACACCTGGATTTTCAGGGGCTGATATAGCCAACGTTTGTAATGAAGCAGCCCTTATTGCTGCAAGAAACAACAAAACGGCAGTGGATAAACAGGATTTCCTTGATGCAGTAGACAGAATAGTTGGTGGACTTGAGAAGAAAAACAAAATTATTACCACTGAAGAAAAGAAAGCAATTGCTATACATGAAGCAGGTCACGCTACCGTGAGCTGGATGCTGGAACATGCAGCACCACTTGTAAAAGTGACCATAGTACCTAGAGGGCAAAGCCTTGGTGCAGCCTGGTACCTTCCTGAAGAACGCCAGATTGTAAGACCTGACCAAATGCTTGACGAAATGTGTGCCACTATGGGTGGACGTGCAGCAGAAAAAGTAACGTTTAATAGAATCTCTACAGGAGCCTTAAGTGACCTTGAAAAAGTAACCAAACAGGCAAGAGCAATGGTAACCGTATACGGTCTTAATGATAAAATAGGTAATGTCACTTATTACGATTCATCAGGTCAAAGCGAGTACAATTTTTCAAAACCATATTCTGAAGATACGGCAATGATTATCGATAAGGAAATCTCTATCCTGATCGAAAGCCAATACCAAAGAGCCATCCAGATTCTGGAAGATAATAAAGATAAGCTAAACCAGCTTGCGGATATTCTGATTGAAAAAGAAGTTATCTTTAAGGACGACCTTGAAAATATATTCGGGAAACGACCTTTTGATAAAAATCTACAGGAGGAAACCTCTCTATAGCAGTAAAATTTACCCTTTTTTATAAAAATCTTAATTCAAAAAAACTTTTGAATTAAGATTTTTTTATCTTTGAAGGATTTCAGTCTGGAATTTAGTTTTTCAACAATTTATATGAGTCTTTTTAAAAAAATTTTTGGTACCGGTAATGATTCTTCCGAAGAGGATAAACAAAATGATGTAAACTCTTTTATGTCACAAAATTTACCCGTTGACGAGTTATTTACTTTAAACTTCAGGAAAAATGGAGGGAAGTTCCTTTATTGTGAAAACCTGACTGAGGTAAAAAATCATTTTGAGGATATCCTGGAAGAGAATGATTGGTTCGAAAGCGATGCCGTTTGCTTTGAGCCTAAATTGTTCAGTATGCTTGAAGAGAACAAACTCAATTATACCAAGCCTGTTAATCCTAAATTTCTTCTGGCAGGTTGCGAAAACCTGATTGCCGAAGATGGCGCGATATTGTTTTCATCTAACCAGATCAAACAGAATAAACCTTTAGAGCTTCCTGCTAACATTATAATACTGGCAACAACAAGCCAGATTATAGAAAATAAAAGTGACGGGCTTAGGGAAATCAAGAAGAAGTACGATAAAAACTATCCTACAAATATTACTACTATAAAATATTTCGAAAAGGCAAAAGAAGAAGACTTCCTGCATTATGGCAGTGTAGCCAAGAATCTTTATTTATTGCTGTTAGAAGACCTTTAAAATGAATGAAACGCTCAAGAGGTCAATATCAGGTGCCGTTTATGTAATTTTATTGATATCATCAATATTATTCTCGTCTGATACATTTTTTATTCTATTCGGCATTTTTCTTCTTATAGCTGTTTTCGAATTTTGTAATCTCGTACATCTTAATAAGATCATTCCTGTATTTTTAGCCTGTCTGGCCTACGGAAGTATCAGTTTCCTATTATATAATGATGTCACCTTAAGTAAGAACTTCGACCTGACGCTGCTCGCAGCAACACTGGTAGTGTCTATAAAATGTATTGTCTTCTTGTTTAGCAACAAGCAGAGAGGAACCGATACGGTCTCTAAATACGTCTATCTTATCGGTTACATCATTCTTCCTTTTCTAATCCTTACTAAAATTCCATTTGGAGTAAAGGGTTATAATCCCAAAATTCTTATCGGTATTTTTATTCTTATATGGACAAATGATACCTTTGCATATATTGTCGGAAAATCAATTGGCCGGACAAAATTGTTTGAAAAGATCTCACCTAAGAAAACAGTTGAGGGATTTTTGGGAGGAGTGGTATTCAGTTTGATTACAGGTTTGCTGATTTCGAAGTACTATATACAGCCTTTGGTTAAGTTTCAGGAAACATCAATGATAATCTGGCTGATCTTTGCATTTATAGTAAGCGTATTTGGAACTATAGGCGACTTAATTGAGTCTAAGTTTAAGAGAGTTGCAGGAGTAAAAGACAGTGGAAAGATAATGCCTGGCCACGGTGGAGTATTAGATCGTCTAGATAGTGTTATATTTGTAGCACCATTCATATATTTATTTTATCAAATTTTAAGTTATGTTACATTTCCATAAAGAAGGAGCAAAGATTATTTTAGTGGCATGTTTTTTAACTGTGGCGATAGTCCTGCTATCGGATCAGTTTATAGTAGAGTTCTGGCTTAAAAAAAGCATACAGATTTTTGCACTGTTCTTTTTAATTATCATCCTGCAATTTTTCAGGAATCCAAAAAGAGCTTTAACAATTAACGATAACCAAATTATCGCACCCGTTGATGGAAAGGTGGTTGTTATCGAGGAAGTATATGAATCAGAATATTTCAAAGATAAAAGGCTACAGGTTTCTATCTTTATGTCACCTATAAATGTTCACGTAACACGTTACCCTGTTAGTGGAAGAATCAATTTTAGTAAATACCACCCAGGGAAATTCCTCGTTGCCTGGCATCCTAAGGCAAGTGAAGAAAACGAAAGAACGACTATAGTTGTAGAGAATAAAGCTTTTGGCGAAATACTATACCGCCAGATTGCCGGAGCTCTTGCTAAAAGAATTGTAAACTACGCGGTAGAAGGAACACATGTAGAACAAGGTGAAGATGCTGGTTTTATCAAGTTCGGTTCAAGAGTAGATTTGTTTTTACCACTGGGTACCAAAGTAGATGTAAAGTTAAACCAGAAAGCTAAAGGTAACAAAACCATAATTGCGACCCTTTCGTAATGGCAGAAAAAGATTTAAATACAAGGTTTCAGGAAGCCGTAGAAATAGCTTCCCATATGACACAGGCGTCTTTACCGCAAGATGTACAGCTGCGTTTATATGCTTTTTATAAGCAGGCAACTTTTGGAACAATAGATTACAACAGTGCAGCAAACTACGATTTGCGTAATGCGTTTAAGACAAATGCCTGGATGCAGATCAGCCATCTAAGTAGTGATCAGGCAAAAGAACAGTACATTGAAATAATAAATTCATTGAATCAAAAATAAAAAATGACTTTATGAAAATCCTACAATTTATTTCTGCAGCAGTGTTAGTCTGTACATTGGTTTCCTGTAATGAAAAGAAACTTACAGAAGTACAGGTCCCGCTTCCAGAAAAAGAACAAAAGGCAGCCATAGGCGATCCTGATGATGTGAAGGCAGATGAAGGCCCGTTCCAAATGGCAAAACTTCCGTACACCTATGATGCTCTGGCTCCCAATATCAGTGCGGTTACTATGGAGACCCATTATTCCAAACATTATCTTACCTATACCAATAACCTGAATAAGGCTGTAGTGGGGACAGAATTTGAAAAACTTACTATAGAGGAGATTCTCCCTAAACTGGGGGCAGAAAATATGGTTCTTAGAAACAATGCAGGTGGTTATTACAATCATGGCTTTTTCTGGGACAGTATGACCCCAAAGGCAGACGGACAGCCTAAAGATACATTGGCACTTGCTATTGCTGCCGACTTCGGCTCGTTTGATAACTTCAGGTCGCAATTCGAAGATGCTGCTGCCAAACAATTCGGCTCAGGCTGGGCGTGGCTCATAGTAGATAAAGCAGGGAAGCTACAAGTCACCTCGACCCCAAATCAGGACAATCCACTAATGCCAGGCATGCCAGTACAGGGAAAACCAATCCTTGCCCTTGATGTATGGGAACACGCGTATTATTTAGATTACCAATACAAGCGTAAAAACTATATTAGTTCGTTCTTCAATATCATCAACTGGAAAAAAGTTGCTGAAAGGTATGAAGCGGCGATAAAGAGGTAAAAAGAGGCAAAAATAAGGAGGAAGAATAAATAGGTGAGAATAAATAGTTGAAAACCAAGAGTTAATAGGGTATGTTATCCTCTGAGATAAATGCCATTCCCTAACTAAATCCGCGTCATCCGCGTCAGGCACACAATACAAATCGATTCAGATCAGAATATAAAGAATCTCAGTATCGGATAATGAAACACTATTAGTATAATTTGTCCACTAATAAAAAGAAATCCCAACAAGACATTCAGGAAAACAAGCAAATCTCAAAAACAGTTGAACAAAAAAAATCCCGGAATTATGTTCCGGGATTTTCTATTAATACTAATCTTATATTTAAAGGTGTATTATTTAAGGCTTGCCAGGCTCTGTTCAATCGTTGCTATCTTAGACAATGCATCAGCCTGTTTCTGTCTCTCTATATTCAACACCTTTTCCGGTGCACCGGCTACAAAGCGTTCATTAGATAATTTAGCTTCCACAGATTTTAAAAACCCTTTAGTATAGTTTAATTCCTCTGTCAGCTTTACAATTTCCTCTTCTACATTTATTGAACCTGTCACAGGAATAAAGTACTCATTCGATTTTACCCTAAATGACAAAGCCCCATCCACTTTTTCAGATACATACTCGAATGAGGTAATATTACCAAGCTTCGTAATAACAGCATCAAAATAATCAGAAACCTTATCATTATTAATAGCCTTTAATTCGATAGTGTCCTTAAATGGAATGTTCTTATCCTTTCTAATAGTACGGATTCCTGAAATAACCTCAATAGTGTTTTCGAAATCGCTAATCAAGCCTGAATTAAAAGGTTTCAATTCTGGCCATTCCGAAATGATAAGAGCCTGCTCAGCAGTCCTGTCGGCAATCAAATGCCAAATCTCTTCAGTCAGGAATGGCATGAATGGATGTAACAACTTCATGTTGTTCTCCATCATTTCGATTGCCTTGTCAAAAGTGACTTTGTCAATTGGTTTCTGATACGCAGGTTTGATCATCTCTAAGAACCACGAACAGAAATCATCCCATACCAATTTATAAATCGCCATCAAAGCATCAGAAATTCTGTATTTCTCAAAATGGTCTTCAATCTCCACTAATGTCTGCTGTAATTTGGCTTCAAACCATTCTATAGCCACCTTCGAAGATTCCGGTTGTGGAATACTGTCATCTACTTCCCACCCCTTGATAAGACGGAAGGCGTTCCAGATCTTATTAGAGAACGCTTTTCCCTGATTGCATAATTCTTCATCAAACATGATGTCATTTCCGGCAGAAGCGCTTAAAAGCAGTCCTACACGTACACCATCAGCACCAAACTTATCGATAAGGTCTAAAGGATCAGGTGAATTACCCAATGACTTAGACATTTTACGCCTTTGCTTGTCGCGTACCAATCCTGTCAGGTATACATTTGTAAATGGCTTTTTACCTGTATACTCATAACCTGCTATAATCATTCGCGCTACCCAGAAGAATAAGATATCCGGCCCGGTAACCAGATCGTTTGTAGGATAGTAATATTTAAAGTCTTCGCTTTCAGGATCCATTACTCCACCGAATACTGCCATTGGCCATAACCAGGCAGAGAACCAGGTATCTAAGGCATCTGCATCCTGTCTTAGACTGGCAGTTGTAAGTTGGTCATTATTAGTCTTCGCTTTCGCTAAAACCAAAGCATTGTCTCTATTTTCAGCTACAACAAAATCCTCTTTTCCATCTCCGTAGAAATAAGCAGGGATCTGCTGGCCCCACCACAGTTGGCGCGAAATATTCCAGTCTCGTATATTTTCAAGCCAGTGCCTGTAGGTATTGTCAAACTTCTTAGGATATAACTTGATTTCATCATCTTCAAGTACCGCCTTCATAGCAGGCTTAACCAGGTCTTCCATTTTAAGGAACCACTGATCCGATAAGCGGGGCTCAATAACAGCCTTAGTCCTTTCTGAAGTGCCAACTTTATTCAAATGTATTTCTGTTTTGGCCAGGTTACCTGAAGCCTCCAGTTCTTTAGAGATTTCCTCGCGAACAACAAAACGGTCTTTTCCTTCATAATGAAGGCCAAATGAATTCAATGTAGCATCCTCATTAAAGATGTCGATAATCTCCAGGTTGTG
>Ga0247810_10001712_pt1 | contig 13234 bp, 11 predicted proteins | sample UWRJL119311C1_FD_179918 | JGI IMG/M metagenome (GOLD analysis project Ga0247810, IMG submission 179918) | Plant litter microbial communities from Arlington Agricultural Research Station in Wisconsin, United States - UWRJ-L119-311C-1 | ecosystem: Environmental > Terrestrial > Plant litter >...
AATTCCGTACCAACACAGAAGGATTAAATAAAATATTTGTCCGCAACAGCGCTGGAAATATGGCGCCTATTACAGAATTTGTAAAAATGACCAGAGTATTTGGACCGGAATCGATTTCAAGATTTAACTTGTTTACTTCTATTTCGATTACAGGAGCACCAAATGCCGGCTTTAGTTCAGGAGATGCTATTAAGGCGATTCAGGAAGTGGCTGCGGAAAATTTGCCGGCCGGCTATGGCTATGAGTTCTCAGGATTAACACGTGAAGAATTAGCTTCAGGAAGTGAAACTATTTTCATCTTTATTCTTTGTTTAGTATTTGTGTACTTCTTGTTGAGCGCGCAATATGAAAGTTATATTTTGCCATTTGCTGTATTATTTTCGATTCCGTTTGGATTGGCAGGAGCTTATTTATTCTCAATTATTTTCAAATTGAACAGTAATATTTATTTGCAGATTTCCTTAATCATGCTGATTGGATTACTCGCGAAGAACGGAATTCTGATTGTCGAATTTGCTTTAGACAGAAGAAGAAAAGGATTGCCAATCGTTCAGGCAGCAATTGAAGGAGCCGTAGCCCGTTTACGACCAATTTTGATGACTTCTTTTGCTTTTATTCTTGGACTTGTTCCGTTGATGTTTGCTTCGGGAGCGGGAGCTGTCGGAAATAAATCGATTGGAACCGGAGCAGTTGGTGGAATGTTAATCGGAACCATTTTGGGAGTATTTGTGATTCCGGTTTTGTTTATCATTTTCCAGACTTTACAGGAAAAAATAAGCGGTCCTGCTAAAGATGGTTATGATGAAGATGATGACGAGGAAATACAATTGATTGAAGCTCATAAAGAGTAAATAATTTAATTCAGAAGAAATGACTCATAGTTCAAATAAATATATTGTACTGATATTGACAGCCGTACTTTTAAGTGCGTGCTCCATTACCAAAAAGTACGAACGTCCGGAAACTATTTCGACAGACAAACTATATCGTGATCAGGTTTCCGCCGATTCGACTACGATTGCAAATATGCCGTGGCAAACTGTTTTTAAAGATGAAAAACTGAATACACTAATTCAAAGAGGATTAGATCAGAATCTAAATCTGAAAAACGCTATCGAAAATATCGTACAGGCGCGTGCTTCATTGCTTCAGAGCAAATTAGCATATTATCCGACGCTGAATTTAGAGGCGAATGCAACGCACACCAAACAATCAGAAGCGGGATTAAATTTCCCTCCCGGGATCAATATCAATACATTGACAACAACGTATAGATTAGGTTTGAGCACTTCCTGGGAAGCTGATATCTGGGGAAAATTAAGCAGTTCTAAAAGAGCAGCTTTGGCAAGTTATCTTTCAACAGATGCTGCCAAACAAGCTGTGCAAACACAATTGATTGCTGATATTGCCAACAATTATTTTTTATTGCTGTCGTATGATAAACAATTGTTAATCACACAGGAAACCTTAGAAAGCCGAATCAAAAATGTGCAAACCATAAAAGATTTAAAAGAAGGCGCTATTGTTACCGGAGCTGCAGTTGTACAAAGTGAAGCCAATCAGCATGCCGCAGAAGTATTGCTTCCGGATTTAAAGCAGCGTATTCGTGAAACTGAAAATACGCTAAATATTTTGCTTGGTCAGGCACCCGGGCCGATTGACAGAGGAACTCTGGGAAATCAGTCAATTCCTGAAAATTTAGCACTTGGTTTACCATCACAATTGCTTCAAAATCGTCCGGATGTCCGTCAGGCTGAGTTTAATTTCAGAACTGCTTTTGAAATGACGAATATGGCTAAAACCTATTTTTATCCAAGTCTTACGCTGACAGCAAGCGGTGGGTTTTCGAATTTGGAATTAAAAGACTTTTTTACAAATTCAATCTTTTATTCGATAATTGGTGGTCTGACGCAGCCTATTTTTAATCAGGGACTTAATAAAATGAGACTGACAACTGCGCAATCTCAGCAATTGCAGGCTTATAATAATTTTCAGCAGAGCCTTTTAACAGCAGGCCAGGAAGTATCGAATGCTTTGTACGCTTATCAAATGGCGGTTGAAAAACAAGATTCCAGAGAAAAACAAATTGCTGCCTTAGAAAAAGCAGTTGATTTTACACAACAGCTTTTAGAATATAGTTCGGCTACCAATTATACCGATGTATTGACATCAGAACAGAATTTATTAGCTGCTCAATTGAGTGGTATTGATGATAATTTACAGAAGTTGCAAGCTGTAGTTGATTTGTATCGTGCTTTAGGGGGCGGATGGAAATAAATTTAGAAAAATAATTGTTAATTAAAATTGGTTAAAACGAAGAGCGTCTCAGTATTTGGGGCGCTTTTTTATTTAGTTAAGCTGAGTTCTTTTCTTCCTTATCAAATTGACACAAACTGTATCTATAAATCTTCTTATGAAAACGAGTGCCTTATACCCGATTACTTCACTTAACTTTTATTTAATTGCAGTTCCGTGAACTTCGTTTGAAGTGAAAATCCTTTTATGCCAGGGTTCGCCATAAAATATTGCTTCACTGTATATCTATTTTAAATTTTGTATTCAGTGAACTTCGTTTGCAACGGATAGCGGGATTAGCTTCTTAAAAACACCTAAGTATCGGTTAAAAAGCAGTGTTCGTCGATTGGTTTTATGTTTCTGTATAATGAATCTTATAAACCAATATATTGGCACTACTTTCGCCTTAGTTAAACCAAATTAATATTTAACAATAAAAAAGATGAAAAAATCAGTATTCTCCTTAGTGCTTTTTATGAGTGTATTTTTTGCTCATGCACAGGTTTCAATTAATGTAAATATTGGAACACCTCCCAGCTGGGGACCTGAAGGAAACGATGACAGCAGATATTATTATTTACCGGATATCGATACTTATTATGATGTTTCCCAAAGTCAGTATATCTATGTTAACAACGGACAATGGATTCGCGAAAGAAGACTTCCGGTAAAATACAGACAATATGATTTGTACAGTGGTTATAAAGTAGTGTTGAATGATTATAAGGGAAATTCTCCTTATTTGTATCATAAAAAGCACAGAGCTAATTATCCTAAAGGGTATCATGGTAAGCCTCAAAAAAACAGAGGCAGCAAACCGGTAAAACAGCATAAATTTGAGAATAAACAAAAACCACAAAAAGGAAATTCTAAACATGATAATTCAAATAAATACAAAGGAAATTCAAACAAGGGACAGGATCATAAGCACAATGATCACCACTAATTAGTAAAATATATGACAAAAGACAACGCCTCAGTAATTTGAGGCGTTGTCTTTTGTTATTTTTAACAATTTATAATCGATAATCTTTATCCGACCTTTGAATTCAATCCTCTACTTTAACGCCAACCAAGTTCTGGGGCAATATATTTGAGTATAGCCGACAATATATGCACATTGTAGTCAACTCCCAATGTGTTGGGTATCGTCAGCAGCAGCGTATCAGCTTCCTGAATTGCTTCATCCTGTTCCAGTTCTGCAATGAGTTTATCCGGCTCAGCTGCATAACTCTTTCCGAAGATTGCCCGTTTATCTCTTTCTATATTGCCAAAACTATCCGCCCCTTTACCCTGATTTCCAAAGTAGTATCTATCCTGATCATTGACCAGTGCAAAAATAGAACGGCTTACTGAGACCCTGGGTTCGCGCTGATGTCCGGCTTTTTTCCATGCTTCCTTGTATAGCCTTATCTGTTCTGCCTGTTGAATATGAAAAGGTTTACCATTTTCGTCATACTTTAGGGTAGAACTTTGCAGGTGCATACCATTTTCGGCCGCCCAAATAGCAGTAGCATTAGATGCAGCACCCCACCAGATTCGATCTCTTAATCCTTCTGAATGAGGCTCAAGTCGCAATAAGCCCGGTGGATTTGGAAACATCGGATATGGATTGGGGTCGGCAAATCCTTCACCGCTAAGTTTATCCAAAAATTCCAAAGCTTTTTTACGTCCCATATCAGCATCTGTTTCACCATTCAAAGGCTCGTATCCGAAAGCACGCCAACCGTCAATAACCTGTTCCGGTGATCCTCTACTGATTCCTAATTGTAAACGCCCACCTGAAATTAAGTCGGCAGCTCCGGCATCTTCTACCATATACAGCGGGTTCTCATACCGCATATCTATTACTCCTGTCCCAATCTCTATTTTGTTAGTTTTAGCACCGATGGCCGAAAGTAAAGGAAAGGGGGATGCCAGCTGTGCTGCAAAATGATGAACCCGAAAATAAGCACCGTCCAAACCAATTTCCTCTGCAGCTACAGCCAAATCAATTGACTGAAGCAGTGTATCACCTGCCGTACGAGCTTGATAGGAAGGATGATTGGCCCAGTGTCCAAACGATAAAAAACCTATTTTCTTCATAAATAGCATGATTATTAGTTATAAATCAAATATACGCATCATTTCTTAACTGTTTAATACCATGATAAATATTGTTTTAATAACAACATAATTTTGAGAAAACTCTTCAGGATACAACAGGATAGATGAGGGGTTATATTTTTTTACTTTTGAAATTAACCTCTAAAAGTAATTAATTAAATAATTTTAATTAATTAGAATCTAAATTCCGAACATCAACAGAACGACTGAAGAAAAAAATGGTATCGGACACTTCTTGACACTCCTATCTATATAACAACAGAAAAATATGTATTCCAATAAACTGACTTTCTTATCATTAAGCATTTTGCTTTTGTGTACTTTCAATCTTTTGAGTCAGGTTACAATTCCTAAAATTTTGGGACATAACATGGTTTTACAGCAGCAAAAAGATGTACCGGTCTGGGGAACCGCAAATCCTGGTGAAAAAATATCAGTGGCTTTCGCCGGACAAAACAAAACTACGTTTGCTGACAACTCCGGCAAATGGTCTGTGAAACTAAAGCCAATGAAAGCATCATTTACGCCATGCGAGATGATTATTAAAGGAACAAATACAATTGTTTTGAAAAATATACTGATTGGGTCTGGCTTTGCTCAGGCCAGTCAAACATGGAATATGCCATGCGAAAATACAGTAAATTCAAAACAGCAGTAAAAGGACAAAGACCTCCTGAAGATGATTTGAATAATGCCAATAATCCTAATATCCGTATTTTTCTGGACCGCCGAAAATACATGGATCCAAGTCCTGAACACTTAGGGTGGGATTCGGCAATGGGAAAACCATTAGTTGATTTTTCGGCTGTGGGCTATTATTTTGCGAAAGATTTGTATTCCAAATTAAACGTACCAATCGGAATGATTTCTGCGGCAGTACCCGGCAGCAGGATTGAACCCTGGATTAAGGCTTCAAAAATGGAAGTATTCCCTAAAATGAAAAACGGAAAAACATTAGATAAGCTTAGTGCAGATGGCGGCGATCCCGGTAAATTTTATGATACCATGATACAACCACTAATCCCTTTTGCATTAAAAGGATTTTTATGGTATCAGGGAGAATCAAATTGTTTTCTGAATGAAAATATCCGTTATGCCTACAATTTTAAAACACTGATAGAAAGTTGGAGAAATGACTGGAATGATAAAAAACTACCTTTTTACTTTGTCCAAATTGCTCCCTACGCCTACTCTACTGCCAAAGATGAACGTACACACAGTACTGAAAATCTTCCAGAATTCTGGGAAGCACAGAAGCTTGCTTTGCATTTGAAAAATACCAGCACCATTACCATTACCGATTTGGTCGACAGTATCGGAGATCTTCATCCGGGATACAAATGGGAAGTTGGCCGACGTTTGAGTCTTGTTGCAGCAAATAAGGCTTATAAACAAAAAAATATCGTTTATTCAGGACCTGTATATCAGAAAATGAAAATAGTAAATCATACTATTGAAATCAGTTTTTCAAAAACAGAAAGCGGTTTGGCAAGCCGTGACGGAAAACCGCTTAGCTGGTTCAGCATAGCCGGAGCGGATGGAAAATTTGTTCCGGCAAAAGCAGAAATAAAAGGGGATAGAATAGTCCTTTTTGCATCTGAAGTTCCGAATCCAGTTTCGGCTCGTTTTGGCTGGAACGAAGCCGCCCAGTCCAATTTTATCAACAAGGAAGGACTTCCTGCCGTTCCTTTCAGAACCGATAATCCATGGAATAAACTTTTTTAATCAAACAGAGTGTGAAATAAATGTTCTAAACAAATTATTTGATTCGGATTTAGTATGAACGCATAAAAAGTCCTTAATTTTCGCTAGATTCAACTAATGCAAAAGGAATATTTTGTCAAGCTCAATTAAATGGCTCCCCTTTGAAAATATTTTAGGTGATTTTGCCAATTTTTTAGCCAAAATATTCGTCGATAAAGGTTTGAATTTTTTAAATAACCCTACTGCATTAATAAATTTTAGAATGTTACCCATTATCTTTTCACCAAATCTATCGGTACCTGCTCTTAAAAGTAGTCCGGGTTTGAAAATAATATATTGCCTGAAATCAAGTTCTGTAATCTTATCTTCTAGTTTTCCTTTTAATTGAGAATAAAAAAACCTGCTTTGCGCTGAAGCTCCATAAGCTGATAGCAAGACAAAAGACGGCACTCCATTTTCTTTTGCCAAACTCGCAAACGTTGCAGGAATGTCAAAATCAATCTTTGTTTGATTTTCTTTTGAGCCGGCTGCTTTAAGAGTTGTTCCCAGACATGAAAAAAAGACATCACCAACTATCAAATCTTTATAATTCTCAATATTGGAAAAATCGATAATTTGTTCTACAAGTTTTGGATGTTGCTTTCCTGTTGATCTTCTGGTAAAAATCGTAACTGAAGTATAATCTTTGTCGGCTAAAAGTTCGTCAACCAGAAATTTTCCTGTTGAACCAGTTGCACCAATAACTAATGCTTTCATAATATAATTTTATAAAAATGATTTGGTTATTCTTTTTAAAGTTATTAATCTTAAAAATTAAAATCAGCAGTATTTGAGCTCATCCTAATAGAAAATTTTCTTTTTACTTTTCAGCCTAATTTATATTAAGATATAAGCTCTTTATTGCAGGACTCGAAAAACTGATAGGCTCTTTTCTCTGCATAAGAATATGTTGAATTGCGCAACGGAAAAGCACAGTGTCCTCCATACTTTGGGGTTTCAAGATAAACATACGCACTGTCATGAGCTATAGCCCTGGGATAACATCTTTCACCTAAAAAAGGATCATCCAGAGAATTAATAATTAAAACAGGAGTGGTGATATTTTTAAGGGAAAATTCAGGAGAAACACGCTGATAATATTCATCGCGGCTGGCAAAGCCATGCAAAGGTGCTGTAAAATACTGATCAACTTCATCAAAAGAAGAAATGCTGTCAATTTGATTACGGTTTATAAAATCAGGAAATTGTTCTGCTTTGTATTTCAGCTTTTTTTTAATGTCAATTGTAAAATTCTTTAAATAAACTCTGTTAAAACCCTGTTTTAGTACAGCAGCACTTGTTGCAATATGGGTGGGAACAGAAATGGATACACCTCCCTTTATACGTTCATCGATTTTTGTCCAGCCAAAATAATTCAGGAGCTGCACACCTCCCATTGAATATCCAATCAAATAAACATTTTCAAATCCTTTTTGTAAAACAAACTGAACCGCCTCATCCAAATCATCAACTGCACCGTGATGATACAGTCTCGGCAGTCGGTTCATTTCTCCTCCACAAGTGCGATTATTCCATGCAAAAACTGAAAAGCCCTTCTGCTGAAAATAAGACGCACAGCTATTATTGTAAGTTCTACGGGAATCCCCTTCTAAACCATGACATAAAATAACTGCTTTTTTAGGATCATTTATTATAAAATCGATATTTATAAAATCTCCATCCTTCAGCTCATGTTTTTCTCTTGTATATCCTGGAACTTCAAACTTTTTAAACAAAGCAGCGTAAATAGTAGAAATATGCCTGTTACGATGAATAATCGGTGGGAAATCATATTCTGATTGTTCAATCACTGGCATAATAAAAAAGTTTTTGATCTATTATACAAATCTAAGAAATCAATCAATATGTAATTTAAAACTTATTTTTTTATTTCATTTTTACTCATCTAAGTTAATGTGTATATTATAAAATTGTGGCACTTAACATTTTGAGTTGGTGTTTTGTTAGTCAAAAAGAATAAGGTGCCTAACTTGAACATCATAAGTCTTAGTTTGATGTAGAAAATTTTAAAAAATATTTTAAGCTGTGTCCTTGATTATTATACCTGCCAATTTATAAAATTCATTTCAACTCTCTAATTTTAATACTCCTAAAACTTACCTCATTACCATGATCCTGAATTAAAATATGCCCCTCTGCCGCTTCACCAAAATTAGGCCATACCTTATACTTACTTATGGCAACCAAATCACGGAAAGCCTGAGATCCGCGGTCATATTCTAATACTTTAATGCCATTGAGATAATGCTCAACATGATTATTAGGATAAACAACAATGCGTGCGGTATTCCAATTACCTGGCTGCTTAAAGAATCGGGATGATTTTTGGGATTTGATAAGATCGTATAATGAAGCCAGTGTTCTGTTGCCTTCTCGTCCAAGTTTTGCATCCGGATGCAATGTATCATCAAGCAATTGATATTCCGGACCAATAGCTGAACCGCTGTTCTTTTCCTTCAAAGTGACAAAATATTTTACACCGCTATTGGCTCCTTTCGATAATTTAAAGTCAAGCGACAAATCAAATGCACTGAATTGATCTTTGGTAACAATATCTCCTCCATTTGTTGATTCACCGCCAGATGATGACAATACTTTTAAAATGCCATCCTTTATTTCCCAGCCTTTTTGGGGGAAAATTTCTTTGTTTGCACCTATCCAGCCTGCTGTACTTTTACCGTCAAATAATAATTTCCAGCCACTTTCCTTTTCATAAGTACTAAGCTGGTTAGGTAACATGTTGACTACATAAATCCCTTTTGAAAAAGGAAGCGGCTTTATGTTTTTTGTCTGAATACGAATGTTTTTCCAGCATATTTTGATACCTGCATGTTCCGGTTTGCCAATGGAATGCACCTGTAAAGCAAGTATCCCTTGATTAACTGTTAAAGAATCAACCAAATAAGAAACCGGCACACCATCTAGCCATGTCTTTACAGAATTACCTATACATTCGATACGAATTTTGTGAAAAACATTAGTTGTAAAAAGTTGTTGTCCTTTTGGATTATAAGATCCCGGATATAACCATTCTCTTCTACCTTCATCATAAATACCTCCACTCCATTTACGCGATGATGGATCCAATTCATATTGATACCCATAGACACGTCCTTTACCGTTATTCGCTTTAGGATCAAAATTACTTTTAAACTGTACACCCGAATTGGTATTTACATCGGATAACATCGTTTCCATCTCTAATACAAAATCGCCGGTAAATTTTTGATCGCTTACTAAAAATGAATTAGGTGATTTGTCAATCGTTGTACCCACAATCATTCCGTTTTCTACGGAATAAGGTGCAGATCCGGTCACTTGTTTCCAGCCGTTAAGTGTTTTTCCATCAAATAAAGATTGCCACTCTTTGTTTTGTGCAACACTGTTTGCTGCAATAAATAATAAAACAATTACTGTGATTTTTTTCATAAGTGTATTTTGTTTAATTTTTTATACAAGGTTAAATTCAGGCTTCCATTTTTCAATGCCATTTTTATAAATTGCTTTATTCATAAGGTGTACACAACAAGCCGTCTTAGCACCGGTAATAACATTTGATACAGGTTCAGAATTGGTTGAGATGCTTTTATGAAATTCCTGTAACGCATACCAGCTTCCTTCTTTAGATTTTTCTTTGAGAATAGGAATACCGCCATCTTTGTTCCATTCAATTTTTGAAGCACCGGTAACACCATCAACTGTTTCAAGTTCCTTTCTTGTTTGTTTCTCCGGAAAAAACAGGCCTTCATCCATCAATAATTCAATTGTTCCTCTTGTTCCTTTCAATTTAAAAAGATAACCGTCTTTTTCATTAGCGCAAGTAGCACCAAAATTCCCAATCATTCCTTCTTTATTGTAACGCAGAATCGTTTGTACATTATCAAAAGTTTCTCTTCCATCTTTGTAAAAATCAATTCCACCAGTTCCCAGTATTTCATCCGGATGAGTATTAAAAGCCCAATTAATAAAATCAACCTGATGTGATAATAATTCGGCCGGCAAACCGCCTGAATATTCTTTATACATTCGCCAATTAACCTGCTGATCTGTACAGCCAGAAGGTACAACTCTTCGCCAATTTCCGTTACGATCCCAACGGCAATCGATTTGTGTTACTTTGCCCAGATAGCCGTTATCAATCATCTGTTTTACTTTAAAATAAAGCGGAGTGTATCGATACTGATGACCCACTTGCAAAATTTGATGGGGATTTTTCCTTGTCACCCTGACCAATGCTAATGCCTCTTCTGCATTATAGGTCATTGTTTTTTCTAAATATACATGCTTTCCTGCTTGTAAAGCCGCTACGGCAATTTCGTAATGATTATACAGAGGTGTGGCTATAATTACTGCATCAATGGTTTTATCATCCAATATCCTGCGGTAATCTTTCTCATAATTGATATTATTTTGTTTATACATATTTTTTGCCTGATCCAAACGAAAAGGCAATACATCACAAACCGCTTTCAATTGAAACTCTTCCGGCATATTGTTAATTACGCTCCCGAGACCTTTGCCTCTATCTCCACAGCCAATTATTCCAATAGAAATGTTTTTTGCTGTTTCTGCGAAAGAGTACGCATGCAGCATTTGCTGATGCAACAATAACCCTGCGGTAAATAAACCTGACTGTCGGATAAAATTTCTGCGCTTCATATAGGGAACAAAATTTAAAAAGAAAAACTCACTGCATTGATTTTTTATAATAATATTTGATAGCAACTATACTTTATAATATTCCTCCCATCCTTTACGGGGCGGTGGTTCCATCAAGAGTTTATTTGCTTTTTTACTGCTTGTGATAATTTTCTTTGTTCTGTCAAAAACAATTTTCTCTCCAGTCCATTGTGCAAGAACGCCAAGACAAAAGACCTGGCTTAATGGGCCTGCAATTTCAAATGGCGAACGTGTTTGTTCTTCTCCTTTACATGCTTTTAGAAAATTAGCGAAGTGATTCGAAGGACTTAACGGAACATTGGGGAGCCTCAAAGCCATCTCTTTTGCTTTATCTTCAGGTATAATTGACAATGTGCTTCCATGTGAACCTCCTTTAAAAGTAAGTTCTTTGCTATAAATAATTTTGCCTGGATTGAGTTTAGCAGGTTCTATGGCACCTGTACTGGGTGGTGGAATATTGGGATCAAGACCTTGTTCACCATATCCGGCAGGAATTGGTGGAAAGTTGTCAACTCCATCATACCATTTGATTTCTACCGGAGGCATATCACCTCGTTTTGGAAATTTGAATGAAAGTGTTGTGGACATAGGATAGAAAAAATTATTATGCCCCTCTAATTTCAGGGGATCAACTTCGTATGGAAGACCAAGATCAAGAAATTGATGAGCTGTATCGAGAATATGCGCACCCCAATCGCCCAGTGCTCCCATTCCAAAATCAAACCAGCAACGCCATTGTCCATTCACAAAATCTTTGTTAAACTTATGTCCTTGTGTCTGCATTTGCCAAAGATTCCAATCGAGTGTGGATGGAACAGGTTCGACAGGTGGAAATGAACTAATCTTAGGATTCCAGGTGTGCCATCGTCTTGGCGAATTCATATGTGCCGTAATAGCAGTTACATCTTTGATGATACCGGCATCTTTCCAGGCTTTAAACTGAAAATAGTTTTGTTCAGAATGTCCCTGATTTCCCATTTGAGTGACCACCTTTGGATGTTTTGCTGCTGCTTTCATCATCAGCTCTACTTCGTAAAAAGTACGAGCCATTGGTTTTTCTACATACACATGTTTACCCAGATTTATTGCCATCATGGTAATAGGAAAATGAGAAAAATCAGGTGTACCAATAGAAACAGCGTCAAATTGGTTGCCCATTTTGTCAAACATCTGCCTAAAATCCTTAAATCTTGGGACATTAGGGAACATTGTCAGGATATCTAATGTATGTGGTGCTTCCATATCTACATCACAAAGTGCTACAATATTTGCCAAACCTGTTTCATATAAAGCTTTTATAATTTCTGCTCCACGGTTGCCAATACCAACACAGGCAAGATTTACCTTATCAACACTTACGAAAACTCTTCCGCTTGCCAGTAGCAAATCCGGTGTAGCAATTGCCACAGAAGCTAGTAAGGTATTTCTTAAAAATTTTCTCCTTGAATAATCATCATTAAACATATAATTTGAATTATTGAGTTAAAAAATTGTTTTATAAAAATCCATAAATGAATGATTTTAAGAAATAAACCAAAAATATTTTTTATTAGTTAGATCATTAATACTTTGAATAATTTTGATTGCGTAAATAAAATCATAATCATTAAGCATTTGTAAACATTCATGAAATACAAACATAATAAAACGTTTTAGCTAAAAAACATGCAGCATGATATTTCGTAATATTTTTATCATAAGAATACATAATATGTTTTTTTACAAACTATACATTAAATAATTTGCACAAATTCTTTATATATTGATTTTTTAAGAATCAAATTTAGAGTGAATGAAAAAAATAATCGTTTTACAGCATAACATCTAAAAGCAAAATCAGATAATCTTAAGCCAAGATTTGAATTCATAATTGGTAAATTATAGCCATCTTTTAATTGAAAATAAAGTTAATCTCCTCCTCTTGTTAGTTGTTTAAACTTAAAAGTAAAATTCAATAATCAGTTTTTTATATTAATATGATTAACCAAACATTTTAATAGCAATGTCCTTGTTTATTGGCATTCGAAAGATGTAAATACATCATTTGTCTTACACAATGCTTCAAATTTTCTACTGTCGTCAATACTGTCAAACTACATTTACAATCTTAAAATTCTACCTATTCGATGCTCATCTACATATAAATTTATAGTTTCCAAATACATTATACTAAAAAAAAGATGATGCTTCATATATACAGAATTTTAAAAACCTCATGACAACTAAAAATACAATAATGGAAAAACAAATTAAGAAGTATGCATTTTTACTGCTAATCATTTTTGGAAGCGGAAATGCTCAAACAAAAAAGCATATGGATACCAATAAACCAATTGAAGATCGGATTTCACTTTTGATGAAAGAAATGACTTTAGAAGAAAAGGTGGGT
>Ga0247810_10001713_pt1 | contig 13213 bp, 13 predicted proteins | sample UWRJL119311C1_FD_179918 | JGI IMG/M metagenome (GOLD analysis project Ga0247810, IMG submission 179918) | Plant litter microbial communities from Arlington Agricultural Research Station in Wisconsin, United States - UWRJ-L119-311C-1 | ecosystem: Environmental > Terrestrial > Plant litter >...
AAACTTTACAAACAGATAGACTTAAATAAATTGCCTCTAAAAAAAAGGTTATTACTTAGATTTCCGCCCTTTTTGCTTACTCAACTAATTGAATTAAAAACCGTTTTGGTGAATTTAGGATTAGGTCGTTCAGTCTTTAAATGACAAAAAATCATCAAAATCCCTTATGTAATCATCTTCATCAAAAGTGGCAGAAGCAAGAACAAGGCAAACAGAACCGGAGGAAAAATTATGCAGTTCTCTCCAAATATTAATCGGAATTAAGAGTCCAATATTAGGTCTGTTTAAAGTAATCCTGGTTACATCTTTTCCGTTATTTAGTACAACATCAAAGCTGCCGCTTAAAGCTATAAGGAATTCTAATTGTTCTTTATGCGCATGTCCTCCTCGTTCAGCACCACTAGGAACATCATATAAATAATAAACCCTTTTAATTTCGAAAGGAATAATATCATTTTCTATGACTGAAAGATTCCCTCTGGGGTCTTCAATTTTTGGAAGATTTATGAGTTCAAAAAAAGGTGATTTATTCATATCGTGAATCTAATTTTTTATTTAAAATTAATTTATAATCGTATATACCTGACAAACCAATCTTAAACTTTCTTTTTATTTCAAATACAGACAAATTATATTTTCTAATTAAAAAAAACATATATTTAATCAGCAACAAGTAAGAAATAATTCCAGAAGTCTTATAAAAACCGGCCATCCTTGCGTAAATCAAGCGATCGGAACAGACATAATCGCTGGATGAAAAAGATTCATGCATAACTATTACAGAGGGTTGAAACAATACTTTCAACCTTTTATGTCTAATACTTCTTAGAAAAAAAAATGTTTCGGAATCCTGAAATTTACTCCCTAACCCGAAAAATTCATTAAAAGAACAATTGTTTTTTCTTAAATCTTCGGCTTTACCTGTTACCTCAATAGACAGCACTTTTCTAATTTTTCTACTATTTAATTTCTTTTTCTTCTTTAGATAATTACTGTATAAATCTCCTTTTTTTGTGACGGTTTGAAAACATATCACAGTTGCATTTTGATTTTCATTGTATGCTTTTATTATTTTTTTTTGGAAATTTTCAATTAAAACAACATCATCATCAGCAATTAATACAATTTTACCGGTAGCATTTTTAATTCCTAAATTTCTACTTCTTGAAAGTCCCTTTTGGAAGGAATTAATAACCCGAACAGATGGGTAATCAGATATTAAAATTTTATTTTCTTGTGTTTGGTTAATTATCAAAATAGAAAAATTTGAAAAATGACTAAAAGGAAACATTGGAATTAAAAAATCCAAATCATTTTTGTTCATTGTAGCAATTACAATTTCTAAGTCATGTTCTGCAAATGAATTATTCACGTTTTTAAATTTTAATTCCAAAAAGAGTTAGCCATTCATTACCAATAGTCTCTAATGAAAATTGAGCAACACTGTTTTTTGAATTTTGCTTGCAAGTATTATACAAATCTTTATTTGAAACCATTATATTCATTGCTTCTGTTAGTTTTTCAAAATTTTGATTTTCCACTAAAAACCCATTTTTTTCATGAGAGACAATCTCACTTGGTCCTGAAAAACAATCAAAAGCAACAACAGGTGTACCACAAGTCAGCGTTTCAATAAGCACCATAGGAAATCCTTCAAACTTACTGGACAAAACCATAAAGTTAGCGTTTTTCATAAATTTATATGGATTATCCACAAATCCTTTAAAAATAACATTATTCTCTATATTTAATTTTTCAACATTTAATTCCAATTCTTTTTTCATAACACCATCGCCAAGGATTACTAGTCGAATGCCTTTCTCTGGTAATATTGACTTAGCGTAACTTTCAATTAATTTATCAAATTGTTTCACATCAATATTCCCCATACTTCCAATAGCCATAATATACTCATACTCCATTTCGAATGGTTCATCAGAAAGAAGATTAATATAATCTATATCAACCGGATTATAGATTGTATGTATTTTACTGGGGCTATAGCCATAATCTGAAATAATTTTTGAATTTATTTTTGCTGAAACTGTTACAATTTTGTGTGCTTTTTTATAAATTCTTTTCGCTAAAAACTTATTTTTGGGAAAGTAGTAAGAAATCATATAACTATGTATCGTAACAATAAGCTTTGACTTAAAAAGTAAAAGTGCAAACAAAAACTCCTGATAATCAAAATGTTTCATCCGAAAATCAATTATATAATCAAACCTGTTAGATTTTATGTATTTATAAAATATATAAAGTCTCCTAAACTTATTACAATAATTTGTACTATTGGCCCTAATTTTTCCAAGATTTAAAATTTCTCCTGAATATTCATATTCTATTTCATCATTGTTAACCATGATTTTAACATCAATATTTTTACTAGTAAGATATTTAGATAAAAATGCCGCAGAACGTTCTGCACCTCCCTTGGAAAGTTGATCTACCAGTAAAAATATTTTATGTGTCTTGTTTAAACTATTCATCAATTGTAAATTATTAACAAAAAAACATTTGATCTACAGTATGTTTATTGAAAAAAGACATCTTATGAAGTTTCTTTTTAAGTTCTTTTTGTTTTTTCTATAGTGCAATATTAACATTTATTTTTTCTTATATCTACAATGATATTTATTATATCGTTGATATTATTAAAAATTTTCTACTCTCGCTTTACTATTTCATAAAATAGCGACAGTTGGTTTCTATTATTTTATTGTACTTTTTGGATTAATTGAATGTGTATCTGGTTTAGTATCTATTTTACAAGTTCAAACCTTTTTTATAATTTCTAATTTAAAAAAACATAATCGTGGTGTAAATCTTTATTTTGTAATATTTTCTCTGATAAAAATGGTGAATTTTTATTTCTTATGTTGTTAAAAATACTAAAGGCTAACTACCATTATATTTTACTAATTTAGCAACAAAAATTAATGCCTCATTCTACTACTGCCGTAACTGTATTGTGTTCTTGTTATAATCACGCAGAATATGTATGTAAAAGCATACAATCTGTACTAAACCAATCTCATAGCAACATACAACTAATTGTTATTGATGATTATAGCTCAGATAATTCTGTTGAAGTTATAGACAATTTTATCCTAAATTTTCCCAAAATTCAATTTATCAAAAACAAAAAGAATATTGGTTTAACACAATCTGTTACCAATGCGTTGCAATATGCTAAGGGTGATTTCTTTATAGATCTCGCTGCTGATGATATATTATTGCCTAATTGTATTGAAATGCAACTAGATACCTTTCAAAAAAGCAAATTTACTAATCTCGCAATGGTCTATGGCAATGCTGAAAATATAACTAAAGAGGGAAATCACTCCTCCTATTATTTTGAAGTTGATGAGTACTTAAAATCCAAGACTATAAGACCTTCCGGTGATATTTATTCGAAAGTAATCAGCAGTGAAACCGTTTTATGTTCGGTTTCATCTATGTATAAAAAATCAATTTTTGACGCACTTAATGGCTATGACACTACATTATCTTATGAAGATTTTGATTACTGGATTCGTGCTTCAAGAGAATATAACATAGAATATATTGATGCTGTTCTAGTTCAAAAAAGAATAACCCCAAATTCTTTACATGCCTCATTTTACACTAAAAAAAATAAAAACAGTAATTCTACTTATATCATTTTAAAAAAAGCATTTAAACTCAACAAAAGTAAAAAAGAACACCAAACATTAATTCCAAGAGTGAACATCGAAATACGCAACTCCTTTTTCACAAGAAACTATCTTGTAATGATTAAAAATTGTTATTTGCGATTAAGACTTGGATTAAAAACACTTTAAACTTATAACACTCTTGTAATTTTATACTCATGATCGTAAACTTCTGATTCTTATCTATTCTTTCACCATTCTATTTCTAATAAACAAATTAATAGGTAATTCAATATATTTAAACATTAAAACTGAAATACCATTTAAAACAATAAACAAGAAAAGCAGATTATGAGAAATTTTATTTAATATAACTGCAAAAATCCCCATATGAATAAGATAAAAAACATAGGAGCTTTTGCCTAAAAGCACAAATATTTTACTTTCTAAAACTCTTGACAGAATAGTTTTTTCAAAAATTAAACCATAAAACAATGGAGCGATACCAAATATTGGCAGTAATAATGTATTAATTATTTTACCCAAAATGCAATCAGTTCCATTACCATTTCCGACTTTTAAAATAGATAAGCTATAAATACAAATCAAGATAGCAATTATTCCAAAAAATGTAATGCCTTTTATGTTTGGATTTCGAACTTTTTTGACTACAATAGAAAGTGAAATTCCAATAATAAATTCAGTAACTCTTCCAAAAAAAGTAAAATCTAACATGAAATTCGAGCTTCTCATTAATCCATAAAAGTTTAATCCATTACATAAAAACACGATGAAAAAACCCATTATGATAAAGAATATTGGTATCGTAAACAGATAGGTTTTGCTTTTTCTAATAAAAACGAAAAAAAGAGGTGCAAGAAAATAAAAACACTCTTCAACAGTTAATGACCAGCCTTGTGCTATTCCTGTAAATTTAAAATCATCAAAAAAACCTCTTAAAAATGTAATATTTAAGGAATAAAGACCTAAAGTATTGATATCCCATTTCGAATGATTAATAGCATCTCGTAAAAAAGTAATCGTTGTTAATATAAAATATATCGGATAAATTCGAGCGAAACGTTTGCCTAAATAATATCTGATATTAATTTTTTCCTCATCGAAATAACGATACGAAATTAAAAAACCACTCAAAACAAAAAAGATTGTAACTCCAATATGAAACTCTCTGAATAAATCAAAGATTGTTCTCCCAAAAAAATCTTCATCTATAGGATTGTAATGATGACAAAACACCAAATACGCTGCTATTGCTCTGACTCCTGTTAATGCTTTAAAATAGTTATCTCTCATTTATATATTTATAGTATATATATTCAGTGTATATGTAAATAAAATTCAACACTTAATGACGTTTAATCCTGTTTCTGATTTTTGCATAAAACGAAGAAATATTAATTCTTTTGTCAAGCTCCTTGTATGAATAAAAAACAGATAGACAAGACAAAAGCCCTAAAATCAAATAAGTTGTTAACGGAGAATCCATAAAAAAAACTACTATGCAATTTAATAATCCAATAAAAAGTGATACTAAAAGAATTTTCAAAGTGTCTTTTCTAATACTGAAATTAAAATTTTTATTTACAATTAAGTATATGTATATTCCCGATATAGTAAAAATGAGAATACTAGCCAAGCCAATTCCTACCAAACCAAATAGACGGTAAAAAACTATAGTTATAGCAATATTTAAAAAATCACCTAATAACTCCTGCTTGAAATATAATTTATTCTGTCCTTTTGCTAATACTATAAAGGCCAACGGCCATATAATTGTTTTTATAATTACGGCGAAAAGTGCTCCTTTAAAAATCAATGTAACATCCAGGAAGCTTTTTGTATATAGAATCTCTATTAAAAAAGGAGAAAATAAATACAAAATTGATATTAAAGGAGTTACTATTAACAATCCTACTTCTATTTGATCGTTAACGATTTGATTTACCTTAATATCGTCACTTTTGATTGCAATTAGTCTCGGATAAAAATCAGTCCCCATAGCATTAAATACTAAACCAACGTACGTCAATAATACAACAGAACTCACTTCATAAAAACCTAACACTTCGGAAGTCGCACCATTGCCATTCAAATACAATTTTATTATATAATTGCAAATCTGACCGAATATTACATTAATAGACAACAAAAAACCCACTTTGAGCAATGGTTTTCCTTTTTTTATCGTTTCAGACAATGAAATATTAACTGCTATCGTTTTTATATTTCGGGTAAAATACAGATTAAAAAGCAAAGAGATTAGGCTTGATAACAAAATAACAGGGATAATACCGTTGAATTTAAAAAAAAAGTAAATAGGAACCGTTACTAAGGTAATCGATACTGAACTCAAAACATTCGAAACAGCTATAAGTTTAATTTTTCTCAAACCTTGTAACACAGCATATCTTCCTGAAGAAATACTCAACAAAATAAAATTCACAGAGAGAATTACAAACCAAAAATAATTTTCTTCTTTTCCAAAGGTCCATTTACTTAACAATTTTGAACATAAAATTGTTAGCATACCTCCAAATAATCCAACGATCAAAAACCATCTCTGCAAGACTGTGAGACGTTCCGAAAATTTTTTCTCATCATTATCCGTATAGGCAGAACTCACTTCCCTAACCCCGGTAATATTCAATCCAAAATTGGTTACCGACCCAATAATTCCCATAGTATTATTTAGAAGCCCAACTGTACCGATACCAACTGGACCCAAAAAAATGGCTACAAATTTAGTACCAATGACACTCACAAGCATTTTAAGAATTTGGGCAAACCCAAATACTCCTGTGGCTTTAATAATTTCTTTATGTGAATTAACCGTGTTGTCGTCTTCCATATCAATCTATAATACAACCAAAAGATGTGTATTGTCCTTTAAATCTTTCTACCCATTTTTTCCACTCTTCACTATTTGCTGAAATAGAATTTTCCTTTTTTAGTATTTTTTCTATTTCTTCCGCATTCAAATCATTTGAAAAATTATTTATTGCATCAAATTCCTCTTTATACCAAGCTTCATTAATAATTTTATTAAATGCTAACATATTAATAGAGACATCTTCGTAATCCTTGTGTTGGTTCGTTGCAGCAGAAAGAAAACTCGTTTTTAACACCTCTTTATTAGTTCTGCCAAAAGCTGCATCTTTATTTTTATTCAAAAAATGGACTGCATTATAAAGTTGAAGTCCCTCATCTATAGTGTTAGCATGATTTTCCCACAAGCTCAAAAAATATTCACGTTTAAAAACAGCACCTGCTACTGAGTAAATACTGTAATAACTTAAAGCTCTTGATCGCTTATATATTTTAAAATATGATAATGTTTTTCGGACTTTGAATTTATTATAAATAAAAATCAACTTGTACAACAGTGGGTTTCGGGTATATAGATTTGGTTCATAAATATTAAAAAATGACTCTAGTTTTAAGATGTTATCCGAAATCAATATGGGATTGCCTAACCAAAGCAACTTTAGCATTTGGAGATTATTGTTTATTAAAGAAATTTCCAAATCATTTAAAGCTATATAATCCGTTAACCAAAAATCGTCCTCCAATAACACAAAATAATCAGAAGCATTCTTAGCGGCATCAATCCATAAATCTATAGGAACTTTCAGATTTAAATTTTGCCCTTCGTTCTCAATAGAATTTACTTTTTCATCATATAAAAAAGATTTTAAAATCGTGATATCAGAATATTTTTCAGAAATTTTTTTCAGATACTTTTCAGGTGTGCCATCATCAAGAATTATAATTCGATAATGCGAATTCACAACAAAATTTCTAATACTCTGAATGCAGCGATCTAAACAATAAGGTCTGTTAAACGATTTTATTATTATATCCATGAATTTAGTTTTTCAATAACAAAACTCACCTCACTATCTGTCATTACAGGACTTATGGGCAAACTCAATACTTCATTATGAATCTTCTCGGTAAGAGGAAAAGACAAAGTATTCCAGCTTGCAAAAGCTTTCTGTTTATGTGGCGGAATTGGATAATGTATCATCGTTTGGATTCCGTTTTCAAATAAATATTGCTGCAGATGGTCTCTTTTTTCGCTCCGAATGACAAAAAGATGAAAAACATGATTATCACTCAAATCCCCTAATGGAAAAATGATTCTATCGTTTTTTATTTCAGCCAAATAACGTTTAGCAATAAGTTTTCGATGATTATTTTCTGTTTCTAAATTAGGTAATTTTACATTCAGGAAAGCCGCCTGCAATTCGTCTAATCTTGAATTGACGCCAATATATTCATTATGATATTTAACTTCGGAACCATAATTTCTGAAAGAAAAAAGCACTTTCGCCAATTCTGAATCATTTGTTGTAATCGCTCCTCCATCGCCCAAAGCTCCTAAATTTTTTCCCGGATAAAAACTAAAAGCTGCTGCGTCTGAAAGGTTTCCTGATTTTTTATTTTCTTCTAAAGCAGCTCCATGTGCCTGAGCTGCATCTTCAATTACTAATAAGCTATTTTGATTTGCAATTTGATTAATTAAATCCATTTCAGCTAATTGTCCATAAAGATGAACAGCCAAAACAGCTTTAGTTTTAGATGTGATTTTTTCTAAAATCAAATTTGGATTGATATTGTAGGTTTCTAACTTTGGTTCTACTAGAACAGGAATTAAATCAGCTTGTAAAATCGCCAGTATACTGGCAATATATGTATTGGCAGGAACGATTACTTCATCTCCTTTTTGAAGTTTTCCTAACTCAATATATCCTTTAAAAATTAATACTAAAGCATCAAAACCATTTCCAACTCCAATACAATATTTTGTCCCGCAATAATCGGCAAAACTACTTTCAAATGTTTTTACCTCATTCCCTAAAATATACCAGCTGTTATCAAGAACCAATTTCAGTTTTTCCTGAAAAAGAGTTTCATAGGGAGCATTTATTTTTTTTAAATCCAGAAATTTGATCATTTTAAAATAGTATCTAACAAATAATAATTGGAAGTTTCAACTTCATAAAAATTCTGAATTAAGGAATTTGCTCCAAAACTTTCTTTCCAAAAATTTATACCCTTCATAATGTGTAAACCACTGCTATCATGTGAAGGACCAAAATCAAAAAATTTTTTATCTTTTGCTATTTCCTTAATTAAAAAATCATACAAAAAATCAATACTGCCCAGCATATTATTATCTTCATTTCCTGATATGTATTGTGGTTTAACAACATTTTTAGTAATAAAAAGTGTTGTTCCGCAAACTAATTTATCTCCATTGTAAACATTAAAATGGCGTATGTTTTCTGGGAATTTTTTATGCAAAAATTCTATTTCCTTTACGGTATGCACAGGTTTTGAAGCATATTTATCTTTTAAATTAGGGATTAATAGGGTATTCCAAAACGATTCTAAATTATTTTCTTCTTTGACAATTAAGTTTAGTTTCTTGCCTCTTCTAATGCATTCTCTCCTTGATTTAGAAATTGTTAAATTATTTTCTAATGAAATTACAGAAATATTATGTTTCATTATTATTTTCCCTTTGCATATATAGATTAAATAATCCATTTCATCTGACAAATAATCACAATATATCGAAGGAATTTGTTTTAAAAATAACTTGTAAATTTTATTTATATTTAAATATTTTAATATTGATTTGAAGATAAAAATTATATCATACAACTTAGATTTCGGAGATAAGACTAATCCCCCATAAGTCAATCCCTGATGCGAATAAAGCGTATCGCCAGATCTATTAGCCGGCAAAACGGCAACCAGTTTTTCTCCATCAAAAACCATTAGGGAATAATCTTCAAAACGATCTTTGTGATATTCCATAAAATCCCGATGAAATAAAAAAGTAGCATTTTTGGCATGCTCTATAAAGTCATTCCATGTTTTAAAATCGGTATTGGTGTATTTCTTTACAGTATATTTATCCAATGTTCTGTTATTTATGATCAAAGGCGGGCAAATACCATTTGAATTTTACTGCCATTAATCGCACCGAAATTATAACAATTGAAGTAGTTAAATACAAAACATCCTGATTTAAATCTAAACTTCTCAATGCAAAAAATACAATTCCGCCAAAAATACAAATTGTAGCATAAATTTCTCTTCTAAAGATCGTTGGAATTTCGGTACATAAAATATCGCGAATTACTCCGCCAAAACAGGCGGTCATTGTTCCTAAAGCAATACAAATGACAGGATGCAGTCCAATCATAATGCCTTTTTCAAGGCCAATCAATGTAAAAACACCCAATCCAATTGTATCAAATAAAAATAATGAAGTACGAAGTTTATCGAATTTTTTTCTAAACACGATTGCTAATGTAAAACCTAAAATAATCACATAAACGTATTTTAAATCCAGCATCCAGCCAACCGGTGTTCTTCCAATTAAAACATCGCGTAAAGTTCCGCCTCCAACTGCAGTAACAAAAGCAATTATAAAAACACCAAACGGATCCAGTTTTTTATGCATGGCTGTTAAAGCACCTGACATTGCAAATGCCATTGTACCGATAATATCTAAAAGATGGAACAACATTCTGGATTATTATTTTGTTCTTATTTCTAATTTCGGATCATTTTTTTTAAACACCTGGCAAAAGTACAAGCCAAAAATCAACTCTCGATTTAAATTTTTCCATTTATTTTTTTACATAAATTGGGCTTCTTTTTAATAAATAAGTAATTGAATCCATCCAGCTGTCTTTTACAGCAAGAAATGGCTTTCTGGTTTGAGAATAAATTTTTGTTGTATTCTTATACATATCAAAATATACCGTATAGTAATAATACGTCTGATTATTGGCCGTTGTGGTAGAAATATCGTTGGTTTTAAGTTTTTTGTTATTATCGCTCACTTTTGCATTTCCGCTGTTATAAGTTGTAGCTGTTGAACTCTCAGACATTGTAAAGGATACTTTCGCTGCAACAATATTATCAACTCCTAAAATTTTTTCCAGATCTTCAATTGGGGTTTCATCAATATTAGTATGATTGATTCCGGCTTTGTGCAATAAGCTATTCGTAGTTCTTAAGTCCTGAACCGTTAGCGGAAAAATATTAGATGATTTATCCAACAACTTATTATACAAATCATTTTGCGCAAATTTTGACATATCTTCAGAACTTTGCAAATTATCTGAATTCACATAAGGAATCGGTAATACAGCAATTGTATTTGGCTTCATTTCTGCATTTACAATCGTTTGATTTGTACTTGCTGAAGTATTGTTATTGCTACTATTGGCAGAGACATCAAAAGTTTGGGAACGGCCGCTTGCAAAATCAATTCGGGCAATTTGAGATACATCCAATGAAATTTGCAGAGTTTCACCAGGCAAAGAATATTCAACTGTTTTATCAGACATTTTTGAAATTGTACCTTCAATAATCTGATAATCTCTTTTTATAATTTTATCTAATTTTTTTCCATTTTGGGCAAAACCAAAAACACAAACAAACAACAATAATGTTACGGTGATTACTTTCTTTAGATTCATAATTTTTGCTATTAAATTTCTTATTTTAAGATTTTAAATCATTCTTCATCACAGAAGATATACTTGTTAAATTTACAAATTTTAATTATAAATAAAATCCTGAAAAGCATTTACTTAAACATTTAGTTACATATTCTGAGTGTAGAAATTATAATCTTTTAAAACCGTTCGGATAAAATCTGTAGGATTTCCAATTGATTGATTTTTGATTCCGGTAACACTTTCAATTTTATGAACTAATTTATAAATGATTTCGTAATCATTTTTGGCTTCTGCCCTTAAAAATGTTTCTTTGATAATACGCATATCATTATCTGATAATTTTATAACCAAAGGATAAGTCGGTACATACATTTCTCCAATTTCTTCTAAAATTGTATGGCTGATATCAATTTTATTTTTTAAAGTAATTACAGCTGTTCCTGCCGCCATATCGCCCAATCGCTGTCCTTTTTTGCTTGAAACTACTGTAATCAGAGCTATAATTCCGTTAAGGATTGTAATATCTATTAAGCGAAAAAACCATCTCATCAAATAATCTCCAAAGCCGGCCTGATATCCATCTATTTTGACCACTTTTATTTTAACCAATTTCTTTCCGATGGTTTGTCCTTCAAAAATGCTTTCAAGTGTAATTGAATAAATGACAACCGGGAAATAAAATGCAAAAACAATCGTCATTACAGACCATTGATCTAAATTTCGAAATAATCGATCTAAATTCAGCCAATAAAAAAATACCCAGTAAACTACTAAGCAATAAGCAATTTTAATAACTAAATCGATAAAATAAGAACCTATTCTTTCACCTGCAGAAGCGGCTATAAAATTTATTTTAACATTTTGTGTTGTTGTTATAGATAATTCTGACATATTTTATATTTTAGCCCTCAATGAGAGAAGTTGCATTCATAAAACAAAATAAAGAAAAATGGCTGGAATTCGAACTGGCTATTTTTGGTAAAGCTAAAAAAAATCCTGATGAGTTGGCTAATTTGTACATTCAAATGATGAATGACTTGTCGTATGCGCAAACGTATTATCCGAAAAGTAAAACGGTTGTTTACTTAAACCATCTTGCATCACAGATTTACCAAAAGATTTACAAAACCAAACGGGCAGAAAAAAACAGGTTTCTGGAATTTTTTAAAACCGAAGTCCCATTGTTGGTTTATGAGTACCGAAGATATTTGCTGTATGCATTTGTACTGTTTTTTGCAACCGTTGCCATTGGGGTAATTTCTGCCAGGTTTGATCCCGATTTTGTTCGGTTAATTTTGGGCGATGGCTATGTAAATATGACTTTGGAAAACATCAAAAAAGGAAATCCAATGGCTGTTTACGGAAGCGGAAGTAATTGGGGAAGTTTTGTAGGCATAACCATGAACAACTTGTACGTTGGTGCAAGATGTTATATCTATGGAATTTTTGGTGGTTTGGGAACTTTTTATATTTCCTCTTACAATGGAATCATGCTAGGATCGTTTCAATATTTTTTTTATGAACAAAATGTTTTCTGGAAAAGTGTCCGCGGCATCTGGATTCACGGTTCTATGGAAATTTTTGCTATTGTAATTGAAACCGCTGCCGGATTTATTTTAGGAGCTTCTATTTTGTTTCCGAAGACGTTTTCAAGAGTAAATTCTTTTAAAATTGGTTTTAAAAACAGTTTCAAAATATTTCTGAGCACCTTTCCATTTACAATCAGTGCCGGATTTCTTGAAGGTTTTATTACCCGATACTCTATCGATATGCCCAATTGGCTAAGTAGCTTTATCATCCTTTTCACTCTGGGTCTTATATCCTTTTATTATTTGGTTTATCCTTATATTGTTCACAAAAAAACGCAACAGCTATCAGCGAATTGAATTAACCACAAACCAATAATGAATAGAATTGTACTTCTTTTATTTTTTCTCTTTTACTGCAATATCTCTAATGCGCAGGATTCTTTGGCTACAGCCGAACCTCCAAAAGCTGCTTCAGTAAAATATACCGAAGCTGATATTTATGTCGATTCTGATACACTTGAAGGCAAAACATTTCAGGAAA
>Ga0247810_10001717_pt1 | contig 13189 bp, 9 predicted proteins | sample UWRJL119311C1_FD_179918 | JGI IMG/M metagenome (GOLD analysis project Ga0247810, IMG submission 179918) | Plant litter microbial communities from Arlington Agricultural Research Station in Wisconsin, United States - UWRJ-L119-311C-1 | ecosystem: Environmental > Terrestrial > Plant litter >...
GCGGTTACTGCCGCGACGCTCCTCGGTCTCGTTCCCGGGTCGGCGACGATCACCGCCGCGACCCTCGAGGTCGATGGCGGGGACGTGCGCGGCCTCGGTGAGCCCGGGTGGCGCCGGCTGCGCGGGGCGCGAGTCGGTTTCATCGGGCAGGACGCGCTCGTCGCACTCGACCCGCTGCGACGCGTCGGGCGCGAGGTGGTCGAGGCCGCCGAGATCCACGGCGCCCGCGCCACACGGCGGGAGCGCGACGCCGCGGCGATCGCCCTGCTCGACCGGGTCTCCGTCCCGGAGCCGGAGCTCCGTGCGCGCCAGTATCCTCATGAGCTCTCGGGTGGTCAGCGACAGCGTGCGCTCATCGCCTCCGCGCTCTCCGGCGGACCCGCCCTGCTCGTCGCGGACGAGCCGACGAGCGCCCTCGATGCGGCGGTACGCGATCGGATCCTTGACCTCCTCGGCAGTCTCCGCGAGGCGGGGCATGGGCTCCTGCTCATCAGTCACGACCTCGCCGCCGTGGCCCGCCTGGCCGACACCGTGCATGTCATGCACGAGGGGCGCATCGTCGAGTCCGGACCGACGGCGACGGTGATCGGCGACCCGCAGCACGCGTACACCCGACGCCTGCTCGACGCCGTTCCCGCTCCCCGCGCGGCTCGGGAGACCGTCGCGGCGTCGCCCGTCCTCGAGGCGCGGGGTCTGACCCACTCCTACGGCCGACGTCGCGTGCTCGACGATGTGTCGTTCTCGGTGCAGGCCGGGCGCACCCTCGGCCTCGTCGGTGAATCCGGATCGGGGAAGAGCACCGTCGCGCGCCTGCTGCTCGCCCTCGAGCGCCCGGACGCGGGAGAGGTGCTCCTGGACGGATCGCCGTGGTCGTCGCTGTCCGAGAGCCGTCGGCGGCCGTTGAGATCCGTCATCCAGTGGATCGATCAGGACTCCTACGGTTCGCTCGACCCGCGGTGGACGGTCGGGCGCATCGTGGCCGAGGCGATCCCTTCCCGGCCCGGGCGGTCGGACCGGGTGCTGGAGTTGCTGCGCCTGGTGGGGCTCGACGAACGTCACGTCGGGCGTCGCCCCGCCGAGCTCTCCGGTGGCCAACGCCAGCGGGTGTCGATCGCGCGGGCCCTCGCGGTGTCGCCGCGGGTGCTCGTCTGCGACGAGGCCGTCTCCGCCCTCGATCTCTCCGTTCAGGCCCAGGTGCTCGCGCTTCTCGACGAGCTGCAGGAACGGCTCGGCCTCGCGATCGTCTTCATCTCCCACGACACCGCCGCCGTCGAGCGGATGAGCGACGAGATCGTCGTCCTCGACGGCGGGCGGATCGTGGAAAGCCGTCGCCCGGGGGACCCGTTCCGCTGAGGAAGCGGCGGGTCTAGGCTCGGCACCACCGAGTCGAGGAGGACACCATGACGGTTCCCGAGATCAACATCTGGGCGGTGCTGCTCGCCACCCTCTCCACCATGGTGATCGGCTCGATCTGGTACACCCCGAAGGTCTTCGGCACCTACTGGATGCGCGTGGCGAAGGTCACTCCCTCCGGGGAGGCGAAGGATGCGATCGGGCCGATCCTCGTGACCCTGGTCGTCAGCTTCGTCACGGCGCTCGTCCTCGCCGGGTCGATCTCGATCGCCCAGCACTTCTACGAGGGGTCGTTCCTCCTCAACGCCATCGTCACCTCGCTGATCCTCTGGGCCGGTCTGACCGCGGCCCGCTTCGTCACGCATGACGCCTTCGAGGGTCGACCGAAGGGCTTGACCCTCCTCAATATCGCCCACGAGCTGGTGACCTTCCTCGTGATGGGGCTCGTGATCGGTCTGTTCGGTTTTCCGGGCTGAGATCCGGGCTGAGGTCGAGGTAGAATCAAGGTCACCAGGCAGTGATCCGCTATCACCGGGGAGCCTTCGGAAGAACAGCGCGGACATGCTCGGCGCCCAGTAGAACCGGTCATGCAGGTTGAGTGGTCCGCTCCGGCGGGCAAGCGGGGTGGTACCGCGGCCGAGAGGTCGTCCTCGTGTGGAGCACTACACAGGAGACCGATGTACCCCCGCAACGTCCCGGCCGACGGCGTTCCCGCTTCGCCGAGCTTCCCCGACATCGAGCAGCGCGTCCTCGCCTTCTGGAAGAAGGACGCCACCTTCCAGGCCTCCATCGACCAGCGCGAGGGCTGCACCGAGTGGGTGTTCTACGACGGCCCGCCCTTCGCCAACGGCCTGCCCCACTACGGACACCTGCTGACCGGCTACGCCAAGGACGTCTTCCCGCGCTTCCAGACCATGCGCGGCAAGCAGGTGCACCGCCGCTTCGGCTGGGACACCCACGGCCTGCCGGCCGAGCTCGAGGCGATGCGCCAGCTCGGCATCACCGAGAAGAGCGAGATCGAGGCCATGGGCATCGACGTCTTCAACGCGAAGGCGCGCGAGTCGGTGCTGCGGTACACCAAGGAGTGGGAGGACTACGTCACCCGCCAGGCCCGCTGGGTCGACTTCGAGAACGACTACAAGACGCTCAACATCGGTTTCATGGAGTCCGTGCTCTGGGCCTTCAAGCAGCTGCACACCAAGGACCTGGCCTACGAGGGCCACCGGGTCCTGCCCTACTGCTGGCGGGACGAGACCCCGCTCTCCAACCACGAGCTGCGCATGGATGACGACGTCTACAAGATGCGCCAGGACCAGTCCGTCACCGTCACCTTCCCCTTCGACGGCCCCAAGGCCGAGGCTCTCGGGTTGACCGCCGTCAAGGCGCTCGCCTGGACGACGACCCCGTGGACCCTGCCGACCAACGCCGCGCTGGCGGTCGGGCCGGCGATCGAGTACGCGGTGCTGCCGAGCGGACCGGACGGCGCCGCCGACGGTGCCGCGGCCGGACAGAGCGAGTATCTGCTCGCGACCGCCTCGGTCGGCGCCTACGCCAAGGACCTCGGCTACGGCTCTGGCGAGGCGGCGCTGGCCGCCGTCAGCCGCACCGTGACGGGGGCCGATCTCGCCGGGGTCGAGTACATCCGTCTCTGGGACTTCTATGCCGACCGCGAGCAGTGGGGCATGGAGAACGCCTGGCAGGTGCTCGTCGCCGACTACGTCGCCACCGGCGAGGGAACGGGCATAGTCCACCAGGCGCCGGCCTACGGTGAGGACGACCAGGCCGTCTGTGCCGCGGCCGGCATCCCGATCATCATCTCCGTCGACGAGGGCGGGCGGTTCCTGCCGAACATCACCCCCGTGGCCGGCCAGCAGGTGTTCGAGGCGAACAAGCCCCTCACGCAGCTGCTGCGCGCCGAGGGTCGTCTTCTGCAGGTCAAGAGCTACGAGCACAGCTACCCGCACTGCTGGCGCTGCCGTAACCCGCTCATCTACAAGGCCGTCTCGAGCTGGTTCGTTCGCGTTCCCGAGTTCCGTGACCGCATGGGCGAGCTCAACCAGGAGATCTCCTGGGTGCCCGAGAACGTCAAGGACGGGCAGTTCGGCAAGTGGGTGGGCAACGCCCGCGACTGGTCGATCTCGCGCAACCGCTTCTGGGGAAGCCCCATCCCGGTGTGGAAGAGCGACGACCCCGAGTTCCCGCGCGTCGACGTCTACGGCTCGCTCGCCGAGATCGAGGCCGACTTCGGCCGACTGCCGCTGAACGCGGAGGGCGAGCCCGACCTCCACCGCCCGTTCATCGACGAGTTGACGCGACCGAACCCGGACGACCCGTCCGGTCGCTCCACGATGCGCCGCATCGAGGACGTGTTCGACGTCTGGTTCGACTCCGGATCCATGCCCTTCGCGCAGGTCCACTACCCCTTCGAGAACGAGGAGTGGTTCGAGACGCACGCGCCCGCCGACTTCATCGTCGAGTACATCGGGCAGACGCGCGGCTGGTTCTACGTCATGCACGTCCTTTCGACGGCGTTGTTCGACCGACCGGCCTTCCGCAACGTGATCAGCCACGGCATCGTCCTCGGTTCGGACGGGCAGAAGATGTCGAAGTCGCTGCGCAACTACCCGGACGTCTCCGAGGTCTTCGACCGCGACGGCGCCGATGCGATGCGCTGGTTCCTCATGTCGTCGTCCGTGATCCGCGGCGGGAATCTGGTTGTGACCGAAGAGGGCATCCGCCAGGGTGTTCGCGAGGTGCTGCTGCCGCTGTGGAGCACCTATTACTTCTTCACCCTGTACGCCAACTCGGCCGGCTACGAGGCCCAGTGGCGCACCGATTCCACGAACGTCCTCGACCGCTACCTGCTCGCCAAGACGCGGGTGCTCGTCGAGGAGGTCACGAGCGAGCTCGAGGGCCTCGACAGCCCGATCGCCGCCGAGAAGCTGCGCGACTTCGCCGAGGTCCTCACCAACTGGTACGTGCGTCGCAGCCGCGACCGGTTCTGGTCCGGAGAGGATCGTGACGCCTTCGACACCCTCTACACGGTGCTCGAGACGGTCACCCGGGTGGCGGCACCGCTGCTTCCCCTCGTCTCCGAGGAGATCTGGCAGGGCCTGACCGGCGGTCGCAGTGTGCACCTCGAGGACTGGCCGGATGCCTCCGTCTTCCCTGCGGACGACGCGCTCGTGACCGCGATGGACCGTGTCCGCGAGATCGCCTCCGCTGGCCTGTCGCTGCGCAAGGCGAAGAATCTGCGCGTGCGCCTCCCGCTCGCGAGGCTCACCGTCGTCAGCACGGGGGTCGACCTCGACGCGGCCGGTGCCATCCTCGCCGAGGAGCTCAACCTCAAGGACGTCGTCTTCGAGCCGCTCGTCGAGACGAGCCTCGAGTCCTTCGGCATCACCCGCCGTCTCAGCGTCAACGCCCGTGCCCTCGGCCCGCGCGTCGGCAAGCAGGTTCAGCAGGTCATCCAGGCGGCGAAGGCCGGCGACTGGGTGTCGACGCCCGACGGCGTGACCGTCGGTGACCTCCCGCTGCTCGCGGGGGAGTACGACCTGGAGCTGCAGTCGGCCGACCCCAGCAACGCGATCGCCTTCCTCGCGGACGGCGGCTTCGTCATCCTCGACACGGTCACGACGCCCGAACTGGAGGCAGAGGGTCTGGCACGCGACGTCATCCGCGTCGTCCAGGACACCCGCAAGGCGGCCGGTCTCGACGTGAGCGACCGGATCGAGCTGGTGGTGAACGCCGCGGACGCTGCGGACGTTGCCTCCCTTGAGACGCATATCGCCCTCATCGCGGGGGAGACCCTCGCGGTGACCTCGCGAGTCACCGTCGCGGAGGAGCCGCAGGTCGCCGCCGTCGACAGCGCGCCCGGCGGCCGACGTGCGACCATCGATGCAGGGCAGTACGCGAACGCGGGCGAGCTCGTGATCGATGTGCGAAAGGCTGGTGCGATCGATGTCTGACCGTGACGATGACACCTATGGCGACGACCTGTACGACGAGCGCGATGCGCGCGACGACATGCCCGAGGAGGAGCGCCCACTCGGCGTCGGCGACCTGAGCCCCTTCTCCACCCCGGATACGGACGAGGACGACGACCTCGAGTACGCCTTCGACGATTCCGAGTGGGGTTCGCAGGCCGAGGAGGTCTACGAGTCCCTCCTCGGACGCATCGGCGAGGCCGCGCCCCAGCCGCGCCTGGAGGCGACCCGCCGCGTGGTCGAGCTGCTCGGCGACCCGCACCGCGCCTATCCGGTGATCCACGTGACCGGGACGAACGGCAAGACGTCGACGAGCCGCATCATCGAGAGCATCCTGCGCGCCTATGGCCTCCGCACCGGCCTCATGACGAGTCCCCACCTCGAGCGGGTCAACGAGCGCATCGTGATCGACGGCAGCCCCGTCTCCAACCGCGACCTCGTCGCGAACTGGGGCGACGTCGAGCCGTTCATCCATCTCGTCGACGGCGAGCTCGAGGCGGCCGGTGACGAGCCGCTCACCTACTTCGAGGCCCTCACGGTGCTCGCCTTCGCGACCTTCGCCGAGGCGCCCGTCGACGTGGCCGTCATCGAGGTCGGGATGGGCGGGGAGTGGGACTCCACGAACGTCGCCGACGGGCAGGTGGCCGTCTTCTCGCCCATCGCCCTCGACCACACGCAGCGCCTCGGCTCGACGATCGAGGAGATCGCGCGCACCAAGTCGGGCATCATCAAGCCCGTTGCGAGCGTCGTCAGTGCCGCGCAGACCCCGGCGGCCCTCGCCGAACTCCGCCGCGCCGCCGAGCTCACCGAGTCGACCCTGACGCTCGAGGACGAGGGCTTCGCGCTCGAATCCACGACCATCGCGGTCGGCGGCCAGCTCGTGTCGGTGCGGGGCCGCGCCGGCATCTACGAGGGCCTGTTCCTCCCGTTGTTCGGCGAGTATCAGGCGCACAATGCCGCTCTGGCGATCGCCGCCGTCGAGTCCTTCCTCGGCGACGGCACGCAGCCCCTCGTGGGCGACGTCCTGGCCGAGGGTCTCGGCGCCGTGACCAGCCCCGGACGCCTGCAGCCGATCGGCACCGAGCCGACCGTGCTGGTGGACGCCGCGCACAACCCGCACGGGGCCGCAGCCCTCGCCACCGCCATCGGCCAGTACTTCGACTTCGACGAGGTGGCCATCGTCCTCGGCGTGCTGCAGGACAAGGACGCCCGCGGGATCGTGGCCGCTCTCGCCCCGATCGCGGCTCGGATCCACGTCACCCAGTCGTCGTCCGACCGGGCCGTGCCCTACGAGGAGCTCGTCGACCTCGCCCTCGAGCTCAGCCACGAGGATGCGACCTACCAGTTCGAGGAGCCGCTCGACGCCATCGAGGCCGCTCGCGCCTGGGCCGCCGAGGGCGAGAAGCGCGGCGTCGTCGTGACCGGCTCGATCACCCTCGTCGGGGAGGCGATCCGTCTCGGACGCGAGGAGGGGTGGCTGAAGTGAGCCAGGCCCGTCCACGGCGGGCGCGCTCGGCCACCGAGTCGCTCCTGTCCCTCCCGCTCGTGCTCGAGGTCTTCGTCGTATTCTTCGCCACGCTCACGGCGTTCGCCCTCGACGCGCTCGACCCGACGGTCGCCCTCGTGGGTGGCGGAGGGTTCATCGTCCTGCTCCTGCTCGCCTCGCGCCTCGTCCGTCATCGTTCGGGCGAGCTCGTGGGCTGGGTGCTGCAGATCGCCCTCGTCCTCACCGGCATCCTCGTGCCGCTCATGTACCTCATCGGCGCGGGATTCCTCGCGCTCTACGCCTTCTGCTTCGTCAAGGGACGCTCCCTGGACCGGGCGAAGACGACCATCGCCACCGACAACTAGGAGACACCTGTCATGACCACCACCGAGGAGACCCTCGTCCTCATCAAGCCGGACGGCGTCGCACGCAACCTCATCGGCGAGATCATCCGCCGCATCGAGGCCAAGGGCTACCAGATCGTGGACCTCAAGCTCGTCCAGGCCGACCGTGAGCTGCTCGGCCAGCACTACGCGGAGCACGAGGGCAAGCCCTTCTACGAGCCGCTCGTCTCCTTCATGGAGAGCGGCCCGCTGGTCGCCGTGCGCGTCGCCGGCAACCGTGTCATCGAGGGGTTCCGCTCGCTCGCGGGGACGACCGACCCGACGACGGCCGCGCCGGGGACCATCCGTGGCGACCTCGCCCGCGACTGGGGCCTGGCCGTCCAGCAGAACCTCGTGCACGGCAGCGACTCGACCGAGTCGGCCGAGCGCGAGCTCGCGCTCTGGTTCGCCTGAGCAGTCGATAACGGAAACGGCCCGCGCCCCTTGGGGACGCGGGCCGTCCTCGTGACCGGGGTCAGTCGGTCGTGGTCGTGATGAGCGAGCTGACGAAGTCGGTGAACGCCGCGGCGTCACTCGGTGCCCCCGGGTACTGCTGGCCGTTGACGATGACGGTCGGGGTCGAGCGGACCGACTCCAGCGAGCTGTTGGGGATGGCCTGTGCGGTGCGCTCCGTGGCAGCGGTGACCCAGGCGCTGTAGGTCTCGTCCATGATGCAGGAGGCCACATTCGCATTCGTGGCGCCGGCCTGCGCCACGAGGGCCGCAAGCTCCTCGTTCGTCAGGCCGGTGGTGCTCTCCGCCGGCTGGTTCACGAACAGCGAGGTGTTGACGTCCACGAACGAGTTCGGGGCGAGCGCCGCGACACACGCTGCCGCATTGGCCGCCCGTGTCGAGTAGCGCGAACCGAGCGAGGCGTTGTCGAGGATCGAGATGGGGTGGTACTCGACGGTTGCCAACCCCTGGGCGACCCAGGTGTTGATCTGCTCCGCATTGGCGGTCTCGAACTGGTTGCAGAAGGGGCACATGTAGTCGACGTACACCGTGATGTTCGCGAGCCCGTCGTACTGGGTCTGATCGGTCGCGACCGGCTTGCCGCCCTCGGCGATCCCCGAGTTGGTGACGGCCACGATCTGGCCCGATCCGTCGCCCACGAGCAGGATGCCGTCGCTGGCCATGTTGGTGGGCCCGGGGCCGGCCGGCTTGTTGAGGCTCGTGACGACCAGGACGACGACCACGGCGACAGCCACGGCACCGAGGACGACACTCGCCTGCGCGATGATCCGGTTGCGCTTGCGGCGCTTCTTCTCCTGTTCCCGCATCTCGCGGGCGATGTCGCGGGCGTGCTCGCGACGTTCCTTCTTGCTCAGTTCTTCGGCCACGGTTGTCCTTTCGGGGCTCAGAGGTAGGAGATGACGTCGAGGCGCACCTGGGCGAGCACCGCGATGAGGAGATAGCTGACGATGGTGATCGCGGGCACCCACCCGGAGGCGGAGCGGAAGAACCGCCGGGCCTTCGTGGGCAGCGGCACGGTGCCGTCACCGAGCACGCCGAGGATGACGAGCCAGAAGGTGGGGATCGTCACCGCCCAGGTGACCATGCACCAGGGGCAGAGGGTGCCGAGCACGAAGATGCTGGTGTAGATGAGGAAGATCACGAGCGCGAGGGCGCCCGTGACACCGAGGGCGAACAGGATCCGGAACCACCGGTCGAAGCGCGCGCCGGCCAGAAGCGCGGCGCCGACGACGATGACGGCAGCCCAGCCGGCGAGGCCCAGGAGGGGGTTCGGGAAGCCGAACAGCGAGCCCTGCCACGAGTCGAGGTTGGCCCGACATTGCACCAGGATGCTGAAATCACAGGAGAGGGCGGCGTTCGCGTCCTGCAGGAGATGGAACTTCTCCACGGTCAGGGCGAAGGCGGCGATCCAGCCGATCACGCCTGCGACGAGGAGGAACACGCCCGTCGCGACAGGCCGACGAGCGGGGGAGGAGGGGGACACCCTCGGATTATTGCACGCGTCTCTATGCCTGAATCTGGGTCCCGTTTCACGTTTGAGGATGTGTCGATCCCGGCCGGACGCGGTCTCGTGCGATAATTTGGTAACACCGTTCGAGCCGCGCTCGAATGGGACCATTGAAGGCTTACCGGGCAGAGAACCGGGCGGGTGCCATGAGGCACTCTCGGATGGCCAGTTCCGACGCCCCCGGGTGACAGGCGGGGCAGCCGTACAGGCTCGCGCGACAGCACGCAGCGGTGCCGACGGCAGTGACGACACAGGATTAGTAGCGCACCGGCTCCGGTCGGTGAACGCTCGAGAGCAGAGTTCCCGGACAGGCCGCGCGGCAGCCGTCCGGAAGGAGACACCAGCGATGGTGAATGACAACGAGACAGTGGAACCCGCCGAGACACCGAAGCGCCGTGGACTTCTCCGCGGACGCAAGAAGGAGGTCGTGGCGCCGAAGTCGGCAGCCGCGCACGTGAACCACGCCGAGACCGGCGTGACCGAGCCCGTCGAGACCCCCGAAATCGCGACCGAGCCGGTTGAGCGGGTCGAGCCTGTCGAGACCCCCGAGGTGGAGACCGAGCCCACCCAGCGGGTCGAGCCTGTCGAGACCCCCACCCCCGAGCAGCCCGCGGACGACACCCCGACCCCCGCGGTCGAGGCCCAGCCCGAGACCGCCTCGCCGATCCCGCCGGTGCTGACCACCACCTCCCTCATCTTCCACGCCCCGCCGGCGCCGCCCGTCGGTGCCGAGCGTCCCGAGATCCCCGCGGACGACACCGCAGCAGGCCCCGGCCCGCGTCGTCGCTCGCGTCGCCGCTCCGGTGAGGACCCCCGCGAGGGCGACGACGCGCCCAACACGGTCGTCCGCGTGCGCCAGCCCCGCCCCGAGCCCGTGCTCAGCAATGAGCCGACCAAGGTCAAGGGCTCGACCCGTCTCGAGGCCAAGAAGCAGCGTCGCCGTGACGGTCGCGACGCAGGCCGTCGTCGTCCCGTGATCACGGAGAGCGAGTTCCTCGCCCGCCGCGAGAGCGTCGACCGCAAGATGATCGTGCGTTCGCGCGACAACCGCATCCAGATCGCGGTCCAGGAGGACGGCGTGCTCGTCGAGCACTACGTCGCCAAGAGCCAGGACATGTCGCTCATCGGCAACGTCTACCTCGGGCGCGTCCAGAACGTGCTGCCGAGCATGGAGGCGGCCTTCGTCGACATCGGGCGCGGCCGCAACGCCGTGCTCTACTCCGGCGAGGTCGACTGGGACGCCGCCGCCGCCGAGAACGAGGGTGGCAAGAACCAGGCCCGCCGCATCGAGCTCGCGCTCAAGCCGGGCGACAAGGTGCTCGTCCAGGTCACCAAGGACCCGGTCGGCCACAAGGGTGCCCGCCTGACGTCGCAGGTGAGCCTGCCCGGCCGCTACCTCGTGTACGTGCCCAACGGCTCCATGAACGGCATCAGCCGCAAGCTGCCGGACACCGAGCGCGCGCGTCTCAAGAAGATCCTCAAGGAGGTCCTCCCGGAGAACGTGGGCGTCATCGTCCGCACCGCTGCCGAGGGCGCCACCGAGGACCAGCTCACGCTCGACGTGCAGCGCCTCACCAGCCAGTGGGCCGAGATCAGCCGTCTCGTCGAGACCCAGCAGGCCCCGGCTCTGCTGCACAGCGAGCCCGACCTGCTTGTCAAGATCATCCGCGATGTCTTCAACGAGGACTTCCAGGAGCTGGTCATCGCCGGCCGCGACGCCCAGGACACGATCGAGGCCTACCTGCGCTCGGTCGCCCCCGACCTCATCGACCGTGTCACCTCCTACGAGGGCACGACCGACCCCTTCGACGAGTACCGCGTGAACGAGCAGATCGAGAAGGCGCTCGACCGCAAGGTCTGGCTGCCGTCGGGCGGTTCGCTCGTCATCGACCGCACGGAGGCGATGACGGTCGTCGACGTCAACACCGGCAAGTTCGTCGGCTCGGGCGGCAACCTCGAGGAGACGGTCACCAAGAACAACCTGGAGGCGGCGGAGGAGATCGTCCGCCAGCTGCGCCTGCGTGACATCGGCGGCATCATCGTCGTCGACTTCATCGACATGGTGCTGGAGTCGAACCGCGACCTCGTGTTGCGTCGCCTCGTCGAGTGCCTGTCGCGCGACCGGACGAAGCACCAGGTCGCCGAGGTCACCTCGCTCGGCCTCGTACAGATGACGCGTAAGAAGCTGGGCCTCGGGCTTCTCGAAACCTTCAGCGAGCCGTGTGAGCACTGCGCCGGTCGCGGCATCATCGTGCACCACGACCCGGTCACCCGTCACCGTGCCCCGCAGCAGCAGTCGGAGCCCGGCCAGGGCCGCCGCAGCCGCGGCAAGGGCGGCAACGGCAACAACGCGAACGGCAACTCCACCGGCGGCGGCAACCAGCAGCAGACGCAGCAGCGTCCGCCGCAGGGTGGCGGCACGCACGCGATCACGGACGACGCCCGCAACGCGCTCGCCACGATCGCGGCCCGCACGGTCCACCACGAGGCGACCCCGACCGGGACGATCGCGGTCGTCGAGCACCACGAGGACCCGACCCCGCCCGACGCGCCGGTGGAGATCCTTGACATCCCGGTGCCGAAGAAGTCGCGCCGCTCGCGTGGCGGCGCGGCCCCGGAGGAGAAGCAGCTGCTCGACTCCGTGCTCGAGGCGCTGCCCGAGCCGAAGCAGCCGGGCCAGGGTCGCACGCGCGGGTCGCGTCGCGCCGGCAGTGCGGGTGCCGTCGTGAGCGCGCCCGTCACCGACGACTGACCCCTCACCCGATCCATGTGCGGCAAATGGCACGTTTTCTCTCCGAGAACGTGCCATTTGCCGCAGATGGAGGGATTCATCTAGGTATAGTGATAATCGTTATCACCTAGCAAGGACGTCTCCCATGAACAGCTCGCGCCGCCTCGCGCCCCTCGCCCTCGTCGCCGCCACCGCCCTCCTGCTCGCCGGCTGTGCCGACGGTGCCGCGCCGGCGGACGACGACACCATCTCCATCGTCGCCTCGACGAACGTCTACGCGGACGTGGCCTCCACGATCGCCGGCGACGGCGTGGAGGTCAGCGCGATCATCGACGACCCGAGTGCGGACCCGCACTCCTTCGAGGCGGATGCGCGCGTTCAGTTAGCGCTGTCCAAGGCCGACCTCGTCGTCGTCAACGGCGGCGGCTACGACGACTGGGCGAACACACTGCTCGCCGGTGCGAACAACACCGACGCTATCGTCCTGGACGCCGTCGAGATCTCGGGCCTCGACACGGAGCCGGCCGAGGGGGAGTTCAACGAGCACGTCTGGTACGACTTCGCCTCCGTCGCGAAGGTCGCGGATGCGATCGCGGACGAGCTCTCCGAGCTGGACGCCGACAACGCGGCGACCTACCGCGATAACGCCGACACCTTCATCGCCGGGCTGACCGAGCTGCAGGAGCGCGCCGCGGCCGACACCTTCGCCGGCACCGGGGTCGCGATCACCGAGCCGGTCCCGCTCTACCTGCTCGAGGCGCTGGGCCTGGAGAACGTCACCCCCGACGCATTCAGCGAGGCGATCGAGGAGGGGACCGACGTCGCGCCGGCCGTCCTGCTCGAGACGACGTCCCTCTTCGCCGATGGCACCGCTTCCCTTCTCGTCTACAACGAGCAGACGACGGGCGCCGAGACCGAGCAGGTGCTCAGTGCGGCCGAGGAGGCGGGCACGCCCGTCGTCGGCGTCACCGAGACGCTGCCCGAGGGCCTCGACTACCTGTCCTGGATGTCAGCGAACCTCGACGCGCTCGAGACCGCGCTCAACTGACCCCGGTTAGTATCGGGGCCGTGCAGCAGCAGCTCGAGACGGTCCAGGACGAGGGCCACGAGCACCACCCTCGGCGGTCCCGGCGACCGCTCTGGCTCGGGATCGGTGTCGGCGGCATCACGCTGCTGTTCGTCCTCCGGGCGGTGACGGCGGAACTCGACCTGCCTCTTCCGGACCAGCTGCAGGACATGCTGACGCTGATCGACAGCGTCAGCATCTCGT
>Ga0247810_10001720_pt1 | contig 13176 bp, 11 predicted proteins | sample UWRJL119311C1_FD_179918 | JGI IMG/M metagenome (GOLD analysis project Ga0247810, IMG submission 179918) | Plant litter microbial communities from Arlington Agricultural Research Station in Wisconsin, United States - UWRJ-L119-311C-1 | ecosystem: Environmental > Terrestrial > Plant litter >...
TCCTGATGATCTGCCTGCAAGGGCATTTTTTACAAGATCCGTTTGGGGGTAAAGATCTTTATGAATGATGGCATCAGGGTAGGTACCAGGTTTTCCGTTATAATAACCCCATAAATCTTTCTGGTCGGACAACCTTGCTACTAAGTCATTAGGTGCTTCATATTCAAAACTATATCTTTTTGACGAATCTTTAAAAATACATTCACTCAAAAAAATTCTTTTATTAGTTGTAAAGAGATAATCAAAATCAGCCTTTTCAATTATATTCTTTTCTACATCAAACACTTTAATACCACTAAGTAGATAATTCCCCATAATATTAGGATTTTCTCGCTGTTGAAAAGAAATACTTCCAAACTGAGGTTCATTACTACTTATACTCTCTATGGTTTTCCCCATAATACTTAAGTAGTTCTCCATACGATTCGAAGGGGGTTGGATAGGAGTCGGGTTACAACCAATTTCATGTTGAATTTTTATTCCAAATGATTCGCTAATACTGGAAATAAAACCATAATTAGAATCTTTATATGTAAAGTTAATAACATCTCCCTGTGGGTGAGTAATCTTGCTAAGATACCAACCTGTAACAATGGTTTCTGGCGATTCGACATTCTCCCAGGTACTGTACTCAATATCATAAAATTGATATTCAACCCCATCCTCTGCAGTTATCTTAAAGCTGGAGTTAATATTATTGGCAAGTTTCTCAATTTTTAAATTATTTTGGGGTATTAACATTGCTTTACCATTATTATCAAAAACAAATTGTCCAGAGTGTCCTTGAAAATTATAAGAATACAAATCAGGTTGCATATCTTTATTTATATTGGTCTCGACATAAGCAAAAAAACCATCCGTACAATTCATATCTTCTGAAATAGGAACTGTTCTTGTTTCATCTGGTTGTCCTCGTACAATCCTGTTGATGATACCTCCTGCGTTTAGGTTCCATCCTAAACCTACGTTGGTTTCCATCTGATCAACCTGTATACCATTCGAATTATACCCCAAACTAATAGGAATTGCTATATTTTTTGTCTTATAAGTATACAACGGTACACTAATATTAGGGGTTCCTGTAAAAGTACCAACATCTGTTTGTCCGTATCTACCCAGTTCATAGGCAGTAGGGGAAGGCGGTATAATTTTAGGTTCAAAAGAATTTTCACTTTGCCCGTATATTTGAAATGAAAATAACAGAAAAAGTAAAAAAGGTACTATTCTTATATTATGATGCATGATCTTATTTTCTATCATTTTTTGTATTGTTTTTATCACTTTAACTGATTCGGTTTTATATCGCTTTTGATCTTGATGATTTAAGTCACATCTGAAAATGTGCTTAGGTTTACTGGTAGAGTTCTGCTAGTAATAGTAAATCATATTTTTAGCAAGTAGTTCGTTTCTAAGTGCCTCATTTACCATTTCATGATTTTGAGTATAGAAATATTTAGTTTCCAGTAATCATTATCATTATGTAATGAAGTTGAATTTCTGACCGTAGTTAATTGAATATTAGTTGGAGTGCTATTGTAAAAATATTCTTCAGTTTTCTCAGCAATACCATTCTTAAGCTAATCTCTTGTTGTTTTGGATTTTTGGCTGTACAAATTTAGAGTTACAAGTAAAATTGTTATTATAAATTTAATTTTCATTTTAATTATGGTTTATTATGAAGTGGAAATAATATTTTTTCTTTTAACTAGTTTTAGATATTTTTTTCTAATCTGCTGACTTTTAAATTATTAGATAAATGAATAAGTCTAGTTTAATTTCCTTACAATTATAGTCAAAAAAATCTTATAAAATTATATTTTTATTAACAGAGTATTTCTTATTGATACTCTAATCTTTTTTCAATAAAAAAGATATATTTGTAAAAATTAATTTATAATTTGCTTTGAAAAAAAATCTGATAAAAAAACTGCCTTCTTTCAACCTTCAAGAAATGTTGATTGTTCTCGCTATTATAGGAATCTTACTTTTAATTGCATTGCCTAACTTAATGCCGCTAATTACTAAAGCTAAAAGCGTGGAGGCTCAAGTACAGTTAAAAGCTATTTATAATGCTGAAAAGCAATACTATTTTATGTATTCTAAATACAGTCCTAATTTTACTGAAATTGATTTTGAAGCTCCAAAAACGACAAAAGAAAATGGTAGCGCTAATTATGTTTATGAAATTATTCAGTCAACAAATAGTGAGTTTAAAGTAAAAGCAACGGCAATTACTGACTTTAACGGAAATGGCGTTTTTAACGTTTGGGAAATAGATCAAAATGGAGTTCCAAAGCAAATTATAAACGACTAAATGTGGTATTTAAAACTTCTGTTAATTAGTGTATTTGCAATTGTTCTTTATCAGGATTTTAAGGACCGTTTGGTATACTGGTTTTTATATCCTATTATAGGTGTTTTGGCTTTTCTGATTCAGTTGTATAATGTGCCAACAACAATTGCATTCTTTAATTTAGGAGTTAATTTATTATTTATAGCCCTAATTTTAGGGATTAGTTTTTTATATACACGATTTCGCAATTTAAATTTTGCAAACGCAATTGGGATAGGTGATATCTTATTTTTTGTTTTTGTTTCCGGTACATTTTCCATAGTTTCTTTTTTTATTCTGTTTGTTTTTGCATTACTTTTTTCTATCATTTTACAGCAGGTATTAACTAATAAGAAAAAAGATCAAACAGTACCTTTAGCAGGTTATATGTCACTCTTTTTTGGAGTGGTGTATGCAATGACTTTTTTATCTAACAGCACTTTTTTATACGCCTACTAAATATGAATAGTTTCGATATTCCGATAGAGTTTCAGCAACTTGTAAAATCAGAACAGGCTTATTACTACAGAATTATTCCTATTGGGAAAAATGATAATACGGTTCTGTTAAAAACAGATGCTCCTGATATTCTGGGATTGCAAAATGAGCTTGGAATTTTATTAAGTTTTAAAGTAGCATTAGAAAATGATTCGACAGAAAATATTAATCGCTATTTAAGTACCAATTACAGAAAGATATCAAATAATAGTGTTTCAGAGATTCATTATACAGCCGATTTCTTAGAGAAAATTGTATTAAACGCTAAAGAAATAGGCAGCAGTGATATTCATTTTGAACCTTACGAAAAAAACGCCAGAGTTCGTTTTCGTTTAGATGGAAAATTAAAAGAACAATTTCATATTTCGGTTGAAGAATATCCTATTATAGTCAATAAAATAAAGATCAGGGCACAGCTCGATATTTCTGAGAAACGTTTACCGCAAGACGGCCGCATTACAATGGTCACAGATTATCAGGATTTTGATGTTCGTGTATCTGTATTGCCAACTTTACATGGAGAAAAAGTAGTTTTACGTATTTTGAGTAAAGATACCAGTCATATTGATATTAATTCTCTTGGTTTTACAGAGGGAGAATTAAAGTCTTATTTAGAAAATATAAAGCGGCCTAATGGTATAGTTCTTATTTCCGGACCAACAGGATCGGGAAAAACGACCACTTTGTATGCTACCTTAAAAAAGTTAAATGTTCCTAATACTAATATTTTAACGGTAGAGGATCCTATAGAATACACTCTTGAAGGTATTAATCAGGTACAGCTTAGAGAAAATATAGGACTGGATTTCGCTACTACACTACGAACTTTTTTACGACAAGATCCTGATATTATTATGGTAGGAGAGATTCGTGACGTAAATACAGCCAACATGGCAATTCGTGCTGCTTTAACAGGACATCTTGTTTTATCAACGATTCATACCAACTCAGCCTGGGCAACGGTTTCAAGATTGATTGATATGGGAATTCCTTCTTTTTTAATTGCGAGCACCTTAAATATTAGTGTTGCGCAACGCTTGGTTCGTAAATTATGTGAGAGCTGTAAAGTCGAAGAAAGTATTACTCCAACAATTTTCCCAAGCGGATTTGAAATACCAAAAGGTTTAGATTCGCATCATATAGCTGTAGGTTGTGAAAATTGCTATCATACAGGCTATTCAGGCCGAAAAGCAATTTATGAAATTTTACCTATTAACAGTGAATTATCTAATTTAATAAAGAACAACCAGCTCGATATTAATGACTATCTGGAAGAAAATGACATTTTTACACTAAAACGCAATGCATTGTTATTAATAAAAGAGGGAATTACTTCTGTTGATGAAGTTTTTTCATTACTCTTGTAATAAAATACATATATAAAGTTTACAATTGAAATAAATTCATGAAAAAAATAATTACGCTTTTTTTAATATTCATTTTTCAAGTTTCATTTTCGCAGGAAAATAGAATATTACAGCTTAAAAATCATATCGAATCAATTACTGCTGATGCACCGGGATTAAATGAAAAAATTAATGTAAACATTAAAGAAGCTTCGTTATCCAGTTTTTTATTGGCAGTTTCTCAAGTTCATAAACTAAACATTAGTGTTGCTCCTAATTTGGGTCAGATCAATATTGTAAATAATTTTTCTGACGTAACTGTAGGTGACTTGCTTATATTTTTATGTAAAGAATATAATCTTACTATTGATTTTACAGGAAATATACTTTCTATAAAATCATTTGTGAAACCAGCTGAAATTCCTGCTTTGAAATCAATAGATGTAAGCTATGATTTAGCCAATGATTTGTTATCATTAAATTTAAAAGATGATAAGCTATATGACGTTTTCAGAAAGATAATGGACGAAAGTGCCAAAAATTTAGTTTTTGCGCCTGGTCTTGAAAATCAACTTTTGACTGTATATATAAAAAGTATGCCTTTTGATGCTGCTCTAAATAAACTTGCATTTGCTAATAACCTAACAGTTACAAAGTCGAGAGATAACTTTTATATTTTCGACAAAATCGAAGGTAATTTTGCAGCAGAAGGAACGCAGGATCCCAATGGAGCTATAAGACAAAATAAGCCACAAAGACCAAGAAAATCTAACTTTTTCTTTAAGATTATTGATTCCGATAAAAAATTACTCGATGTAGATTTCGAAAATACGCCAATCTCGAGTATTGTATACGATATAGGTCATGAGCTGGATATTGATATGTTTATTTCAAGTCCGCTGGAGAGTGCGGGTAATGCAACAGTAAAAGCTAAGAATATTACTTTTGATGCTCTTTTGGTTAAAATATTTGAGACCAGGAATGAAAGTAATCCTTCAAACAATTCTCAGCAATTTAATAGCAATTCAGTCGCTGCTGCGCCATCATCTTCAGGAGGTTCTTATACTTTTATGAAAAATGGTTCGATTTATTATTTTGGTACAAAAGACCAGTTAGTAGTGAGAACGATTAAATCGATTGCTTTAATGCATCGTTCTATTGAGATTTTGAGCGACCCGTCAAAAGAAGGAAGAAGTGCGGGGAGATTAAATAATGCCAATAATTATACCAATTACAGTTCAAATTATAATTCGAACTATAATTCAAATAATAACTCCTTAGATAATAGGAGTAATTCTAATTACCAAAATCAAAATCAAAATAGCAATTATAATAATTCAGGCAGTTCTTCATCTTCATCCTATAGCAGCAACCCTTCAGAATCGATTTTAACGATTATTCCCGATGAAATAAAAAGAGATCTCGATATCAAGGTTGATAAAGAATTAAATAGTTTTTTAGTTAATGGTCCGGCTGCTAATATTGAACGATTTGAGTCTTTTATACAATATATAGATAAAGCCGTTCCGGTAATTTTGATAGAAGTGATGCTTCTGGAAGTAAATAGAAGCGCTACTGTCGAAACAGGAATCAAAGCTGGTATTGGAGACAAACCGGTTACAACCACAGGTACAGTATTTCCTACGGCAGATATAAATTTAGGAGCGCAAACGATTAATAATATTATTGACGGTTTTAGCGGCTTTGGTTCTTTAAACATTGGGAAAGTGGTACCTAATTTTTATTTAAGTTTAAAAGCGATGGAAACCAATGGAAATTTGAAAGTACGTTCTTCCCCTAGATTATCTACCCTAAACGGACATAAAGCTTATTTATCTATAGGAGAAACTACCTACTATGTTGTGACCAATCAAAACTATTATGGATCACAGATTCCACAAGCCTCAGAGGTCAAAAATTATCAGCCTATTGATGCTGAATTATCTGTAACCATTATGCCTTTGGTTTCCGGTAATGGGCAAATTACAATGGATATAAAAGTAATTCAATCTAGCTTTAATGGTCAAAAAGTCGATAAAGATGCACCTCCGGGAATAAATTCAAGAGAATTTACATCGATTATCAGAGTAAAAGATCAGGATCTTATTGTATTGGGCGGACTTGAGGAATCGGTAAAAAATGATTCAGGAACTGGAGTACCTTTATTGTCCAGAATTCCTATTATTAAATGGATATTCAGTTCACGTAAAAGAGAAGATTCAAAGAAAAAATTAAGCGTTTTAATTAAACCTACAGTTATTTACTAATGACTTTACCATCAATAACTAACCTTTTGCTTGGCAAACAATTTATAGGGATTGAACACTTCACTTTAAATAATGAAGACAGTGTAGCATTGTTGTTAGTTGAAAAAAGAAAAGAAGGATTAGTAATTGCCAAAAAAGACAGGGTTACTTATAACGGAAAAATAGCAGAAAAATGGGATCCTAAATTGCCTTTTTTTATAATTATCAATACCAATCAGGTTATTCAGAAAGAAATATCAGGAACTGATCCTTCTGACGAAAAGCTACTGCACAAAGCATTTCCAAATACAAATTGGGAAGACTTTTATTTTGAAATCTGGAGACTAAAAACAAAATCAATAATTGCCATAACAAGGAAATCGTATTTAAATGAGATTATTTTAAATTATGAAAATCAAAAAATAGCCATTGCCGGAATCAGTCTTGGTATTTGTTCTATCGTTGAAATTATTAATTATACCGAAGAAACGGAGCTTTTGACGAATTTTCAGACAGTTTCAATGCTAGAGCAAAATCAGATAATTTCATTCGTTTCTCAAGAATCGGCTATAGCTTATAATATAAATGATCTCCAGATAGAAAACAGACAATTATTGGCCTTTTCAGGAATTCTGAGATTGATTATGAATGCAACTTTAAATACTGGTTCGATTATATTTTATAGTGAAGAGTTATATGACAGATACAATCAAAAAGAATTTTTTAGTAAAGGAATAAAAATCATGGTTGGAATACTTCTGGCTATTTTAGTGATTAATTTCCTTTTCTTTTCTCACTATTACAAGTTGGCTCAGGAAACCTCCGAAACCTTATTGGTAAACAAATCGTCTATTGAGGATGTAACTAAAATAAAGCAAAGAATTCTTGTAAAAGAGGAGAAAGTAAAAAATATTGTTGGAAAGGCCGTTTCACAAAGTTCACTTATTATTAATGAAATTGCCAATAAAGTTCCATCTTCTATTTTGCTAACAGAGTTAACTTTTAATCCGCTAGAGAAAAAAGTAAAATTAGATGAGCCAATACTAGCTCAGGAAAAAACGATAACAATTTCTGGTACTACAATCGCAAATGAGGCATTCACAAATTGGGTGGAAGCGATCGAAAAACTAAGTTGGGTAGATAAGGTTTTGATAACTCATTTTGGAAAAAATGAAGCTAATGAAACAGCATTTTCAATAAAATTAACTTTGAAATAAGATGAAGTTAGATAAAAAAAACAAACTGCTTTTGGTTGGGTTTCTTTTAGTGCTCTATATATGCTATTCGTTTGCAATATCAAATACGATAAATTATTACAAGGAATATAAGACAAAACAGGAACAGATAGCTGCAGATAGTAATATGCCTAAACTAGTAGGGCAGCTTGTTCAGAAAGAAAAACAATTAGATCAGGCGCTGTCTTTGTATGATATTAACATTTCAGAATCGTTTCAGAATGATTTATTAAAACAACTCACTTCATATAGTGATACTTACAAACTTAAAATCGTAGATTTTCAGGAACCCCATTCAGTATCACAAAAAGGATTTACTGTAACAAGTTATATTTTTTCACTAGAGGGTTCTTTTAATGGTTGTTTAGCTGTACTTAATAAAGTTGAAAATAATCCTTCTCTTGGGATTATCAAGCATTTAAACTTTGTCAAAAAGAAAAACTATAAAACCAATACAGATCAGTTATTTGTAGAGGTTATTATGCAAAAAAATAAGGGAGTTTAAGTTAAACTCATTTAAAGAAACAAAACATAAAAAGAAATTATGAAAAAGACTATTTTATTAGTTGTGGCATTTGCCGCACAGATCAATTTTGCCCAAAGTGTTTTTCCTACAGATGGAGGGAATGTGGGAATTGGAACAACTAATCCGAAATGCAAATTAGAAATTACTGACTGGACTACAGCATTGACTATTGGCTCGAAGAAAAATACCGAAGCAATGGTAGACAATGAAGTGCTTTGTAGTATTGATTTTTACAAACATTATAATATAGGATATGCAGGTGCTATAAAATTATTGCAGGCTGGAGCGGGACATAAATATTCTCAGGCACATCTTGCTTTCTATACAACTAGTAGGGAAAATGTTTATACAACAGCTCCAGATGAGAGAATGAGAATTACATCTTTAGGCAATGTTGGTATTGGAACGGAAACGCCTGATTCAAAATTATCTGTAAACGGAACAATTCATTCAAAAGAAGTAAAAGTTGATATGACAGGCTGGTCCGATTTTGTCTTTAAAAAAGAATACAACTTACCAACTTTAGAACAAGTCGAAAAACATATTGCTGAAAAAGGCCATTTAGAAAATATTCCAAATGAAGAAGAAGTAGTGAAAAACGGAATCAATTTAGGCGAGATCAATGCTAAACTTTTGCAGAAAATTGAGGAGCTGACACTTTATATGATTGAAATAAAAAAGGAGAACATAGAGATGAAAAAGAAGACAGTTTCGGTAAAAAATGAAAACGATTTAATGAGAAAGAATCAAATTGAGTTAGAAAAAAGAATTTTGAAAATTGAAAATAAATAGAAATATGAAGAGAATTATTTTAATGTTAATATTTTTTACATCGCAAATTAGTTTTGCTCAAAATACATTACCAGTTGGAACTTTTCAGATTACTAATGATGGGCTACACAATACAATAATAAATAGTGCAGGAGTTGCACATATGTCGATGGGATTTGATGGAGCAAAAGGATACATAAGTTTTGGAGCGCATACAGGAGGAGGCCAACGTGGAGATATTCTTTATATGAGGGGAAGTGATGGAAATGTAGGTGTTGGTACTGCAAATCCACTTGCTAAATTAGAAATTAGCGGTGGAAATATATTGGTTAGAAATTCCGCAAATGTAGATAATGAATCTTCTATTATGATTGCACATTCAATTAATATAACTAATTATCATACTTTCGGAACTTCAGTTCGAACCATTACTCAAAGTGCTGGTAATAATACTTATGGCATGCAATTTTTTACTCAGGAATCTTATTTGACAGGTCAAACGGAAAAACTAAGGATTCAAGGCAATGGTAATGTTGGTATTGGTACAATTAATCCTGATGCTAAACTTGCCGTAAATGGCACCATTCATTCAAAAGAAGTAAAAGTTGATATGACAGGCTGGTCTGATTTTGTTTTTAAAAAAGAATACAACTTGCCAACGTTAGAACAAGTCGAAAAACATATTGTTAAGAACGGCCATTTAGAAAATATTCCAAATGAAGAAGAGGTTTTAAAATATGGGATCAATTTAGGTGAAATGAATGCTAAGCTTTTGCAGAAAATGGAAGAAATGACCTTGTACATGATTGAACAAAATAAGCGTATGAATAAAATCGAAAAAGAGAATCAAGAATTGAAAAACAAAGTTGATTTAATTGAAAAATAATTTAAAAAGTACAATATGAAGAAATTAATTTTATTTGGTCTTTTATTCATTGCACATATCAATTTTGCACAAAATAATTTTGATCCTACAGGCAATGTTGGTCTTGGTGTCGCGAATCCACAAGTTAAATTGGATGTTTTAGGAGCTGGTCGTTTCAATGTCCCTGATGATAAGTCAGGAATAGGCGGATTAACAGTTGAAACACCTAGTGGTCCAAATCTTAAGATAGGAGGTAATTTTACCTACAGTTGGATACAATCTCATATGTCATTACCGCTTTATATAAATGAGCTTGGAAACAATACTATATTTAATCTTGCAGGAGGGAATGTAGGTGTTGGTACTGCAAATCCACTTGCTAAATTAGAAATTAGAGGTGGAAATATATTGGTTAGAAATTCCGCAAATGTAGATAATGAATCTTCTATTATGATTGCACATTCAATTAATATAACTAGTTATGATACTTTCGGAACTTCAGTTCGAACCATTACTCAAAGTGCTGGTAATAATACTTATGGCATGCAATTTTTTACTCAGGAATCTTATTTGACAGGTCAAACGGAAAAACTAAGGATTCAAGGCAATGGTAATGTTGGTATTGGTACAATTAATCCTGATGCTAAACTTGCCGTAAATGGCACTATTCATTCAAAAGAAGTAAAAGTCGATATGACAGGCTGGTCTGATTTTGTATTTAAAAAAGGATATAACTTACCAACTTTAGAACAAGTCGAAAAGCATATTTTTAAGAACGGGCATTTAGAAAATATTCCGAGTGAAAAAGAAGTTTTAGAAAACGGAATTAATTTAGGTGAAATGAATGCAAAGTTATTACAGAAAATTGAGGAGTTGACACTTTATATGATTGAGATGAAAAAGGAAAATGAAATAGTAAAGAATGAAAATAATCTTATGAAGAAAAATCAAGTAGAGTTAGAGAAAAGAATCAAAAACATCGAAAAGAAATAATAGTATGAAAATATATATATTATTAGTTATGGCATTTGCTGCACAGATTAGCTATGGACAAAGTGTTTTTCCTGCTAATGGAGGAAATGTGGGTATTGGTACAACAAATCCTTTAGCAAAATTAGAAGTAAATAGCGGCAATATACTTGTTAGGAATTTGTTGTCAAATACAGATAATGAATCTTCGATAATGATTGCACATTCAATAAATTATAATAACTATGACACTTTCGGAACTTCAATAAGAACAATTACCCAAAGTGCGGGTTATAATACTTATGGCATACAATTTTTTACTATGGAATCTTTCCTGACAGGCCAAACAGAAAAAATAAGAATTCAGGGCAATGGGAATGTAGGTATTGGGACATTAAATCCAACTTCAAAACTTGAGTTAATAAACTCAACAGCCGGAATAACATCATTTAAATCAGTTGGAATAAATGGCTATGTATCTATAGATAATGTTGGCTCAGGTGAAAATTATTATAGTGCAAATAAGTTTCAAGAATTTCAGATTAATGGAGTGCCAAAAATGAGAATAAATTCAGATGGGAATATTGGTATAGGAACTACAAACCCACTAAATAAACTTGACGTAAATGGCACCATTCATTCAAAAGAAGTAAAAGTCGATATGACAGGCTGGTCTGATTTTGTATTTAAAAAAGGATATAACTTACCAACTTTAGAACAAGTCGAAAAGCATATTTTTAAGAACGGGCATTTAGAAAATATTCCGAGTGAAAAAGAAGTTTTAGAAAACGGAATCAATTTAGGTGAAATGAATGCCAAGCTTTTACAGAAGATTGAGGAGCTGACACTTTATATGATTGAAATAAAGAAGGAGAATATTGAGATGAAAAATGAGAATCTAGAGATGAAAAAAAGAATAGAAAAAATTGAAAAAAAATAGTAATATGAAAAAGATAATTTTACTTCTTGCTTTATTTAATATACATATAAATTTTGCTCAAAATACATCGCCATTTCCAGTTTCAGGAAATGTTGGTATTGGAACTACTAATCCATTATACAGACTCCATTTATCTGGTAATCACTATGACTCTCAGATTTTGTTACATTCTGTTGGAGGAGGTGTTGAAGATCGCCAAGCAGATTTAATGCTTTGGGCAAGTGAACCGGAAGTAAGCTATTCGGGAGTTGGAATTGGCAATAATGTAGCGGTATCTTCATCAAAGGGCTTACATTTATTAAATCTAATAAGAGGAGGGTCTTATCTTAGATTATTAGATAATTCTATGTCATTTGGTATTGTTTCATCTTTGGGTGTAAATAAGCAGCCTTTAATTATAGATACTGAAGGAAATTTAGGGGTTGGCACAAACAATCCTATAAGTAAATTGTCGCTTGAAGGTTCATTGACTATAAACGGAGGACTTACAAATACTTTATCAAGACCAGTTATTTCTGTTGGTACTTTAGTAAGTGGAGAAATTAGAGGTTATAGTAATGGTGGTAAATATTACGATGACGGTTTTTTAAGATTATCTGCAGGGGGAGGAACAAATGCAGGTATTAGGTCATATATTGATTTGTCGGGTTATTCTACCGTACCGGATATGAATGGAAATATTGTTTTCGGGACTTATGGGGTTGAACGAATGCGCATTGATAGAAATGGTTATATAGGTATTGGTATAGCAAATCCAGATTCTAAATTAGCTGTAAACGGAACAATTCATTCAAAAGAAGTAAAAGTGGATATGACAGGCTGGTCAGATTTTGTCTTTAAAAAAGAATATAACCTACCAACTTTAGAAGAAGTGAAAAAGTACATCGCAGAAAAAGGACATTTAGAAAATATTCCGAGTGAAAAAGATGTTTTAGAAAACGGAATCAATTTGGGTGAAATGAATGCGAAGCTACTACAGAAAATTGAGGAGTTGACACTTTATATGATTGAACAAGAAAACAAAAACAATCTACAATCTGCAGAAATAAATATATTAAAAAAAGAAAACCAAAAATTTCAATCTATTCTTGAAAGAGTAGAAAAATTGGAAAATAAACCAAAATAAAATTGCAATTTTATGAAAAACAGAATAGCCCTCATTTTAATTATAACTTTTTCATTATCCATTAATGCTCAAATTTATACACCAGTAGGAGCGATTCAAGGGACGTCCATTGATAATAATGTTGGGATTGGCACAAATAATACAGTTGCAAAACTTACTATTCAAGCAGGGCCAAATAATTATCCTACACCGCTAAAAGCAATTAGTATTTGGGGGCCAAATTCACCTGCAGATTCAAATTCTGCTCAGGATTTAAGTTGGGATTTCGCTGCCGCGGGATCAACAGTTATTAGAAGTTATAGAGGTTCGAACTGGGATACCT
>Ga0247810_10001722_pt1 | contig 13166 bp, 7 predicted proteins | sample UWRJL119311C1_FD_179918 | JGI IMG/M metagenome (GOLD analysis project Ga0247810, IMG submission 179918) | Plant litter microbial communities from Arlington Agricultural Research Station in Wisconsin, United States - UWRJ-L119-311C-1 | ecosystem: Environmental > Terrestrial > Plant litter >...
TAATCTATGGCATGATACGTATTGGCAATATCTTTCCTTTATTGATCCCCAGGCAGCAATTAATCTTTACGATTCTTATCCGGATAGAGGGTTGAAGTTTGGGATTTCCGATGCCCAAACTTACCATTGGCTACATGCGATGAATGCATTGGGTAGGGTAAATACTGCGATTACGGCCAATTATCCAATTGCGGCCTCGTTTGTTGATAATGGCGTAATTACCTATGTGGCGCACAATTATTCCGATACACCCATTACAGTAACATTTTCAGATGGTTATACGCTGGGTGCCCCTGCCCATCAAATGGTAAGCAGCAGGGATATTAATGCTACAGGAGTATTGTCGTCCAATTTTTATCAGGCTTATCCTAATGGAAGTGTAAATCTTACCACAGTCGTTACCGGATCAGGAATTACCAAAGTGGCATTCTTTGATGGTCAAACCCTAATTGGAGAAGATACGACCGCACCCTATGAAATGGCGGCAGGGAATTTAGCATTGGGGATTCACAGTATGTATGCAAAGGTTTTTATAGGCGACCAATTTAATGTTACAAATATCATAACGATACAGGTAGGTGAGCAGGTTCCGTATTTGAATTCGCCTTTTGAGATACCAGGGATCATTCAGGCAGGCAATTATGATGTGTTTGAGGGAGGTATAGGCCAGAATATCTCATATAATGATACTTCACAAAACAACGAAGGGGATTATAGAACCGACGAGTACGTTGATGCGGCTACAGTTGCTCAGGAAGGCCCAACCGTAGGATGGATCACTGCAGGAGAATGGCTGGAGTACAGTATTAATGTACAGAATTCAGGATTTTATAATGTAACGCTCAGATATGCTTCAGGTAATACCAATGGAGGCGGACCTTTTCATTTTGAAATTGACGGAACTGCAATTAGTCCGGATGTGACTTTGCCGGCTACGGGAGATTGGGGCAGCTGGTCGAATACGATCATAAACAATGTAGCGCTTACACAAGGTGAGCACATAATGCGTCTGGTAGTAAGTAATGGAGAATTTAATCTTGGCAGAATGGAATTTGCCTATGCCGCTCCTTTGACTTATGTTCCGCCTATTGCCAATGCAGGTGAGAATGTTGTGGTGGTATTGCCGGCTTCTACAGCTACACTGGATGGTTCGTTGAGTAATGATCCGGCAGGACAGAGTATTACTTATAACTGGGGACAGGTTTATGGCCCAACTGTGGTGATTTTCAATAATCCTGCTGCTGTATCGCCTAGTATATCTAACTTGGTACAGGGCGTTTATAAAATAAGGCTAACTGTTAGCGATGGCACCTATACTGCAACCGATGACGTGCTTATCCTGGTTTCCGCAACAGGAAATGCAGTTCCCTCGGTTTCGATTACCTCTCCTGCAAATGCGACATCATATGTACAGGGATCTACTATAGTTATTAGTGCGTCTGCAGCCGATTTAGATGGCAGCATTTCTTTGGTGGAGTTTTATGACGGTAGCGTTAAAATAGGAGAAGATACAACCGCACCTTATGGCTTTGATTGGGCAAATCCAGCTGTAGGAAGCCATACTATTACTGCTGTAGCAACAGATAATGATAATATGCAAGCGACTTCGCAGACGGTTGCGATTACTGTTTCCGAAGTGCTGTCTTGTACGGAGACATCAAATGAAGCGCAGCAGGGTTCTTTTTCTGTTGGTTATAAGGCCACATTTGAAACGGTTGGCAGTAATGTAACTGTTACTTTTGAATTGCTGGATACTGATAAAATCGGGGTAGTAGCTTATCTGTGGCAGCAAACTCCTTTTGGGGAGACGCCAATGGACAATATTTCCGGACTTACATTTTCAAGAACGCTTACCGGTCAGGCATCTGGCTCAACGATTACTTATGCTGTTAAATTTGCATATGCAGGAGGACTTTCTGTCACTAAATACTTTAGTTATGTGGTCGGTGATAATTGTGAAGCTCCAGGTGGTGGTGAAGGCGGTGGAGAAACCGGTAATGGCACTGTATGTTCTGGAACCAGTTCGGAAGCACAGCAGGGTAATTTTTCTATAGGGTATAACTATTCATTCCAAACCTTGGGAACGGATGTTATAGTTACTTTTGAAATGCTGGATACAGATAAAACCGGTGTGGTGGCTTATCTGTGGCAGCAAAGTCCTTTTACAGAAATCCCCGCTACTAATATTTCTGGACTTAAGTTTTCGGCTACGCTAAATGGACAAACAGTTGGATCAACGATTAGCTATGCGGTTAAGTTTGCCTATGCGGGCGGTTTGGCTGTTACTAAATACTTTACTTACACCGTAGGAACTGATTGTCTGTTGGGCTCTGTGAATCCTGATTCGAATAGCGCCATACAGCTATACCCAAATCCCGCAAACAGTATAGTATATATAACTTCAGAAACTTCATCAATATCCAAAGTAGAGTTGTATTCGGTTTTGGGAAGCAGGATATTGGAGACTAAAGAAAATAAAGTTCCCGTTGAAAATTTGGCAAGCGGCCTTTATATTGTAAAAGTATATGTAGGAAATGAATTTACCATTAAAAAACTGATTGTTAAATAATATAATTTGTCACGGGTAGTACAATACCGTATTACAATTCTAAAAACGGCTGCGGTATTTAAGATGCCTCAGTCGTTTTTCTTTTGGAAAGCCGCTTATGTCTGTTAAATTCTTGCTACTTTTGATAAACGCCTATTGCTTTTTTTAATAGAATCTGTTAATGGTATAGGGAAGCTTTAATAAAAAAAAGAAACATAATTATGTGGGATAAAGTACAGCAAACGGTTAATTATATTAAAGAGAAAACAGCGTATGCTCCTGAGTACGGAGTGATTTTAGGTTCTGGACTTGGCAGTTTTACAGATGATATACGTATAGAATTTACATTGCCTTACAGTGAAATCCCGAATTTTCCGGTGTCGACAGTACAAGGCCATAAAGGTGCATTGGTTTTTGGTACTATAGGGGATAAGAAAGTAGTGGCTATGCAGGGCCGTTTTCATTATTATGAAGGTTATGATATGCAGCAGGTCACATTTCCTGTACGTGTAATGAAATACCTGGGTGTGGAGAAACTGATAGTATCGAATGCTTCAGGCGGTGTAAATGTGAATTATAAGGTGGGGGATATAGTGCTTTTAAAAGACCATGTTAATATGTTTCCTGAACATCCGTTAAGAGGGGCCAACGACGAGCGTTTTGGGCCAAGGTTTGTCAATATGAGCGAACCGTTTTCAAGAAAGATGATAAGCAGGGCAAAAGAACTGGCTCATGATCTTGGGATTAAGGTACAGGAAGGGGTTTACCTTGGTTTACAGGGGCCAACTTTTGAAACATTGGCTGAATATAAGATGGTCAAGATATTGGGCTGTGACTGTGTTGGAATGTCTACAGTTCCAGAAGTTATAGTTGCCCGGCATATGGAGATGGAAGTATTCGGCATCTCAGTGATTACGGATATGGGGGATGAGGAGAGTATTGAGGAAGTCAATCATCACGAAGTGCTTAAAGCGGCACAGGCTGCAGAACCTATGGTCAGAAGCCTGATTAAATCATTGATCGCTAATTATTAGCTTTAATTTGTGCCTGGTCTTATTGCTTCTTGCTAATCAATAATATCAGGTCAATAATACGCGATGAATATCCTATTTCGTTGTCATACCAGCCTACAACCTTTACCATTCTTTCGATGACGGAAGTAAGCTGGGCATCGAATGTACAGGAGTTGGGATTGCCGATTATATCTACAGAAACTATAGGGTCTTCGGTATATGCAAGTATCCCCTTTAATTCATTCTGTGAAGCCTTTTTGAAAGCCTCGTTGATTTCTTCTATACTCACTTCTCTTTTGACATAACAGGTAATATCTGTCAGTGAACCATCCGGGACCGGTACTCTTATGCCGCTTCCGCCAATTTTGCCTTCGTATTCAGGGAATATTTTTGTCAGTGCTTTTGCGGCACCGGTAGTGGTGGGTACTATAGACTGGCTTGCCCCTCGTGCACGGCGTAGGTCTTTATGAGGTTGGTCATGAAGGCTCTGGTCAGTAGTATACGAATGGACAGTAGTGATATAAGCCTGTTCTATACCGCATAACTCGCTGATGATTTTGATCATTGGTGCGGCATTATTGGTCGTGCAGCTTGCATTTGATACTATGGTTTCCGTACCGTCTAAAATATGTTCGTTGACACCGAGTACTACAGTTTTGATACGGTCTACTTCTGCAGGAGCTGAAAGGATAACTTTTTTGGCACCGGCGACTATATGCGCGTTAATTTCATCAAAAGTTTTATATCGGCCTGTAGATTCAATTGCGATATCAATATCGAGGGATTTCCAATTCAGGTTGGAAATATTTTTTTCGTGGAAAAACAAATAATGTTTGCCGTCTACAATGATACTGTTGTCATCATACGAACATTCATAAGGTAATACACCATGAATGCTATCGTATTTTATCAGATGAGACATTGTCCTGTTGTCGGCTATATCATTAATAGCGACAACCTCGATAGCGGGATGGTTTAATAAAAGACGGAATAAATTCCTGCCTATCCTCCCAAAACCATTAATAGCAATTTTTATTTTCATTTATTTAAGCAAAGCAACAATCATAATTATTTCGAAATCCCTAACCGTTACAGAATATGTTTCTGTGCCTTATAAGAACTTCTAACCAAAGCTCCACTTTCTACGTGTCTAAATCCTAATTCTAGGCCAATTTTCTCGTATTTGGCAAATTGGTCTGGAGTGATATATTCTTTTACCGGAAGGTGTTTTTTACTAGGCTGAAGGTATTGTCCAATAGTAACAACATCTACATTAGCATCACGTAAATCGTGTAATGTCTGGATTACTTCTTCTTCTGTTTCCCCTAATCCAAGCATAATACCTGATTTGGTCCTGTTGATACCTTTTTCTTTGAGGTATTTTAGAACGGCAAGGCTACGGTCATATTTAGCCTGTATCCTTACTTCACGGGTAAGTCTTCTTACAGTTTCCATATTATGGGAAACAACTTCAGGGTTAGCTTCTACGATACGGTCAAGATTTCGCTCCATACCCTGAAAGTCAGGGATAAGGGTTTCAAGTGTAGTTGTAGGGTTCATACGTCGGATTGCCTTAACAGTCTCAATCCAAATGATTGAGCCCCCATCTTTAAGGTCGTCACGGTCTACACTGGTCACTACAGCATGTTTAATATTCATGATCTTGATAGAACGGGCTACCTTTTCAGGTTCGTCCCAATCTACTGTTTCGGGCCTGCCTGTTTTTACACCGCAGAATCCACATGATCTTGTACATGTGTTTCCGAGTATCATAAAGGTAGCTGTTCCTTCTCCCCAGCATTCACCCATATTTGGGCAACTTCCGGAAGTACAGATTGTGTTTAGTTTATATTTATCTACCAGCCCGCGCAGCTCTGTGTATTTTTGTCCTATTGGCAATTTTACCTTAAGCCATTTCGGCTTTCCGGTGGGTAATGCCACTGTATCTAAAACTGTTTCCATTATATGCAATTTTTGAAAGCACAAAGATAGGCAATGTTTTTATTTTAATCGTTAATTTGGTGTTAGAGCGCAATAGGGTTTTGCCTGTTTTGTCGTTTTTAAAATGTTCCTTATCTCTCTTGCAAATTCACCTTGTTTAGCTATTAAGGGTATTGTTTTTTAATAAGTTAACTTTTTTTAATAACTTTATACTACGTTCAGAATTTAGTATTAATTAAAATTACTTTTATTATGAAAAAAATTACTTCATTATTGCTTGTATTGGGATGCTCTTTCCTGGTACCGGCAAAAAATTTAAGGGTATTGGAAACTGCTAACCTTTGTCCAGTAGAAAATTTAAAATTAGCTGTTGCTGTTAAGCATGATCCTATAATCCCATTAAGGGTATTGCCGAAATCCTTTAATCCGTTGGCGCCTTTAAATGATGACTGTTCAAATGCCACAGCCATTACGGCATTACCTTATTCTTTTGAACAGACTGATGGCGCCACAGCTACTAATAATGCTGGTTTTATTACTGCCTGTGAAGATGATGGGATGAATGACGGGGTTTGGTACACTATTGTTGGAACTGGCGGAAGTATATTGGTGTCAATATCTCCCGAAGAAGACTATGATGCCAAATTAGGCATATTTACTGGTAATTGTAGTGCTTTACAATGTGAAGGTACAATTGATTATTTTTCTGCTGGAGGTAATGAGACTTTTCTTATCAGTAACTCTATAGTTGGAACGACTTATTATATCAATATAGGCTACTATAGCGATAGTGAGGATGAACTTGAGGGTAACTTTACGATTAATGTTGAGGCGGTTGAGACTCCTGCGAATGATGATTGTGCCAATGCAATAGCTGTAACATCACTGCCGTATTCGCATGAACAGAATGATGGTATTGGAGCGACTAATAATGAAGGTTTTATAACGGTTTGTGAAGAAGATGCTATGAATGATGGGGTTTGGTATACTGTTGCCGGAACAGGTAGTGCAATTTCGGTTATAGTAAGCCCATCGGAAACTTTTGACCCGCAGTTAGGGATCTATTCAGGCAGTTGTGCCGCTTTAGAATGTGTAGGTACTATGGATAATGGGTTTGAGGGAGAAGGTGAATCGTATACTATTTCGAGTTCTGAGGTTGGTACAACTTATTATATCAATGTCGGGAACTTTAGTGGTTTTACAGATAATCAAGAGGGAAATTTTACTATATCCATAGTAGGAGACTCTGCATTGACGAATGATTCCTGCCTGACTGCTACAAACATAACCACGTTTCCTTACAATACTGCAGTTGACGCAAGTAGTGCTACCAATAATGACGGTATAATAACTGCCTGTACTAACGGTATGAATGATGGTATTTGGTATCAGGTCAACGGTAATGGCAGTGATATAACTGTTTCGGCTACTTCTTTTGATTGGGATGGTCAATTGGGAATATACACTGGCTCCTGTGGAGAATTAACATGTTATGACACTGTTGACAATGAGTTTGGAGGAACTGCAGAAACTATAGTTATCACCGCCTCAGAGCAAGGAGTGGTTTATTATATCAACTTTGGAGATTATGATCAAGAAGATGATTATCCGGAAGGATTGGCAGCTATAGAGGTTACAACAACAGCTTTAGGTGTGGGCAATAATAAATATAAAGATTTTGTGGCCTATCCGAATCCGGTTAAAAACACTTTGAATCTGTCTTACTCTGATACTATTACTGCTGTTTCCGTCTTTAATTTGTTAGGACAGCAGGTTATGGCAAAGCCAGCGAATGCTGATTTAAGCCAGATTGATATGTCGGGCATGGCGAGCGGAACCTATATGGTTAAAGTTACTGCGGCTGATGCGGTTAAAACAATCAAAGTAATTAAGGAATGATAAACAGTAATTAATTATGATTTAATTTGGCATCTTCAGCCATTATATAGCTATTTCAAATTGTAATTAGGCTTGTTTTTGTACTTTTGGACCTGTAAACAAATATACAGTACACATGGAAGTGAAAGACAGTAATGGAAATCTATTGCAGGATGGAGATTCAGTAACAGTAATAAAAGATTTAAAAGTAAGAGGTTCTTCTGATGTTATCAAAAGAGGGACTATGGTAAAAGGGATCCGATTAACGGATGACCCTGCTGAAATCGATTGCCGTGTTAATAAAACAGCTATGGTGTTGAGGACGGAGTTTGTTAAGAAAGCTTAGTTTTAGAGAATAGAGGCAAGAAGCAAGAGGCAAGAACGATACTTTTTTGGCTCTTGATTCTTGCTCTGTTTTCTTTATTCTGATTCAAGAATTATTACTGATTTTTTGAATATCAATGTTATAGTCGTGCCTTTGTCTGCTATACTTTCTATTGTGATTGCTCCACCCCAGGTAAGCATTAATTCGATTACAATCTGCAGTCCAAGCCTTAGGCTATTGACCAGGACTTTTGGATCGTAATCCCTGATCATTGACCTGTAATATTCCAATGTCTCGTCATTCATTCCTTTACCGGTATCACTGATCTCAATATGGATTCCCTTTTCTGTGATATAAGACCTAAAGGTGATCATCCCGGAATAGGTATTCTTAACTGCGTTGTCCAGCAAATTGTGTATTGCAATAGATAATGGCTGTCTGCTGATGCGGATACTGTGGTTTTTTGGAATTTCGTTTACAATTTCTGTTTTATGATGGTTAGCTATGCCTTTAAATAATTCTAGTTTTGCATTGGTTATTTCGTATAAATTGGCAGGAACAATATCTGTTTTTCCTTTGTCCAGATACAATTTAGAATATTCCAGGAGATTGTCTACAAAATTATACATTTGGGTTGATGAAGTAAATATGGATTTTAGACTTTCTTTAAGATCATCCGTATTGTCATCATATGAATTGTACATATGTCTTGTTGTCATTGCCATAAACTTTAGAGGGCTTTTGATATCATGGGTTATATACTGTATAATTCTGGTATTATTGTCGATATGTCCTTTAAGTTTAGCCTTGGTATCCAATAAGGAACTGATTGTCATTTTTAGTTCCTTTGTTTTTTCATCTATTGCTTTTTGCAATTGCTTGTTTTTATTGGCCATATAGTTTACCCTTAGGCTGTATAATAAAAAAATAAGTAGGAATGAAAAAAACAACAGTAGCGTAGAGAATGAATTAGTTTGCCAGAATGCGGGTTTTATAAAGATTGTAATTTTTTTATAGGAATAATCTCCATCAAAACCGTTTAGCTTCCGGACAATAAGTGTATAAGTGCCTGGAGATAATTTTGTAAATGAAATTTCATGGTCTTTAGGAACGTTTATCCATTCCTGCGGATCAGGCCCGTCGAGTTTTACTTCGAAGTTCAGGTTTTTCTGATTGCCAAAATACGGACTGTCTATATAAAATTTAATACGCTCAAAATTACGGTCGAGGTTTAGCGTATCGCTGACAGTAATTTTCTTTTCATCTACCATTGCTTCGTCTATATAGATATCGCTGTTTGGTAAAACAGGCAATATATTTTCTGGGTTAAAGTTGACAACGCCATTAATAGATGGTAAAAAAACATTTCCGTTTTTAAGGGTAATGCCATTCGGTTGGCTGCCCCCATTAAATTCATTGGACAGGAAGCCATATTGCTTATCGTAATAATGATAATATATTGTTTTAAGTTTTTTATCGGCATAGTCAATAAGGCGCTGCTTCCTGATCTGGAATAGCCCTTTATTAGTAGGGATCCAGAAATAGCCTTTTTTGTCCTCTACGATGCTGTGGGAAGATTGTAGGAAATGGTTTCTATCCATTGGGAACGTGCAGAGTTGTTTGTTTCTAAAGAGATGGAAGCCTTTCTCATAAGTAGTAAGCCAGATATTTTTTTCATCGGTCATATAGACGTTTCTTATTTTAAGATTTTCGGTGGCGGAATAACTTAGAATTTTTTTGTCAGTGCTGTTAAATTGATGTAAGCCTTTATTGCTGCCAATCCACAATGTTCCAGTTTTGGTTTGTGCGAAGAAGTTAACCTTGAATTTGATATCCGTGTCTTTGTAAAATACGGGATTTTTTGTGGGCTTAAAGTGCCAAATACTGCCTTTGTCATGTTGATCGTGAGTTTGATCAAACCAGATATTGCCATCTTTTCCCAGGAAAAGTGTTGAGATCTCATCAGCAAAGGTCCAGAAAGAAGGATTTTTGTAATTATTACTCTTGCGATAATGATATAATACATGTCCCTTTTTTACCCAGATATCATCATTGCCATCTTTTACAAGGCTGAACTTGTCCGATATAAGATGAAGGTTTTTTACAATTCCATTGTTGTCCATTATAATCCCTGAGGCGGATATGGCAGTATTATCAGTAAATGGATACAGCGCATAAAATACTTCATACAATTCCGGATTTTCTGATTTATTTGGACTGATTGCTTTAAAAGGAGGAATTTTATATATTCCGAGACCCTTCTTAATACTGCCCAGATATACTGTATTACTTTTAGTGTCATAATACATGCAGCAGACATTATAACCGATCAAATCTTCACATTCCATCAGCATCGAGCTCATCAATATGTTGTTTTCGCAGCTGATGTTGTAAATTTTAGAGTCGGAGTATATGAAAAGCTGTTGGGAAATGATATTCCAGTATAACCTGCTATTCTGATCCATCTTCAAATCGAGCTTATTCCAATGGATTTTCCCGTTACCTATAATGGCATATTCGGAATTGTTTTTTAGGTAAAACAGGTGATCGCCGAAAGTAAAGAAATTGCTGTTAGATTCGTAAGTAAAATCCCGAGTGTATTTTAATTCATCTTTAGCATTATAGAATCGGATTTGGTTGTTTTTGATGAAATAATAGCTTTTTGAAGCTAATGGTATGATATAAGGTCTTTTAGGTACGTCAAATAAAATACATGGACTTCCCGAAGAAACGAATGAGCCGTCACTACGGGTTTTAAAACTAATGTTTTTTGAGTTTTTTGGCAAATTGATTTTGCGGGCGGTTCTCTTGTTGATCAATATATAATCATCCTGGAATTCATTCGTTGTGTAAAGGCTATCGGATTTATAATTGCCTAGAATTTGTATAAAGCGGTTATTTTTTATGCCTATATTATTATTGTCGTAGACATAGAATTTTTTGCCGTTATAGCGGACTAATCCATTTTCGGTACTCATCCAGAGATAGCCGTATTTGCCGGGTGCTATCGCCTTGATGCTGTTTTGGGGTAGGGATTCGCTGTCTGTTGTCCAGGTTAGTAAGTTATTTTTCTGAGCATGTATAGCGCTGCAGCAAAATAAGATTAATAAAACCAACAGTCTGCGTGATAATTCCATAGTTAAGTTATTGTAAATAATCTGTATTATTACTCATCTATTCAAAAGTAGGAATTTAACTGCTGATTGTTGCAGTTGGTTAGCTGTTTAGATTAACTTTACTGTTTTAAGTATAATAAAGCGGTTATGTAACACACTGTATTAATTTTATAGTTAATGAGGAGAAAATTACTGTTTGTATTGTTGTTTACTATAAGTGCGTATTCACAGCAGGATTCCCAGTTTACCCAATACATGTACAATACGATTAATGTCAATCCTGCCTATGCCGGTTCAAGAGGTGTAGCCAGTGTTTTCTTATTGCATCGTACACAGTGGGTCGGTCTTGATGGTGCACCGGTTACCAATACGGCTTCTTTTCATATGCCTATACAGGACAGTAAATGGGGAATTGGCGTTTCTGTTATTAATGACAGGATTGGCATTTCCGATGAAAATGCCATTTCTGCTGATTTTTCTTATACTCTCCAACTGGTTTCGAATTTTAGGCTGTCTTTTGGGCTTAAGAGTACGGCTAACTTATTTAGTGTCGATTTTAGCAGGCTGACGCTTAGGGATCCTGGGGATTATGCGATTAGCCAACAGCAGAATATCAACAATCAATTTAGGCCTAATATAGGTGCGGGTATTTATGTGCATTCAGATAAAACTTATCTAGGATTATCTATTCCTGCTTTACTCGAAACTAAAAGATACGATGACAATATCAGTTCGGTTGCCAATGAAAAAATGCATTTGTTCTTTATAGCGGGAACGGTCTTCGATTTAAAGGATAATATACAATTTAAGCCTGCATTATTGACGAAATTGGTTAATGGTGCTCCATTGCAGGTTGATCTGTCGGGGAATTTCCTAATCAATAGACAGTTTACAATAGGAGTGGCTTACAGGTGGGATGCCGCTTTTACTGCTATGGCAGGTTTCCAGATCAGCAACCCATGGTATATTGGCTATTCCTATGATATGGAAGCAACTCAACTTGCCAACTATAATTCAGGCACACACGAACTGTTTCTTAGGTATGAACTGTTTTCCAATTATGACAGGATAGTTTCTCCGCGTTTTTTTTAAGCTAATATAAAAGATATGTTGAAGGCGTACGGTTTTTTAAAGATATCCAGAGCAAATACAGTGTTGGTGCTATTTGTGTTTTCTTCTGCAATTAGCTTTGGGCAGCAGGATCAACTCAAGCCTGCCAATAAAAAATATGAATCTTTTTCATATATAGATGCTATTTCAATATATAAGAAGGTGGCTGATAAAGGGTATAGGTCTGTAGAATTATTCACAAGGCTTGGAAATGCATATTACTTCAATTCTGAATTCACAAAAGCGGCTTTGTGGTATGAAAAGTTATTTTCAATGGGGAAAGAGCTGCCGCCGGAATATTATTATCGGTATTCACAATCATTAAAGTCGGTTGGTGATTATAACAAAGCAGCTGATATAATGGATTTGTTTGTGCAAAAATCGGCTACAGATGCCAGGGGTATCATCTATTCTAAAAACGAAGATTATCTTAATAAGATTAGTGCGATTTCCGGCAGATTTATCATTACTGATGCGGGTATTAATTCTGGATCTTCAGATTATGGAAGCGCATTATACGGTGGATACCTTGTATTTGCTACTGCGCGTGATACTGCTGCTTTTTTTAGCAGGAAAATGAAATGGAATAATCAGGCGTTTACCAATCTCTACATTGCAGAAATCACTTCAGACAGTACGATGTTAAAGCCTAGAAAGTGGAAAGGCAGTGTCAATTCTATATATAATGAATCGTCAGCCATTTTTAGCCAGGATCAAAAAACGATGTATTTTACCAGAAATAATTTTAACAATGGTAAAAAGCAAAAAAGTGGAAAGCACATTACTTTATTAAAATTGTACCGTTCGGTTTATAATGGTAAAGAGTGGAGTAAACCTGAGGAACTACCTTTTAATAGTAATGAGTATAGTACTGCCCATCCGGCATTGGGCCCAGACGGTAAAACATTGTATTTTGCTTCGGATATGCCTGGTAGTTACGGGGAATCTGACTTGTACAAAGTGGATATACGTGACAACGGGAGTTTCGGCAAGCCGCAGAATCTTGGAAAGCCTATTAATACAGAAGGCAAGGAAACCTTTCCGTTTGTATCCGATGATAACATGCTCTATTTTGCATCTGACGGGCATCCAGGCTTGGGAGGACTTGATATATTTGAATCTGAAATCAGCAAAGAGGGCAACTATGGAGTGATACATAATATAGGAGAGCCTATCAATTCTAAAATGGATGATTTTGCTATCCTGATTGATTCCAGAAGCCGCAAAGGGTTTTT
>Ga0247810_10001726_pt1 | contig 13129 bp, 12 predicted proteins | sample UWRJL119311C1_FD_179918 | JGI IMG/M metagenome (GOLD analysis project Ga0247810, IMG submission 179918) | Plant litter microbial communities from Arlington Agricultural Research Station in Wisconsin, United States - UWRJ-L119-311C-1 | ecosystem: Environmental > Terrestrial > Plant litter >...
ATACTAGAAACAGATTTTGATATATGCATTATAGGTTGTGGAGCATATGGATTCCCACTTGCAGCATATGTCAAAAGTCTTGGTAAAAAGGCAATTCATTTAGGGGGCGTTACACAGCTTTTATTTGGTATAAAAGGTGCGCGATGGGAAAACTACATTGTATATCCCTATGAAAACTTATATAACGAATATTGGGTTAGACCTAGTGATAAAAATAGACCTAAAAATGCGGCGGCTGTTGAAGGGGCTTGTTATTGGTAAATAGTAATTCATGTTTAAATGAGAAGTATAATTATTAGAATTATTTCATTCTTTACTAAGTATTATCTTAAAATAAGTGTTCCTAAGGATAGTGTATTTTCGGGTCTATTTTATAGGGTTAGTCTTAAAATTGAAAAGCGTAATATAATAAATATTCAGAATTCTGATATTTATCGGACCATCGCGCACATTACAGGCGAAGGCAATAGTATCTTTGCTAAAGATGTCTTCATTGAGGATTCGTCAATAACTATTCATGGTAACAACAATACTATATTAATAGGTTCTAAAGTCAAACTCAGACAAGCCAACATTATTATAAGAGGTAATGGATGCACAATTACTATTGGCGATCGTACAACTTTTGGAGGAATACGAATCATTAATGCGGGAGACCGAAATAATATTAGTATTGGGACAGACTGTTTGTTTTCTGACTATATAGAACTTTGGGGTAGTGATACTCATCCTATCTACAATGAAGATGGGCTGCACATTAATCCTGAGAAACCTGTTTCAATAGGTAATAAAGTTTGGGTTGGCAGCAAAGTAATTATTTTAAAAGGTGTAACGATAGGAGATGGCAGTGTCGTAGGTATGGGATCGATCGTAACAAAAGATATTCCTCCTGCAGTAATTTCAGCGGGATCTCCTAATCAAACAATTAAAGAAAAAATAAAATGGAATCAATAGGGTGCTTTTATGCAGATAGATAATGATTTAAATAGATTAGATTATATTGATATTGCTAAAGGTTTGGGAATATTAATGGTTGTTTTAGGTCATCTAGGCGTATTACAAAACTATATTTACATGTTTCACATGCCATTATTCTTCTTTATCAGTGGCTTTTTATTTAAAGAAAAGATACATGACAGGAAATTTGTTTTTACTAAGATTATCCAACTATTACTTCCATATTCTGCTTTTTTAGTAATAATTTACTCGATTCAGGAATTCGATCATTTTAGCAATTCACCCTTAACTTTTTACCAGATATTCTTATCGATATTAAGGTTTCTATTAGGAGGCCAGTGGTTATCTAGCTATACAACTGTATTTTGGTTTATTACTAGCTTATTTTTCACTCAATTGGCTTTAAATTATTTAATAGGGAGTTTGAGTACTAAAAAGGTGACTACAATAATGGTTGTATCTTTAATACTAGCATATATAAACGCAGCATATTTCCCTGACATTCGATTTCCATGGAATATAAATGTAGTCTTAATGGCAATGCCTATATGTTATTCAGGCTATTTAATTAGAAAAACTAGATTTTCATATTTAACTATATGTTTTTCAATACTTTCTTTATTCGTAGGAATTTTACTCGTCAAATATAAATTCGATAATTTCTTTGATATGAAAAATATAGCGTATGGAATTCCATTTATTACTTTCTTCATTAGTATTGGATGCACTTTATTTATATTACTTGTCGCACAGTATTGGTCAAGAGTAACTTTGGCCTCCCGTACCGTAATCGAAATTGGTAAATCATCACTTGTAATTATGTATTTACATCAAACGGTTCAAATTTTAGTTCATAAGTATTTGACAAATAACTTAACAATTATCTTCTTCTTAACAATATTGGTCTCATATTGCTTCTATCTGTTATTTCAGCGTTTTGAAGTATCTCGAATATTATTTTTAGGATCAAAAAAAGACTTTGATAAAAAAATGATTCATTGTAAACTCAGTTTAAATCGATTATAGCATATATGAAAGTACTTCATATTTTTAATGAAATTAAATATTCCGGTGCAGAAATTATGTATGCGAATGCAGCTCCTTTATTCCAGGAGAAGGGAATACATTTGTTGGCGTTAAGCACTGGTGAAAATGTGGGCGATTTTTCTGTGAGATTCGATCAGGCTAATATTCAGATAGTACATAAGCCACTCGCTAATGGGATTTTTAATCCGCTTTTTCTATTAAGATACTTTAAGCAAATTAGAGAGCTTATAAAAAGCGAAAAGATAGATGTTATGCATATTCATAGATCTTCATATTACAGTTTGTTTTCTTTTGTTGGGTTTATAGCAGGCATAAGATGCGTACGGACTGTGCACAATGTGTTTACAAATCGCAAAATTACATGGTTAAAAGCCGTTATAGAACGACTGATATGCAGGAATGTTTTTGGTTTGGTGTTTCATAGTATTGGAGAAAGTGTATATCAAAACGAATTAAAGTACTATAAAAATCCTTCAATAAAGATTAATAACTGGTACGATGCTCAGAAGTTTTATCCAGCGTTATCCGATAAAGAAAGGAATAATATTAGGGAATCATTAAGTATATCAACTGAAAGTCTAGTTATAATCTCAACCGGTGGCTGTAGCCGTGTAAAGAACCATCACGACATTGTACGAGCTATGGCACTAATTAATAAAAAAGTACCTTGTATCTACATCCATCTGGGTACTGGATGCACTGAAAGTGAAGAAATTGAATTAGCCAAATCATTAGGTGTTTACAAGAATATCAGGTTTTTGAGTAATAAGACTGACGTAAGAAAATATTTGATTGCTTCTGATATATATTTGATGCCTTCATTATATGAAGGACTTGGGAATGCTGCTCTAGAAGCTATGGCATGTGGGATAACGTCAATTTTGTATAACGTACCAGGCCTGAAAGATCTGATCAATCACGATGATAATGGGTTCATAATAGATCCTAATTATAAGTCGTTAGCCGAAACGGTAATATTTTGTCAAGCAAATCAAGAAACAAGTAAACTTAAAGGGATAAAGGCTTTAAATTACATCAAGCTAAATTATTCAATGAGTAACGGTGTAAATGCAATAGTTGAATTATATCAATAAATGAATACTAAAAAATTAACACTGTCGATTGTTGTCTTATTTGTAGTAGCAGATGCGTTGCATTATGTTAGTGGTACTGGCTTATCAGATACATATCTTACTCCAATCTCCTCTTTGAGCAAATATTTAGCATTATTTATTATAATTTATATAACTAGTAAGAGTAAGCTGAAAGAAGGTATACCAAGATCTATTGTAAATATCTATCGACTCTTAATGATGTGGAATATTTTTACAATTATCTATGGAATTTTCACTGTACGATCATATTGGGATTGGAAGGTTTTATTTCTTTCATCTTCCTTATTTCTTCTCGTTCCATTGGCTTTTTTCCTAGGAAAGAATGTAATGTTGTTTAGGCAAACTTTCTTTTTTTTTATAAAATACGTTTGTTATTATGGCTTCTTACTTATTCCAATCGGTTTTGTCACGAACGAGGAACTTTATGCTAGGATAGTTATTCCAATTAGCTTTTTTATAGTGTGTATACCTTATTTAAAATATAAACACAAACTTTTAGTTTTGGTTGTTGCTTCAACTTCTGTGCTTTCAATTTTAGATTTTAGAGCAAATATAATTAAGATATCAGTATCATTCTTGGCGTTAGGCACCTTCTATTTACGAGTTGTGTCATCTAAAATAGTATATAGATGTGCACATGCATTCATGTTCCTATTGCCGATTGTTTTACTGCTAATGGCTGCGTTTGGAGGATTTAATATATTTGAGCAATTACAGAAAAATGAGGGATACACAATAAAAACTAAAATTAGTGAAACTAGTAATCTTACTGCTGACACAAGGACGTTTTTATATGTGGAGGTTTTCCAGACAATGAATGAAAACGGAACATGGTTATTTGGAGGAGGAGCTGTTGCAAAATATAAATCTATTTATTTTACTGAATTAGTAACTGGAAATATGCGGTATGGAACAGAAGTAGGGTTTCTTAATACACTTCTAAATTCTGGTTTAATAGGTATTTTGTTGTATTTCCTTATACTGTTAGTTTCTTCATACTATGCAATTTATAAATCAAATAATAACTTATGTAAGATGATGGGTTTACTCATTGCCTCGAGATGGATATTATTCTTTTTAGAGGAATTGACACAATTTGATCTCAATCTGTACTTTTTATGGTTAATTATTGGTATGGTATCAACAAATAAATTCAGGTCTTTTACAGACAACGATTTAAATAGCTTTTTTAAGTTTGGGCCGTTATTTACGAAGCCAAAAACAACATCTTTGCCCGTTTCTTCAAAATGATAACAACATTTATATAAGTATATGTTATATATTATAATTCCTGTTTTTAACAGATGGCTATTGACTCAAGCCTGTTTATCAAGTTTGCGGGTCCAGAGCTTTAAGCAGTTTAAAATAGTTGTTGTAGACCATGGTTCTACGGACGAAACTGGTATAGCTATAAAAAATGAGTTTCCCGAAGTGATTGTGTTAAATGGAACAGATACGATGTGGTGGACTGCTGCAACAAATTTAGGGGTTCAATATGCATTGAATAATAGCGCATCATATATCTTGACTTTAAATAATGATCTGGTGGTTGAAAGTGATTATATTTTCAATATGATCAAAACTGCAAATCATAATCCAAATTCAATTATTGGAAGTATTTCAGTAAATATATCCAATCATGAATATATTGCCTATGCCGGAACAAAATGGATTGAATGGCAAGCTAAATATTCATCGCCAGTACCTATTAATATACCTTATTCACAATTTAAGATTATCCATGATTTAATACCAACAGATTTGCTACCTGGTCGCGGAACGCTAATAAGATCATCTGTTTTTGATACAATAGGACTTTATAATGATGCAGAATTTCCACATTATATGGCAGATGAAGAATTTTCTCTTAGAGCTAGACGGGCTGGATATTCGTTGTTAGTGAATGTGAAAGGAGTGGTTTTTAGTCATATAATTGATACTGGACTTAATAATTTACACAGCGGAAAAAAAGGAATACGTTATTTAAAAGATACTTTTACGTCTATTAGATCTCCAAATAAGATAGCTACTCGTTGGAATTGGGCTAAAAGGTCAAGGCTTCCAATCGTATATTTTACTCTGGATTTTGGAAGAGTTTTTGTTTCACAAATGATTAAAGTTTTAAAGAGTAAATCATGACGGAATTATCACCTATACTACTTTTTACATACAAACGATTAGATACCTTAATGTTAACTATCGATGCTTTGAAAATGAATTTCTTGGCTAAAGATAGTGAATTGTATATTTTCTCAGATGCAGCAAAGGATAGTAGAGATGAACCAGTAATCGAGTTAGTCAGAACCTATTTAAAATCAATCAACGGATTTAAAAATATCTATATTATTGAAGCAGGCCATAACTTGGGATTAGCTAAATCAGTCATTGATGGTGTCACCAACATTATAAATAGATATGGATCTGTGATAGTATTGGAAGATGATTTAATTACCACTCCAAACTTCCTTAATTATATGAATCATGCACTAAGTTATTATGCGTCTGACGATTCGATTTATTCGATAGCTGGTTATACATCTAGAATAACTAATCCTTCACAAGATGTATATTTCACAAAACGATCATCCAGCTGGGGTTGGGGTACATGGAAAAACAGATGGATCAATGTTAATTGGGACGTTAAAGATTATGCGTCACTAAGCAATGATAGTAACTTTAAAAGTTCCTTTAATAAAATGGGCTCAGATATGTTTAAGATGCTTAAGAACCAGATGTTAGGTAATATTGATTCCTGGGCCATCAGGTGGTGCTATAATCAATATTTGCTTCAAACTTTTACAGTTTATCCTACGATCTCAAAGGTGCAAAATATTGGAACTGGCAGTAGTGCAACACATACGCAGGATCGGTTCAATAGATTTTATACTCCTTTAGATAATAGCGGAAAGATTGAATTCGAGTTTGGAAGTAAACCTGTATTGGAGCCTTACTACCTAAAACAGTTTTTAATACAGTTTAGCTTGTTTACGCGTATTAAATACAAGATTCTCAATAAATTCACATAATGCAGCTTTAAAATCTTACAATTGAAATAACTTTTATGAAAAATATATTAAGTACGTGGATTTGTCTGGACGACGAATCCAATGCATCTTATTTTCCTTCAGTTAAAGCAATGTCATCAGATCAAATGACTCAAAATATCTATTGGCGTTGCTTAGCTGTCTGTATGTTTACTGCAAGAAAATTTAATCCCACAATTAGTTTAGCAGTATTTTCTAATATTACAACATTACCTATTGTCGATGGTGTCGATTATAATGTGCTTTTCCGTAGTTTAAATGTTGATTTCTATTCTACTCCATTCGAATATCAAACTCCAGATGGGTATTATAAAGGTTGGAAAAATCAATTTTATGAATTTTCAATATTTAAATATATTTCTGATCATGCGGACTTTGATAAGGATGATAATTTTTGTCTCATTGATTCGGACTGTATTATATCTGGTGATTTATCAGTTATATTTGAAGATATAAAGCAATTTGGAAGTATCCAATATTTGATAGACTACCGGGAAGATCAAGTAATAAATGGAAATTCGAGGTTAGACATGAAGGAAATTTTCAGTTCTATCTTAGACAAAAAAGTTACCGAAATTCCAAACTACTTTGCAGGCGAATTTTTCGGAGCGCGAATAGATGTAGTCGAGGAGATCAAGCTACAATTCGATTCGATATGGAAGAAGCTGATGCACTTGCATCAGTTGGAAAAGCCCAGATTACATGAAGAAGCACATGTATTGAGTTTATTATATTATATTCTCAATTTGGAGAACAATCATGCTAATAAATATATTAAAAGGTTGTGGACAGATCCTACTAGTATGCGTAATGTCTTGCATGGAGATGAAGATCTGAAAATTTGGCACCTTCCGTCTGAAAAAAGATATGGATTTAAAAAAGCTTTTCATTTTATAAAAAGGCACAAATTTGATTATAAATCTTTATCAGATATTGTTTTAATAGAGAACTTAAAAGCTTTTTGCAGCATACCTCGTATCAGAGTCTCCCGAAATATTTATTATTTCTTTAAAGGAATAGGTAAAAAAATACTAAAATAAATATGAGAATTCTTTTAATTCATTCTGAGTATCTTCATAGGGGTGGAGAAGATTCTGTTCTTTTACAAGAGTATGATCTTTTAGCAAGTGCTCACGAAGTAAAGACTATCATTTACAAAAATAGAAGTGGATTGAGAGGCGCTTTGCAGTTCTTATTTTCTATTTATAATTTTCACATAGCTACAAATATTCGTAACGAAATCAAACTCTATAAGCCTGATGTAGTTCATTTTCATAATTGGCATTTTGCAACAGGTCCAGCGGCCATTAGAGCTGCTCAGAGAGAAAACGTACCTATTATTATGACATTACATAACTTTAGACTTTTATGTCCTTCAGCGACGTTATTATTGGGTGGTAAAATATTTACTGATAGTTTGCACAGTTCATTTCCATGGAAAGCTGTGTTTGGTAGGGTGTATAGAATGTCTTATTTACAAACTTTCTGGCTTGCCTTTGTTGTATGGTACCATAAAAAAATAGGCACTTGGGGAATGGTAACTAGATATATTGTGTTAACTCAGTTTGCAAAAGAGTTATTTAGTTCTTCAACATTAGGATTAGATGAAAACTATTTTTCTGTTAAACCTAATTTTGTAGAAAAATCCGTAAATGAATACGTAAAGCGAGAAGATCATTTTCTTTATGTAGGACGTCTGTCGCTAGAAAAAGGTATAATGTTGCTTATTGAGGTCTTTAGAAATACGGAAAGTATCCTTTATATAGCTGGAGATGGGCCATTGCAGAATGAACTCAGCAAAATTGTATCTGAAATGCCGAATATTAAACTGCTCGGAAATTTATCCAAGGAAGAGGTCCGCGCTGAAATGCAAAGATGTACAGCATTGATATTCCCATCTCTGTGGTTTGAAGGAATGCCAATGACCATTATCGAAGCTTTTGCAGTAGGCACACCTATAATTGCAAGCAATTTAGGTGCTATGTCTTCTATGATAACACATGATAAAAATGGTTTGCATTTTGATCCTAATGATCTTAAGGATCTAGATAGGCAGATTTTTAAATGGAATAACCTTAGTGTAAGTCAAAAACATGTCTATTCTGAGTATGCTGAAGCTGCATTTTATGATAACTATACCTCTAAATCCAATCTAGACCAATTAGTAGATATATATGTAGGTGCAAAATCAAAAAAAATGTCTATTGATAATTAGCTGGTTATTAGTTATTCTTAACTTCAGTGATCCTGGCTTTTAGTGTTGAATAACTTAATATCTTTAGTATAGGTTTCTCAATTAATATATGAAAATACATCGAGCATACTATTATTAATAAGGTTATAGCTAAAGTAATTAAATAATACGCCATCGAACTATGTGATAAAACCTCGTGATGGGAATACAAAAACTTGTATATGCCTGCTAGAAATAATGGATGAATAAGGTATAAAACATAAGATGCATTGCCAATTGCCAATAAATATTTATTTACAGATGTAGTTTTTTTTGTATCAATGAGTGCTGCACCTAATATTATCAGCGACGAAGCTACTCCATATAGCATTCTGCTTTCTAAGGAATTTTTTAATGCAAAGGTCACAAAATAGGAAACGATCCAAGTGGATATAAAAAGTAGAATTCCAGACGTTAATACTAACTTGTCATATGGTATAATTTTATCCAAGATGGAATAATACACGTAACAGGTAAAACAACCCATTAGAAACTCTAGGATAAAATTGCTAAAATATATATGTTCGATCATATGAGAATGCGTTAAATTTAACATTAACGTAATAATGAACCATGCTGGGATTATATATCTGACAAATTTGTATCCAATCAAAATACATATTCCGAATGCTATATAAAAGAAAACCTCATAAATTAATGACCATGCTACTCCTAAGAAAGGCCCAACTTCATGCTGTATCAGTAAGTACGACTTAACAATATGTATAAAGTCCGTTTGGACACTAAGCTTACCTGTTACCAATATTGATACTAACGCAATAGATGAAATTAACCAGTATATAGGATAAATTCTAATTAGCCTTTTAAAAAAAAACTTAAAAATATTAGATTGCTTTTTAATATCATCAAAATGTACATATGTTATTATAAATCCACTTAAAACGAAAAAAAAGTCGACACCATTCCATCCAGATTTGAAAAAATCATTAAATAATACGACTTGAAAATATTCTTTAGTTGAAGCGCATATATGATGTATCACTACTATCAGCGCAGCGACACCGCGGAATGCCTGTAGCAGATTCAGTTGAAATCTATGTGAGTTCATAATTTTGAGGATAGTATATGGCTTAAAATTGTAATGTTACTGGGGCGGACTATATAGGGCGCGTAGTACTTTCGGTGGCAATAGTGTAATTATCGTCGCCTAACGCTACAAGTGACTTTACACGGTTTGTTAATCTACCATATAAGAGGAAATTTAATATGTTACTCAATTCGACTATGCTTAATATAGCCATACAAACTATAACGGTATTGATTGATAAAATTATAGTGATAAAACCTAATAGTAAAATATTTAAAGGTGGTAGAAGCATTGATTGTGGAAGTATAGATAATAGACCAAACTGTGTAACGTAAATTACCAATGAATTTTTGCCCCATTCCCTGATATATTTATCAATAAAGCCATTCCATTTAATTTTTTGAACTATGTAATATATCGAGTTAATGGCCGATATGGACAGTACCATCTTAACTGCCAGATTTAAATGGGTATGGGAATTGAAGTCATAAAGCCGCGATCCCATCATAAATACAATAAGACATAATGAAAATACTGTGTTTGTTAAGATAATCCGCTTAATTCTATCATATTTAGAAACAAAGACTCCCAGAAAAAAGAAAGTATAGTACAATAAAAAAGAATCTACATATGTGATTAAATGTAAAGCTCCAATGGTAATAGGTATAATACATACTAAAGCACATAATATTATATCTATTATTACTGAGTAAGATTTGTTCAATTTTATACTTAGGGCAAGGAATAAAGTGTATAATAAATACAATAAAAACAGGTACCACAGAAACCATAATCCACCTGATGGACCTTTTATTAAAATCTCAATTGTTTTTAATGGATTATTGTCATAAAAGTTATTGAAAAAGTAAGGTTTTATGAGTAAAGGCCATGTGAAAAAGGGGATTAAAATTGTTATTATTTTCTTTTTTAAAAAAATAAAGTACTGATCTAGGATTGCCGGCTTAATCGTTAGGTATGCTACATATCCGCTAATAAACATGAATAAAGGCATGTGGAAAGAATATATTATACCAAATAATATATTCCTATTTCCTTCGACTGTGTTATATTGTATAAAATGGCCTAGAACTACAAGAAGAATTGCAATGCCCTTTAGTTGGTCAATATAAAGAACACGGTCTTGAGTTTTTTTCATGCTTTAGATTATAGATAGGCTGTAAATGTATCACTTCTAGTTGGCAACTGTAGTTCTTAAGGCAACTAATGTTCCAATAATTTATGTAGTTTGTACCTTTTCTTCAGGTCTTATTTCAGTTAATTTCACCAACCTTCTACCTAGATTTTGACCAGGTACTTCTACCAAATAATAAGTAATATTAGCAAGAATTGAGGTTATTATAATACTTAGTAGTATTTTGGAAATAAAGTAGACTATTATCCATTTATTATTATTTGGTATAGACTTTAGTATTCCGGAATATTCAATAAAGTCAATTACGATAAAATGAATAATATACATGCTGTAACTCAATTTCCCAAAATAGGTCATAACGTTATTAACAATAAATTTAAAGTGCATTTTGGACAAAGCAAGAGCAATCATGCCAAATCCAACAGTTTGTATATACATTGAAAGGACTCCAGAGTTGAACACTATACTGATTAATATAAGCGTTGCCAGTATAAGCATTAATTGAGGTTTAATATAGTAGTCATTCTTAAAAATGATAAAGTAAAAACTGATTCCTATACCAAATACAGGAATAGAAAAAGGAAATAAATAAGGAAAATTCAATTCCTTTAAATGCTGTGGCTCTATACCGAATGTTATATTATCACATGCAATTTTAGTTAAAATAGCAATAGTTAGTGTGATTAATGTAAAGGTTACTGCTGAGTTCAGATTTTTGATTTGTGTGAATAGCAATGGAACAATTAGATAGAATAGCATCTCACTTGAAATTGACCATCCTCCTGGAACTAATGGATAGTAAGGATAGATATCATGGATAAAAAATATGTTCCTTAAAATGTTTCCTGGGGTAACAATTTCTGTATTAATATTAATAATAGAATAGATGATTATTCCACAATAATATAGAGGAGCAATCCTAAAAAAACGTCTGATAAAAAATGCTAGCTTTGGTTTATGATCTTCTCTAAATCTTTTCTCTCCGGAAAGAAATAATGTGAAAGCACTTACAATAAAAAAAAGCTGTACTCCTCTAGGTCCGAAATCTATCAGGCTTTTTAGATAAGAAGGGTAGTTTTTTGGAAACATCTGTCCAGTATGAGCAAATATTACTAAAAGTATTGCGTATCCCCTTAAGGCATCAACATAATCTAACTTATTTTTTTTTTCCATCAACGGTTAGTAGTAATATTTTTTCAATAAGAGTGGTAGGTTGAATTATGACTGGTCGTACAGTAGCAAATCTATAAAATATCTGCCAGCAATCGATTTATTTTTGTGATAGTCCTTTAGAAGCTTTTTATTAAAGTGAAGTAGTAAATTACTAATAGTCAGAAAGTGAATTAATCTAATCCTTTACTGGCCTTGTAGTATTTATATTTACTTCTGATAAGTGTCATAGCGGGCTTTTCAATTAGCATATTTAGTAAATATGCTATAGCGATAGATACAATTGTTGGAATTAATAGATATAGTAATTGGTTTTGCGTAAATTCTCTAATTTTATGAATTATACTAAAACCTATTACATTATGAATTAGATACAAGGAATAGGAGATCGAACCAAAAAATAACAAAACTTTTGAATTTAAAAAGGCTAATCCTTTAAATGAGAAGATGTAGAAAGTTAGATAAAAAGTACAGACTATCAATAATGAATAGATATCAGCGTTATGCACCTTAATCATCCATAACATTTCTACTATTAGCGAAGAAATGATAATAAAATTATAAAGTATGTTTGCCTTTTGTTGCTTCTTTATTTTATAGAATAAAATTCCAGAAATAAACAATGGTGCAAATTCCAGTATAAATAGTACATCTATATATTTTTTCAGAGGTAATTCAATATATAAGGAGCCTAGGGATAATAAGAGCCATCCAATACAGATTGGGACAATACAACGCAATTGCTTACATGCATATACTATATACATTATTATATAAAAGAGTAGTTCTAATTTTAATGTCCAGTATACTTGATCAATATTACGCACTTTAAAAAAACTCTGGAACATTGTTAAATTAAGCACTACTTCCTTGGTGGAAAACTTACCAAGAGTCGGTACTGGTAAAAAATACAAGAACAATAGTGTTAAACAAATTGCTGCCCAATAGGCAGGATATAATCTTGAAATTCTAGAAACTACAAAATCCATTGTGCTCTTTGTTCTCTCCAGCGTCATAAAGATTACAAATCCACTAATAATAAAAAATAAATGCACCCCTACATATCCATAATAAAATAGTGCTTGGAAAAATCGATATATAGAGAATGTATTTGTATCACTTAATAAATTAAAATGGTGGTCATAATTATATAAATAGTGATGACATAAGACGACCAGAACAGCAATACCTCGTAAAGAGTCTAATTCAGGGTAGCGAGGTGATTTTACAATCTGTGATGGAGAAGCCATGTCTTTTTGTATAGTAGGAAGTTGTTAATTAGGTTGGGTCAAACGGATTCAAGCTGCTTCCTAATGTTTCTTTATTATCATTTGTACTTTCATTTCTCCTCTTGAAACGTTC
>Ga0247810_10001728_pt1 | contig 13098 bp, 7 predicted proteins | sample UWRJL119311C1_FD_179918 | JGI IMG/M metagenome (GOLD analysis project Ga0247810, IMG submission 179918) | Plant litter microbial communities from Arlington Agricultural Research Station in Wisconsin, United States - UWRJ-L119-311C-1 | ecosystem: Environmental > Terrestrial > Plant litter >...
TGCCATTACTGTCATTGGAGCAACCTGTTGCGATTGCTAAAACGAACAGACTTATAATAAAATGTAATTTTTTCATAATACTATTTTTTAATATTGAGGATTTTGCTGCCAGTTGCCGTTTGCGAATTGAATTTCTTCAAGTGGAACTGGGAATATTTCATTTTTTCCTGCCTTAAAACCAGTAATTTCCTGTGCTGCTTTACCTGTGCGTACTAAATCGAAAAAGCGGATTCCTTCTCCAACAAATTCAAACCTTCTTTCTGACCAGATAAAATCGGTTAAAGCTGGTCCTGAAGCTGAGATATCATGATTTGTATCTCCAAATGCACGTCGTCTTACTTCGTTTAAATACGTTCTGGCTTTAGCATCTCCTAATCCTCCTCTACTATAAGCTTCGGCAGCCATCAATAATACATCGGCATAACGAATCGCTCTGTAATTATTAGGGTTTGTCAGGTTTTGATCACCAATATTAGAATCTCCCTGACGTGGTAAATATTTTCTGTTAAAATATCCTGTGTGTTTATATCCCGTACCATAAGTAGCATTATTGGCTGCAGCCCAGGCAACAATATCCAAAATTGCAACATCTTTACGATTATCGCCTACCTCAAATGCATTGGCAATTTTTGCAGTTGGTACATTAAAACTATATCCTGAATCAAAAAGCGGCCCTACATAATTACGTACACCGTTAAAACCTACAGCAACATTTCCTTCACTACATTGGAGACATCCAAAACCTGCTCCTTCTGCATCACTGTACTGTACTTCGAATACTGATTCTTTTCCGTTTTCTCCAGCATTTTCAAAAATTGTATTGTAATCTGCTATCAATGAATATTTTCCTGACTGGATCACCTGGTCTAAAACTTTAGATGCCTCTGCAAATTTATCCTGATACAAATACACTTTTCCTAGTAATGCCTGCGCAGCTCCTTTTGTGGCTCTGCCTACTTCAGGGGCATTAGGGTTTAAATTATCGATCGCATAAAGTAAATCGGCTTCAATAGAAGCGTAAACTTCTGGAACTGAAGAACGCGGAATTTTTTTTTCGTCATCTAATTTAAACCTCTTATCTCCATTTAACGGAATGCCACCAAACCACTTTACTAACTCAAAATGATAATATGCTCTTAAAAAATGTGCTTCGGCCAATATTTGGTTTTTACCCGGAAAATCTGTTTTATCTTTAAATTCCAGGATATAACTTGCTCTGTTGACTCCTGCAAACATCCAGTTCCAGACATCTTTTATATTACTGTTTACGGCTGTGTGCGTCATTTCGTCTACTTGCTGAAAACCAACTACGTCACTCGCACTTTCTCCTCCGGCCGCTGTATTATCAGAAGCTATTTCGCCTAGTAAAACATTTATATAAGTAGATTGCAGCAAATCATAGGCACCAATTAAGGCATTGTAATAATCTGATTCTGAATTAAAATAATTTTCTGAATCTATTGAATATACAGGTTCACGTTCTACAAAATTATCCGAACAAGAAACGCTCAAAGCTCCTAAAAGCACGATTCCTAATCCTATATTTATAATATACTTTTTCATTTTCTTCGTTTTTTAAAAATTTAGATTTAGTCCCATTGTATAAATCCTTGGCGTTGGATAAAACCCGTTATCGATTCCTGATCCTACAGACGATTGCGAAATATTATCGTCATTTGTTGGCCCTGTGATAGCAGCCGGATCAAAACCTTTGTATTTAGTAAAAGTGTACAAATTGTTTACACCTACATACAAACGTAATTTTGAAATCCCGATTTTATCCGAGAATGTTTTGTTTAATGTGTACCCCAATTGTACGTTTTGAATTCTTACGAAAGAGGCATCTTCTACGTAATAATCAGAAAAAAGGTTGTTATTAGTAGCTCCGGTTGTCACTCTTGGCACTGTGTTACTCGTACCTTCTCCGGTCCATCTTCCTAAAACATAATTGGATCTGTTTACATCTGTAAGGGTACGCTCGTAGTTTCTCACCATATCATTTCCTATCGAAGCATAAGCATACGCCAGAAAATCAAGATTTTTGTAGTTGAGAGTAAGATTTAATCCCATTATTACACTCGGAACCGGGTCTCCAATATACGCTCTGTCTTTACTGTCTATTACATTATCTCCGTTTATATCTTTAAAACGAATATCTCCCGGAGCGGTAGCTGCTCCTAAAGCTGCCTGTGATGGATGGGCTGCAATTTCGGCCTGATTCTGGAAAATTCCGTCTGTTTTATATCCGTAAAAATATCCAATAGGCAATCCTTTTTCCATTCTTGACGGAAGAAGCGGCTGTCCAACACCAAAACTACCTGCGTCTGTATAACCGGTACTATTGGCTACTTCTAAAACTTCGTTATCGATTGTAGTGATGTTATATCCGATATTAAAATTAAAATTATCAGATATTTTGTCTTTATAATTAACAGCAAACTCGAATCCTTTGTTACGTACAGAACCTGCATTCATAGTTGGCGAAGAAGCTCCCGGAGCATAAACTCCTGTTATACCTGAAACCGGAATTTTTGGAATCAATAATTTATCTCGTGTATCTATAAAATAATCTGCTGTAAAGTCCAGTTTATCATTGAATAATCTAAAATCAACCCCTACGTCGAACTTTTTAGCTTCTTCCCATTGTAATTTAGGGTTTGGTAATCCTCCAATTGCTGTTCCGTTTATCAGTGCTCCATTATATACATAAGTTGCTTCTCCGTTTAATAATCCGGTATAACCATTAGGGCGTATCTGGTCATTTCCTAAAACTCCGTAACTTAATCTGAATTTTAAGAAATTTAAAATACTATTATCTTTTAAAAATGATTCTTCAGAAACTACCCATCCTGCCGTAAATGAAGGAAAGAAAGCAACTCTGTTTTCCGGGCCGAATTTAGTTGATGAATCTCTTCTGATCACTCCGCTTAAAAGATATTTTCCTTTAAAATCATATTCTAAAATACCTGCATAAGAAACTCTTCTTTCATCATAACCGTACGACGATACATCACGACCGCCAGCAGGACTTGTTCCTTTTGCCAGACTTATATCGGCATATTTCCATGAATTATTAGGAACATCGTAACCTGTAGCGCCAAGTCCGGATCCCCAGGATTTATAAACTGTAGATACCAGAATTGCTTTAAGATTGTGATTTCCAAAAAGTGTCTTTTTGTATTCTGCAATAAGATCAAGCGTATAATCATTATCGTTTACAGTATTTTGAGTCACACTGCTTCGCGTAACATCAAACACTTTTCCGCCGTAGCTTACTTGCTTGGAAAAGTTTTTGCTAATGCTGTTTCCGCTATTGAAACCAATACGTGATGTAAATTTAAACTCTTTGGTAATGTCATAAATAAAGCTCACGTTTCCGTTGAGTTTTCTCAACTTATAATCATTATACGTATTTTCTATTTGTGCCAATGGATTGATAATTTCCACCCCATAACCAGGTGCACTAGGAACTAAAGTATAATTTCCGTTTTGATCACGAACCGGCAAAATCGATGGCGTATTGATTGCATTAAAAAGTACTGAACCCAAACCGTTTTCGTTCAATGAATCTCTGTCGAGGTAGGTATAAATAATATTGGTTTGCAATTTTATCTTACTCGATAAATCGGCTCCTAAAGAGAGTCTTGCAGTATTTCTTTTAAAATCAGATTTTGAACCTCCAATAATACCTTGCTGGCTTAAATCTGACCCGCTTAATGAATAAGTAATTTTATCTGAACCTCCGGAGATGGCTATATCATTATTAATAACAGGAGCTGAATTGAAAATTTCTTTTTGCCAATCTGTTCCTTTTCCTAATCCCGAAACATTAGGGTAAGGCAATGCTTGTCCTCCATTAGCATAACTTTCGTTTAATAACAAAGCATATTCTGTAGCATTTAGCACCGACATTTTTCTACTTGTTTCCTGTGTACCAAAAGAAGAGTTGAAAGAAACTTTGGTTTTAGAATTCTTTTTACCCGTTTTTGTTGTTACTAACACAATTCCGTTAGCTCCTAAAACTCCATAAACGGCCGCCTGCGCATCTTTAAGAACCGTTATCGATTCGATATCACTTGGATTTAAAATACTCAAGTCTCCCTGATACCCATCTATAAATACAGTGGCTGCATTATTTCCGTTTGTGGCAACACCCCTAATATTGATATTTAGTGCTGCTCCCGGAGAACCCGATTGTGCCGTAACGCTTACACCTGCAACTGTTCCCTGCAGAGCTTGTTCTACCTTAAGCGGATGTAGATCTTCAATCGTTTTACTGGATACAACAGTAACTGCTCCAGTAACATCTCTCTTCTTTTTACTGCTGTATCCTAATACAACAACTTCATCAAGCGATCTGGCATCGTCAATCATTTTAACTGTTATTTTGGTTCCTGAAACCGCAATTTCCTGCGTTTTAAAACCTATATAACTTAAAACAATGATAGTTCCTTTAGGAACTCCTGATAATTTAAAAGATCCGTCAAAGTCTGTGGTTGTACTTTGTGAGGAATTTTTAACTTTTACATTTACACCCGGTAGCGATAAACCTGAGCCATCTGATACTGTACCGCTTACATCAAAAGACTGCGAGAACGCATAAGATGTAAACAGTATTAGTACGGTTAGTAATAATCTAGATTTCATAATTAGTTAGTTTTTTATTGAAAGATAAATTTATCTTATCCATTTAGGAAAACGATAATTTTAACCTCAACAAAAAACATACATCATAAAAAAAACCTAGTCAAATTTAATATATCTAAAAATACACCCTTATTTAACTATAATTTATGAATGTTAATTTCTTTAACATAAATACTATTAAATCACAACAAATCGTTAATGTTGAGGTAATGTATAGTTTTTTTAGTCTGTTTTTTAATGTACTATACAGCCAGAATGTATTCGACTAAACCGTTTTCGTGCTGCAAATCCATTTTTTTACGCAAACGATACCTTTTAATTTCTACGCTTCGAACAGAAATATTAAATAAAGGAGCGATTTCTTTTGATGATAGATTCAAACGCAAATAGGCACAAAGACGCAGATCGTTTGGAGTAAGTATAGGATGGAGTTGTTTAATTCTTTTTAGAAAATCCTTATCAGCATTATCAAAAGCCTCTTTAAAAACGTTCCATGAATCTTCTTCGGTGATATTTTTATTTATTGTACTTATGACCGATTTAATATTACTGCTATCGTTTTGATTGGTCTTTTTTAAATCTTCCTTAATAAAGGCTAATAATTCATTCTTACTGTTTAAACTCATGGTCGATACTGCCAGCTCTCTGTTTTTATTGTCAACATCCTGAGAAAGCTGCTCGTTTCTAAGCTTCATTAATTGCTGCTCATTTTCAAGTTCTTTAATCTCCAGTAAAAGATTATTTTCTTCTATTAACTTCTCTTTTTGCTTGTGATAGTAATTACGATACGCTTTATTTACAAAATAGGCCAAAACCATCATGAGAAGAAAATAAATAAACCAAGCCAAATTTGTCAAATACCAGGGTTTTAAAACCACAAATGTATAGGTGGCTGTATTTTGCAAAATGGTATTGGCATACTTTGCCCTTACTTTAAAGGTGTATTTGCCCGGTGCCAGGTTTTTAAAATTCACCGTAGCTTTTGTGCTCCATTCGCTCCAATCGTTCTGAAAACCTTCTAGTAAATACTGATATTCTGAGTTGATGTACTTATTATATTCCGGAACTGTGTAGTTTAAAGTGATGTTGTTTTCATTCGATTTAAATTCTCCTTCGCTCTGGATTGCAACATTCCTTAAAGTTTCATTTTGTTTATTAATGGTAATATCAGTAATGAATACAGTATAGTTTTTAAAGCTTAAATCTTCAATATTCAATGTATAATAACCATCAGTTGTACCTATTAAATAAGTCGATTTCGAAATTTGTGTAATGTTCTCGAATCCCAACATCGAATTGGTCAAAGAAGAAGGAATAGGGATGATATTCTGTTTTAACTGATTGCTTAACTTACTGGCAGAAAAATAATGAATATAGTTTTTAGAAAACAGCCAGATTTTATTCGAATTGTCTACGATTAACTTTCCGGATGTATATTCGTCTTTTTCGAAAATTGAACTTAAAACAGCATCTTTTTCAAATAGTTTTGTAGTTGGATTTAATTTAAAAATTCCGTCTTTGTATGCATAATAAATAGCATTATTAAATTTGACTAAACTCGCATTTTTACCTTTTTCAGGAGATTTATAAGTGTAAAATCCCTTTGTTTTTGATAAAGTCTGATCTAGTTTTAATCTAAAAATTCCTTTGTATTCATGACTTACATAAACATCAAAATTCTTGGTGATTTCAAAATAACGCGAGGAATAATCAAAACCCTGGATTTTATTTTTAAAAATCCACTGATTGTTTACTTTTTCTAAAACCGAAATTCCGTAATAATTCCCCTGAAGTAATTTGTTCTTGGCATTGGGAACAGGTTCGAATTTCCAGGTTCCCGAAGCAGAAAATATGCTTCTTGCCGAATCGTTCGCTATAATAAAAGTTCCTGAGTCGTGCCCGCAAAAAAGCGTATTATCATATACAAAAAGCGACCAAACCTGACCTTTTGTTCCGTTTATAAATTTAAACTCAGAGTTGCTTTGAATATTTTTGTAAAACAATCCCTGATTGGTTCCTACATACAGCAAACCATTAAAAGTAGCCGAGGCATATACCGTTCCCAAAACTCCGGTATCATCTGTAAAGCTGTGTACAGGAGAGTTGATATTGATACAATTGATTCCGTTATCAAGGCCCGCCCATAAATTGCGATCCTTATCTTCAAAAAGAGATAAAGCAGTATTATTGCTCAGCCCTTTGCTTTGCGAAATATGATATTTCATCTTTCCTGTATCTGACAAAATAAAAATCCCGTTCGAAACTGTACCCAAAGCAAAACTTCCGTCTTCGAGAAGCTGACTGCTATATACAAAACTTGATTTTAGTTCAGCATCGACATCTGTTGTAAAACGTGTTAGAGTACTTCCTGATAATTTATAAATACCATCCAGTTGTGTCTGAATTAGCAAACCATCTTCTGTGGTAAATATATTTACCATCGTGAATTTTTTAAGAATGGGATGATCCGAAACTAATTTGGCTTTACCACTTTCTATTTCAAAAAGTCCTTCATTTATTGTTTGGAAATAAATGGCATTTTTATTTGCGAATGATTTAACAACGCCATTTTTTGGCGCAATGATTTTAAATTTTCCGGTTTTGGTATCATAAATATAAATTCGATTTAAGGATTGAAATAAAATCCACTGATCGTATTTTAGAATATTCCAAAATTGTTCATCATCCAAAATTTTATTTTTGATGGTATCGCTGAGCGAAGTATATTTTAGTTTACCATTTATTTGCCTTGTCCAATAGCCAAAATTCATATAGCAGCCGGTGAAAATTTTATTTCCAATTACTTTTACAGATCGCATTATGGTTTCATTGGGCGTAGGATATAATTGCCAATTTGTACCATTATATTCTAAAAGACCTTCATTGTTGGCAAAATACAAATAGTTTTGATCGTCCTGAGAAATCATCCAACTTTGATTTCCGGCACCGTAAACTGAAGATGAATACTTGATAATGGGCGGAAACTCCTGCGAAAACAAGAGAAAACTGATCGAAAAAAGCAGCAAAGTAAATTTAGTTTTCAAATTGAGCCATTGTATTAAATTATTATTAAAACAGTTCTAAAATAGCTTATTTTACAATGAAACTACAAATTTTTAATCAAGAAAATATATTGCTTCCCAATCTACTTCAATCCTGAAAATAAATTATACAAACTGTTTTCTTATTGTTACATTCTCTTACAATGGGAATTATGTTAAAATTTGGAACAATGGCATTAACAAAACTCAATTCAAAATTGATTACTTTTGTAAAAATTGACTTTTTGTATGCAGATTGATCTTTCTACACTCGACCCAAAACATAATATTATAATTAAAGGAGCACAGGTACATAATTTAAAAAATGTAGATGTCGCTATTCCCAGAAACAAACTTGTTGTTATCACAGGTCTTTCAGGATCAGGTAAATCAAGCTTAGCTTTCGATACTTTGTATGCCGAAGGACAACGCCGTTATGTAGAGAGTTTATCCTCTTACGCACGTCAGTTTCTTGGACGATTAGACAAGCCAAAAGTAGAATATATAAAAGGTATTGCTCCTGCAATTGCTATTGAACAAAAAGTAAATACAACGAACGCACGATCGACTGTAGGAACTTCGACTGAAATCTACGATTACATGAAGCTTCTTTTCGCAAGAATTGGTCGTACTTTTTCTCCGATTTCCGGACTCGAAGTCAAAAAAAACACCGTTACTGATGTTGTTTCAGATGTAAAAAGTATGGAACCGGACAGTAAATGGATGCTCCTGGCTCCTATTCATCTTGAAGAAGGAAGGAAACTCGAAGACAAGCTAAAAGTATTGCTGCAACAAGGTTTTGCCCGTGTTCTGGTAGATAACGAAATGGTTCGTTTAGATGAATTTACACCTACAGAAATTCATAAATTAGACAATAAAGATATCTTATTGATTATTGACAGAATTGTCGTTAAGGACGAAGAAGAGTTTTATAATCGTTTGGCCGATGCTGTACAAACTGCTTTTTTTGAGGGTAAAGGAATTTGTTACCTTCAGGAAGTAGGCTCAGATAAAAGATTTACGTATTCGAATAATTTTGAATTGGACGGCATTACGTTCTTAGAACCCAACGTTCATTTATTTAGTTTTAATAATCCATACGGCGCGTGTCCGGTTTGCGAAGGTTACGGAAATATTATTGGCATTGATGCCGATTTAGTAGTACCAAATACTTCCTTATCTGTTTTTGAAAATGCTATTTATCCATGGCGAGGAGACAGCATGAGCTGGTATAAAGACGAATTGATAAAACACGCTTATAAATTTGATTTTCCTATTCATAAACCTTATTTCGAACTCACCGAAGATCAAAAGGACCTGATCTGGAAAGGAAACAGTTATTTTCAAGGCTTGAACGGGTTCTTTAAAGAACTTGAAGAAAAAAATTATAAAATTCAAAATCGCGTCATGTTATCCCGTTACCGCGGGAAAACAAAATGTCATGCCTGTCGAGGAAAACGTTTACGCGAAGAGGCTTCTTATGTAAAAATCAACGGTAAAACGGTTTCTGATTTAGTCGATTTGCCTATTAAACATTTGGTTACTTTTTTCAAAAACATTGATTTAGATGTTTACGAACAGCAAATTGCAAAACGTTTGATGGTCGAAATCAACAACCGTCTATCATTTTTAACCGAAGTTGGTTTAGATTATCTGACTTTAAACAGAAATTCTGCAACACTTTCCGGTGGAGAATCGCAGCGTATTAATCTGGCTACTTCGTTAGGTAGTAGTTTAGTTGGTTCAATGTATATTCTTGATGAGCCAAGTATTGGTTTGCATCCTAAAGATTCTGAACGATTGATCAAAGTCTTATTATCGCTTCGTGATCTGGGCAATACCGTTATTGTTGTAGAACACGATGAAGACATTATGAAAGCTGCAGATATGATTATTGATATTGGTCCCGAAGCAGGAACTTTTGGAGGTCATCTCGTTGCTCAGGGAACTTATGATGAAATTCTAAAATCGGATTCGTTAACTGCGAAATATCTTAATGGAGATTTAGAGATTTCGGTTCCTAAAAAGAGACGAAAATTCAAAAATCATATTGATATTGTTGGTGCGAGAGAAAACAACTTAAAAAATATTAATGTTACCTTTCCTCTTGATGTTTTAACGGTGATTACCGGAGTTTCAGGAAGTGGAAAAAGTACTTTGATTAAGAAGATCTTATTTCCGGCTATGCAGAAAAAACTGGAAAATGCAGCTGAAAAAGCAGGTCAGTTCAGTGACATAAAAGGTTCATTTTCGCAGATCAAACATATCGAATATGTTGATCAAAACCCGATTGGAAGAAGCTCAAGATCAAATCCTGTAACATACATCAAAGCGTATGATGATATTCGTGATTTATATGCCAAAGAAAAATTATCTAAAATAAGAGGTTATCAGGCCAAACATTTTTCTTTTAATGTTGATGGAGGTCGTTGCGAAACCTGTAAAGGAGAAGGCTCAATAAACGTCGAGATGGTCTTTATGGCCGATGTATCGCTGCCGTGTGAAACTTGTGGAGGGAAAAGATTTAAAAAAGAAATTTTAGAAATCACTTTTGATGATAAAAATATTAACGATATTCTAACCATGACTATCGATGACGCTATTGCCTTTTTCGATAAAAATAAACAAGCAAAAATTACCCAGAAACTTCAGCCATTGCAAGATGTTGGTTTAGGTTATGTGCAATTAGGTCAGTCTTCTTCTACTCTTTCCGGTGGAGAAGCGCAACGTATTAAACTGGCTTCGTTTTTAGTAAAAGGAGCAACAAAAGACAAGGCTTTATTTGTTTTTGATGAACCTACAACGGGTTTACATTTTCATGATATCAAAAAGTTATTGGCTTCTTTTGATGCATTAATAGAAAAAGGACATTCTATAATTGTCATCGAACACAATCTTGATCTTATAAAATGTGCTGACTGGATTATCGATTTAGGCCCCGAAGGCGGAGAAAATGGAGGACATTTATTGGCTACAGGAACTCCTGAAGAGGTTGCGAAAGAAAAAAAATCGGTTACGGGAATTTATTTAAAGGATAAATTATAAAAAAAAGACACTAAGATGCTAAGTTACTAAGGTGGTAAGTTTTTCACCTTGTACTCTTTTCAGTACTTTAATTATACAACAAATAAAAATTCCAAATTCCAATGATCTTATTAATCATATTGGAATTTGGAATTTTTTAATTTTTTGTGATTTAAATTTGTTAAGCTACTAAACATCGTTCTTCAAAGGGGAAACCATCTTCATCGATGGCAACTAATACTTTTTTTTGTTTTGATGCCTCAATTGTCAAGTACAGCCATGCAAATGACCACAATCCTAAGGTTAGACAAAAAATAATGAAATTTAAACCATGATTTACTACTTTTCCGCCTTTTGAAAGGACTGCAAAAAGGAATTCATCATTTCTTTCTTCTAATGTGAATCCGTTATGAACTTTGTTTGATATCATATTAGAAAACACCTGTAAGCTCTGCTCCTGACTAAGTCCATTGTTCTTCATAATCATTAAGTAAAAAATTAATCCAAATACTGCAAAAATTACTCCACGCTTTTTAACATTTTCAGCGTAGTAATCCAACTTAATAAACATAATAACACACACTTTTATTGTCTTAAATGAGATCTTTTTTACCCTATTAAGGAAAGTGTTGCTAAATTCTTAGCTAAAGTTAATTTTTATAAAATTAACTTCAAAATAAATTAGTGTTAAAATTTTAAGATTAGTAGCACATTATCAATTTGTTAGCTTTTATTCTTAATACTAAAAGAAGGTGCTTCATAATCATTTTTTAAGTAATTTTCAGGAATAGTAGTATTATTTCCGTCGCGTACAGCATTATAATGAGGTGACATAATTTCGATTCCGGCAGCATTAAATGAATCCTGAATATTTTGATGCAATGAGGAATAGATCATTGGTTGCTTTGTAGGGTGTTTCGTATATACATTAATTTGATAGGAAACATAAAAGTCATCCAGGCTGGTTTGCAACACAAAAGGCGATGGAGTCTGTTCAATCATCTCCGTTTTTAATGCAGCTTCAATCAAAGCTTTATGAATGTCTTTCCAGGGCACATCATAACCAATTGAAACAACAGTATGAATTAACAAACCGTTGTTAACCTGTTTTGTATTAGAGGAATAATTGGTAGAGGTACTCGATAACACAGTGGCATTTGGTATCGTAATATCTTCAAATTTTGGTGTTCTTATTCGGGTAACTAATGCCGTTTTCTCTATTACTTCTCCGCTTACATCTCCTATTTTTATAAAATCACCTATTTTAAACGGGCGCATATAGGTAATAACCAATCCAGCTACCATATTGGCAATAGCATTTGACGAACCTAATGAAAATAAAATTCCAACAAAAACAGAAACACCTTTGAAAATTGGAGAGTCTGATCCCGGCAAATACGGGAATATAATAACAACCATGAACGCCAGCAATAAAAATCTGATGATATTAAATGTAGGCATTGCCCAATCACTATAAAAGCCATCAATTTTTATATTCTCTTTTTTTATCTCATCAAAAAAGAAACGGATCACTTTTATGGTATATTTAAAAATGAAAACAATTACTACGATTGTAACAAAGCTTGGTAAAAAATCAATAAATCCCATGACAGCCAATTTTGCAGGCGTAAGAATCCATCGTAATAATGTTGTTGTATATGCTTCTGTAGCCGGAAAAATACTAAACAATAATGGCAGTGAAAAATAAACAATCAAAACCAATGTGAAACCTTTTACAATGCTATACAATCGCATCAATAATGACTGTTGCTTTTGTGGCGAAAGAATACTGATGTTATTATAATTAAAACCTTTAAAATATTTATCGCTGTTTTTAATAATATGTAAGCGTATCCTATTAAATATTTTACCCACAAAATATAAAATCACTCCAATAATAAGAATCAGTAAGGCAGTGTATCCAAGTCTTTTAGGCAGCATCGAATAATTCTCGTTTTGATAAAGAACTGCTTTTTTTATTGCGTTTAAATTTCGTTTGGCAATAAATTCGGTGCTTTGATTTTCAGCTTTTGCATCAATATCCAAAATTGACATAATGATGAAGTCATTTTTATATACGATGTCTTTTGAAATATCAGAGGGAACAACGAGAATAGAATCTTCTTCAAAAAAAGAATCTTCATATAGTTTTCTGATTTTTTCGGTAATGGCATTTGCCCTGTTTTCGGCAGAAAAAGAACCAACTTTATTATAAACATAAAAAAGTGTGTCCTTAAATGGATTTACAGGATATCCTTTTTGTTTTAATTCAGTTGCAACTTTTTTTGAAGTTTGTAAACTGTCTTTTTGAGCAAAAACCAATGAAGAAAACAAAACAATAAAAAACACTAAAAAACAAAGTAATTTCTTTTTCATATCTTGTTAG
>Ga0247810_10001732_pt1 | contig 13076 bp, 11 predicted proteins | sample UWRJL119311C1_FD_179918 | JGI IMG/M metagenome (GOLD analysis project Ga0247810, IMG submission 179918) | Plant litter microbial communities from Arlington Agricultural Research Station in Wisconsin, United States - UWRJ-L119-311C-1 | ecosystem: Environmental > Terrestrial > Plant litter >...
ACAATATGGTAGTATGATAGTAATGTATTATGACAATATGATACTATTGTAGTGTTTTGATTTCCAGTTTAACATAAAGTACAATATGGTAGTATGGTAGTATGGTAGTATGATAGTAATATAGAACTTAAATTTTTTTCATTAACCAAAAGAGTACCATACTATATTTTGGTAGTATGGTAGTATTGTAGTTGAATTGATGTTGTGTTTCTATAATTAAAAAAATTACTATTTAACAGAATAAACTTTTAATATTCTTTAATCTGATTTATTTAAATAAATATATCTATCTTTGAAATTACGAAGTAATTTAGCGAGGTGTGTTAAGATACGTATCAAAACTAAAAATCTACGATTTTTTGTTTTTCACGTCTCCTAACGCCTCGCCCTTCGGGAACTAAAATACTCCGGAGTCGTATTTTTAAAAATTGGAAATTGATCTATTTTATGAGCAGACCAGAAAAAGAAATAAAGAAAACATTTAGAAAGGAAATTCTATTTTCAGAAGAAGAGTATAAAGTGATTATTGATAAATTTGAAAAAAGTGATTATACAAATATCAACTCAATGCTTCGAGATATATTAATAAATAATGAATATAGAGTTGTTACTTTTGATAATGATGCAAGAATAAAAAAAGGCATATTAATAGAAGAAGTTAGACGTATTGGTAATAACTTTAATCAATTAATTAAAAGTTTTAATCAAAGAAAAATGGATTCATTTTCAAAGGAAGAAATTAATTTATTGATTAAAAATGTAGATGATATTAAAATTATCTACAGTAAAATTGAGAGTAGTATTTAAGAATAAAAAATAATGATTGCAAAAATAAGCACCGGTGTTTATACTTTAGGCATGGTTAAATACAACCATGATAAAACTATTGAAGATAAAAATGGTGAACGTGAAGGAGTACTTTTAGGAACTAATCTTATAAATAAAAATGATTTTGAAACAATAGTTTCAACTATTAGTGATTATAATAATTTGAATCCCGATGTAAAAAAAAGTAATATACATATCAGTTTGAACTTCCATAAAGATGATATTTTAGACAATAATTCAATATATAAAATAGCTCAGGACTACTTAGAAGAAATGGGTTATAAAGATCAGCCGTATGCAATTTATAGACATTTTGATAAAGAACACCCACATGTTCATATTGTTTCTTCACAGATTAATTCCGAAAGAAAGAAAATAAATGATTCTCATATTTATTATAGAAGCCAGGCTTTAACTCGTAAACTTGAAGAAAAATATGGCATTACTAAAGCTGTCGAAAAGAATGAGATATTTTCAAAGAAAGATATTCATAAAGCAATAAATGAACACTTAGAACAAGGTAAGCATAGTTTAACAGCTATCATGAAAAGAGTTCTTAGTGATGTTATGAATGATAAACCCACAACTCTAAAGCAATTTGAAAAATTGTTAGACGATCATCAAATGAAAAGAATTGTTTCAACTGATGATAATGAAACAATAAAAGGTCATTCTTTTTATTTATTACCAATAGATCAATTAAGAAATGAAAAGTTTGAAACTTCATCAAAAGGAATAACTGCTGTTGATTTGGATAATAATTTTACGTACCAATCAATACAAACCCAGATAGAAATAAATCTTAAACATAAAGAAGCGCTTCAAAAAGGAATTATGGGAAAACTCTATGCTGTTGTAAACCCATTAAAAGAAAAGCATAGAATTAGTTTAGTTGAAAATCAAGGTAAAGATATTTTCAAAGAAAAATTAAGTGATTTTATAATTAGTTTAAAGAAAAAAGGTATCGAAGTTATTGTCAAAAGAACTCAAACTGGTGATGATATTAATTCAATTTACGGTTTATTGTTTAAAGATATGAAGTCAAATATTTCTTATTCTGCAACTGAAATGAAAATTAAAACAAAAGACTTTTTAAAGATTATTGAAGATGATTTAAAAAATATATCAGGGGAGGATCAAAAAATAATTGACGATAATACAGCTGAAACGTTAATTGATGAAAGTTTTTATGGTTCTGTGGATAATGATAATTCAAATATTTTTTCGATGTTATCTGAGGTTCTTAAAAATAACAATACATCTGGTGTTCCTGACGATATGCCAGTTAAAAATAGAAGAAAACGTAAAAGAGGATTATTGTAAAATAATTCAAAACAATTAAAATAATTAACTAAAAAATAAAATAGTTAAAAATATTGATATATTTGATTAAAATTAAATATAGAAATATGATAACAGTTTTAGCAGAAAAGCCCTCTGTAGCTCGTGATATAGCTACTTATTTGGGTGCACATAATAAAAAAGATGGATTTTTAGAGGGTAATAATTATTCGGTAACATGGGCTTTTGGTCATTTAGTGGAAATCAAAGACTTTAAAGAACTCGGATATTCAGATAAATGGGACTTAAATACATTACCATTCCTTCCACAAAGTTTTGATTTAAAAATTTCTAAAGGTGCTGAAAAACAATTTAAAATAATAAAAGATTTATTTAGTAGATCAGAAAAAATTATATGTGCGACAGATGCCGGAAGGGAAGGAGAATTAATTTTTAGATATATCTACAACTTATCTAAATCAGATAAAAAATTTGAGAGGTTGTGGATTAGCTCACTTACTGATCAGGCAATAAAAGACGGATTTAGTAAATTAAAACCTGGTGCCGAATTTGATAATTTATTCAATTCTGCTAAAGCTCGAAATCAGGCTGACTATATAGTAGGAATTAATGCAACAATTGGAATGACAACCAAAGTAGGTTCTGGTGTGTTATCCTTAGGAAGAGTACAAACACCTACTTTGGCATTAATTTGTAAAAGGTATCTCCAAAATATCGATTTTAAGCCTATACCTTACTATACTCCAGAACTTCTTTTGTTTCCTTTAAACAAATTGGAGTTTAAAGCAAGATTTGAAGATAATTTTGACAATGAATTTAAAGCTAAAGATATTATTGATTCTGTTGATTTAACTTTGAAAGTAAGTGATATTAATACAAAAGAAGTTAAAGAAAATCCACCTTATTTATTTGACCTTACTTCACTTCAAATGGAAGCTAACAAAAGGTTCGGATTTTCGGCCCAGAAGACTTTAACTACTGCTCAGGAGCTTTATGAAAAACATAAAATTCTATCTTATCCACGAACGTCGTCTAAGTATTTAAGTGATGATATGGTTTCTACTATTCCAGAACTTTTCACCGATATTTTGATATTTCATGACAGTAAAGATTCTATTAATTTTTTAATCAATAATAAACTATCATCAAGGCCAATAGACAATAATAAAGTTACAGACCACCACGCCATAATTCCAACAGAAAATAGAGTAAATTTTAATAATTTAACAGCTGATGAAAAATCTATTTACAATTTAGTTGTAAATAGATTCCTTGAAGCATTTATGCCTGTTTGTGTCAAAGAAAGTACAACTGTTTATATTGATTCAGCAAAAGGTAAATTTACCGCTTCAGGAACAGTTGTTAAAGAAAAAGGATGGAGGACAATTACAACTGAAATATTTACTGAAGATGAAAGTTTAGAAAAAGAGCAGAAATTACCGAGCTTAAAAGTTGGAGAAAATCTGTCAGTTATAAAAAAAGAAATTATAAAAAACTTCACTAAACCACTTCCTCTTTTTACCGAAAGCAGCTTGCTTCATAGCATGGAAACTGCCGGAAAATTAATTGAAGATTCTGAACTTGCCCAGGCAATGAAAGAAGGCGGACTAGGAACACCTGCAACAAGAGCTTCAATTATTGAACTTTTGATTAAAAGAGAATATATAAGCAGATCTAAAAAAAACATTATACCTACAGATTTAGGTCTCAATCTATATAACCAGGTTAAAGATCTTAAAATTTCAAAAGCTGAACTTACGGGGGAATGGGAGAGTAAGCTTATACAAATGGAAAATGGAAATTATTCTTTTGACCAATTCAATAAAGAGATCAATAATTATATAAACGAATTAATTGATTCAATTAAAACACTACAAATTGAAACTTTTGATAAAGAAATTATTGAATGTCCAAATTGCAAAAGTGCAATGATAATTGAAAAAGGAAATCAATTTAAATGTAAAAGTGTTGAATCAGCAAATTGTAATTTTCCTATAATTTGGAAAAAAATAGCTGAAAAAACAATTACTGCTGCTAATGTTATTGAATTAGTAAAAAACAATAAGACAGAATTAATTAAAGGATTTTTAAGTAAAGAACAGAAAGCTTTCAATGCTTTCTTAATTATAGATAAAGAAACTAATAAATTAAAATTTGATTTTAGTAAAGTTTCAATATGTGATTGTCCTAAATGTAATGTAGGGAAAGTTGAGGATAACGAAAAAGTATTTAAATGTAACAATTTAACCAGTTGTGATTTTGTTGTATTTAAAGAAATATCTCAAAAGAAAATAAGCGTAAATGATTTATTAAAATTAGTCAAAGATAAGAGAACTGCGTTGATAAAAGGGTTTGTTTCTAGAACGGGTTCTAAATTTGACGCCAAATTAATATTAGATTCCAATTTTAAAGTAAGCTTTGAATTTTTGAAAAAAATGTAAAACGTTTCATCTGTTTTCAAACTCTGAACCGCTGTAATTTTAATTACAGCGGTTTTTATTTTTTTTACAATGTTATCATTAATTTTAATTAAAATAAAAATGTATCAATATTTTTAATATATTTGAAAAAAAATAATTTCTAATAAAATGACCACAACAATCTATCAAAGACTGCCTGCAGAAATAAAAAAAGAAATTCAAAAAAATCTAAAAAGTAATCAGGATTTAAAAAATGGCTTTTTTTCAGATGATTATAAGTTTAATCATGAAGGGAAAGAAGTAAGCTATAGATTCAGAGCTTATGAAGTTGATGGTCTAAAAAATTATTCAATAGTATTTAATTCAAATGCAATCAAACACAGTCCTTACTCTAAAAATAATCACATCTTTTTTTATGACAAAAAATTAAAAAATACTCTTTATATCAAAAAGGAACTTTTTGAAGAAATACTGGAATCTCAAATAGATTTCAATTTAAGCACCGAACAAAAAGAATTACTTTCTCAAGGCCATGATATCACTCTAAATGTTTCTAATACTTGTTTAACTAACAAAGGAAAAGTTACTCAACTCCAAAAAACAACTAAAAAGGAACTTAAAAATTTTGTCGCCGATTATAGTTTTTTTTTAGGTAAATGTTCATTACTGCTTAAAGATAATACTGCTAAGAAAAACACTAAAACATTAGGCATAACAAAAAATTAAAATCATGGAGAACGTAAGAATTTTAAAAGCTAACATGGATAAAGACTTAGAAAGAGAAACTAAAAGAACCTATTACGGAATTTTTTTACTTCTGATAGTTTACGGAGGTTTGATTATTTCATATCTCTACTGGATAGCTGAGAATGATAAAACTTTAACTAATTAAATAAAGAATATTATGAAAGATCAAAATGTAAATGAAATCGAAGTAAAAGGAGTAACAAGACCACTTCAAGTTAATGACCCAGTAGCGTATGTAAAAGATAATGTACACTATCAAGGTAAGATTAAAGAGTTTGATAAGGAAGGGAACACCGAGCTTCAAATTTTTAATTCAAAAGATGTAAAGTCACTGATAGTTCCAAAAGGGGAAAAGATTGAACCTCTTTTTATTTTAGATAAAGATCAAAAGATGATTTATTTAAAGTTTACTTATGATGATGTAAAATCAGCTTTAAGTAACAAATCAGATGTCAAAGTAAAATTTGCAGATGATAAGAATTACATTTTCAATCTGATGCTAGGAAATAAAACTGATGTGATTTCAATTGAAAAAAACATTGACGGAACTTTAAAACCCACTGAAGGAAGATTACAAATCAAAAGAATGGAAGAAAGTAAACTTCCTTATGTAAATGCTGATGTAAAATTCAAAGAACTAAATCTTGAAAGACCAATTTACGGTAAAGTTCTAGATGCAGAACAAAAGCAAAAATTGCAAAAAACTGGAGAACTGGGATTAGTTCAAGGTTTTAAATCAGGAGCAGGAAAAGAATTTAGCTTATGGGTTTCTCTTGACAAAGATTTAAACAAAGTAGTGACGGCACGAGAAAACGAAATATACATTGGTAAGATATTCGGAGTGACACCAAATGAAAAGCAACTTCAGGAACTTAAATCTGGTATTGGAACAATCTTGGAAATAAAAGGCAAAAATTATTTTATTCAGCCTTCTGCAGCTTCTACTAAAGCTGATGGAATTAAAATGTATAGTGAGGAAAAAGCAAAAGAATTAAAATTAATTACTGAAGAAAAAGAGGAAAAAAAAAATGATAAATCAAAGGGTGTGAAGTTGAAGTAGGTTTTACTTTTTGCCCTTAAACACTACCTACACGTGGGCTTAGATGTAGGTAGTGTTTTAACTAATTAAAAAAATAGTAATACCTGAAAACATTATGATAAACTCTGGACCAACTTATATAGAAGAAAAAAATAAAGTAGAGATTATTCCAGCTACTGCTGAACAAAAATTACAATATTCTAAACATATGGATGGAATAGAATTTACTGACATGCCAAGTGTTGATCTCCCCGAATTTACAAAAGCACAATTAAATTCTGTTCCTGATATTATTGATGGAATTCCTGTAACTGAATTTGAAAAGAAAATGATATTGCTTGATAGTTATGAATTTTCTGCTAGTAACAACTGGAGCTCTACTTTTTCAATTGACAAAGACAATAAATTAATTTCGACATATCATGATATTGATGCTAATAACGAAGTCTTTGAAGTAAAAAAACACATTTCAAAAGCTGATGTTATGTATGCACATAACAATGAAATAGAGATCAAAAAAGAAGCATCCGTAGTTGAGACACCTAAACAAGTTCAACATTCTACAGAAAGTAATTTATCAATTGATAACATATACGGTTTTTTACCAACTGTTCAACAAAAAGAAGATCTGAAAAGTGGCAAAGGAATAACGGGAGAAATTCAAGGTAAAAATTATTTTATCATGTTATCTACCCAGGATAAAAACAAAGGTACTTTGCAAATTTTATCTACAGAAACAGCTAAGGAAATGAAACTGATGTCTGAAGAAAATCTTAATCAAAAAAGTATGAAACATACAGGTATTAGAGTTTAGTAGGTTTACTCTTGTTCCTTAAAACACTATCGTATAAACGGGGGCAATCGTTTGATAGTGTTTTTAAAAAATTAATAGCAACGGCAAATGGCTATTCTTTATTTTGTTTAAAGCCTCCCATAATGGGAGGTTTTTTTTTAAATGTATAACAATTATTTATGGACGATAAAAATCAATTTGAAAAATATAAAGGTTTGGGAATGTTACTGGCAATGATGTTTCTTTTACTGGATATCTATTACTTTAATTATAAGTTTTTTTATGGAGTTGGCCTGCATCATGGTCTATTTGATACTATTATTAAATTTTTCATTAAAATGGGTTTTCTAAAAAGCCCGTTCTACCCGAAATTAGGTGTGTTATTAATGAGCGTGTTCTTTGTTATGTTTGATAATGGAAAAAAAAATGTAGAAATTGAGAAAAACGAAGCAATCTTATTTGGAGTTAGCACAACCATTCTTTTCTTATCAACTTCACTTCTAGTTTTTATGTATAAAAATGTTTTTTTATATTCAATTCTTGTTTTAGGTTCTTATGCTTTGCTAATTAAAAGTTATCATGCGCTGCACAGGCTTTTTGACAATACATTGATAAAAGACAGATACAATAAAGTAAATAAAATTTTCCCGCAAAATACTGAATTACTAGAAAATGAAATGAGTGTTAATATTCCTTTTAAATTCGTGAAAGCCTATAATAAAAAAATGGAACCAATTTGGGAAGAAGGTTATATAAATTTTGTAGCGCCCGAAAGAGCAACACTAATTTTAGGTAAACCGGGTTCTGGAAAGTCTTATTCATTTAATGAGGAATTTATTAGACAATGGATTAAAAAAGGTTTTGCTTTTATCAATTATGATTATAAGTTTCCTACACTAACAAATTTTGCATATTTCTATTTTGAAAAATATAAATCATCCTATGCAAATTACGGAAACAAAGGAAGATTTGCTTGCATTAATATTTCAGATCCCCGTTTTTCCGATAGATGTAATCCTATTCATGTTCGATTGTTAAAAAGCAAACAGGAAGCAATTGATGCAGTATACACAATCTTTTATAATCTAGATAAAAAGAGCGCTCAGAAACAAGATTTCTTCCAAATGTCAGCTATGTCGATTACGGTTGCTGCACTATGGTTTTTACGAAATTATAAAGAGGGGATTTATTGCTCTTTTCCCCATTTAATTGAATTAATACAACAGCCAGATGAAAAATTACTTGTTATATTAGACAGTTATCCTGAACTTCGTTATTTCACATCTGCATTTACTGATGCTTTACAAAAAGAATCTTTTGAACAATTAAGTGGACAGACAGCTTCAGCAAGAATCCCATTGGGAAAATGTGCTACAGATGAAATGTTTTGGGTTATGACTGATCCTGATAATACAGGTGTAAATCTAAAAGTAAATTTACCTGAAGAAGTAACTTTTCTAAATATTGCAAACAATCCGGAAACTCAAAAAACAAATGCTCCGGCTTTAGGATTATATCTTAGTCAAAGTGCAAAATTAATTAATGATCACGGCAGAGTTCCATGCGCATTTCATATTGATGAATTTCCAACAACTTATATTCACGGTTTAAATACATTAATAGCGACAGCAAGAAGTAATAAAGTATGTACTGTTCTCTCTGCTCAGGATTACACACAATTAGTATTGGAATACGGAAAAGAAGTTGCAGATTCAATTTTTAATACGATTGATAATATAATAACGGGAAAAGTAGCGGTTGATACTGCAAAAAAAATGTCTGAAGCCATTGGAAAAATTAATTATACATCACAATCTATTTCAATTAATCAGGATAGTACATCTACAAGCTTCAATACTCAAAGAGATTACATCGTTCCTCCGGAAGATATCTCTCAATTATCTCAAGGAGAATTTTGCGGCGTGGTTTCTGACAGTTTCAAACAGAAAATTGATCTTAAGGCTTTTCGAGGTGATGTTAACCCTCCAAAGGATAATATGAAAGGTGTTGCTTATCCAATGGTTTATCCAAATTTAACTCAGGAAGATTTAAAACAAAATGTTGTCCTTATTCAAACTCAAATTAATGATTTAATAAAAGAAGAGATGCTACGAATTGAAGAGGAAAGGCAAAATGCAATAGAAGCAGAAGCTGATAGTGTAAGATCGAGCCTGGAACAAAACAATAATCTTCCATTTCAGGACAATAGTGAAGATCAAGAAATAATTTTTAATCATAATGATAATATTGAAAATGAGGATATTGAAAATTATGCTTTCGATAATGTAGAAGAAAATATTGTAATTGAAGAAGAATCTGACGAGGAGGAAGAGGACCAAGAGTATGAAAGAAATAGAATAAAAGAGTTTTTAACCTCAATACCAAACATTAACGATTTGAAAAAGAAAGAATAACATTTAACTTATGTTAAGGATTTTAATGAATTTAAAATTTTGTGAGTATCTTGCGTAGATTTTCTAAAAAAGAAACCTATATGATGGCATTTGCTAGTTTGGAAGATGTTATTCCAAAAATTTTAAAAAACATTGATTTTCACGAGTATCTGATTGCCAACGGATACAAATTGTTGCCCCACAAGAATGTGAAAGGATTTAAATGTTATACTAAACAAGATAGTCTGGTCCTGGAAGACGATATCGTTTTTGTGGGTAATAATAATGGAGTTGATATTTATTATAGCTCATTATTTAGCGATTCAGGAAACATAATTGATTTTGTTAAAAACAGGATTGAACTGGACAATGATTATGAGACTTTTGAGCCTAATAAAGATCACTTTATTGAAGCTGTTAGAAAACTAGTATTGTACATTAATTCTAACGGCGAGAATGAGACAAAGAATGATTTATTTACTACAGCCGAAGATTTAAAAAAATTAAAACAAAACACTTTTACAACATTTTATAAATGCGAACCTATTTATGATTCAAAATATCTAGAATCATATAAGATCTCAAAAAGCGTATTAGATCATCCAATATTTAAAGGAACGGTTTTTAATTCTAGAGGACTTATTATAAATGAAGAACAGTTGGATATAATAAATACTGCTTTTCCGTTATACAATGAATCAGGTAAGGAATGCGGTTTGTATTTCGAAAATAAAATAGAAGAAAAAAAAAGAGTAAAATCAGATATACATTTTTTTGCACCTGGAACAGTTGAAACAGGATTATGGTTTTCAAATAACTTTTTACTTGACCAAAATTTCAAAGGAAAAATAAATAAAAGAACAAAAGTTACTGTTGTAAATAATCCTAAAGATGCGCTAGCGCATTTTTCACATTTAAAAGAAAATAGGTTTTATGTTTCTGTTTTCAAACAGGATGAAACAACTTATGAGCATTTAAAAAGTGTTTTAACTAGGGAAAAGAGTAGTTTATATTTGGCAGGAAACATCTCAATTGTAAATTTTGTAAATGAAATTAAAATAATATTGAAAATTCTTAATGTTGAAATTGATTTTGTAAAAGAAAATTATGACACAATTACACTGAAGATAGATAGCCAAGATGCGGGTCAATATCTAGATAGATTTTTAAGGTATATCAGAACAAATAATACATCTAAAGTTCAACATGTATTAAAAATCTTGGGAAAAGATGCAAGACCAATTTTAAAAGATGATATAATTGTTCCGACACAGGATGAACAAGGAAATTTATTAGTTAAAATTCCTAAAAACTTTAAGACTTTGTTTTTTATAGAAAAGATATTAATTAAAGTTTTTCCTGCTCCTTTTGATATCCATATTGAAAAGCCTATGTACTTAGACTGGACAATGCAGAATATAAAAATTAGCACAGCTGTCGAAGACAAAACCAGTGATGATGAAATCATTGAGAAATACATAGAAGAAGAGAAAATATTTGTTTTATCAAATTAAAAATATACAATAGTGACTAAGAATAATAACGATACAGACGCCCAAATCAATCTTCAGAAAGAACACTTTTTAAAAGTTGGAGAAAGAATTAGACAATTAAGGATTACTCACGGGTGGTCAATAAAAGGGTATGAAGAAATGCTTTCTCTACCTTCTGGAGCTTTACACAACATTGAACACGGTAAAGGAGGGACAGGAATAAATTTTTTGACTATTATAAATCACTTTACTAGTTTAGGATATTCATATAAGTGGTTACTTGAATTTGAAAATGATGATTACTTCAAAAAAGAAGAACAGCACATTTACTTGGATATTGATAAAAATGAATTAATTGAAATACATGAAGAATTTCATGATCTATTAAATAAGTACACCAAAGTAGTTTCGAAATATAAATAATTTTTAAATCAGTTTTTATGGCCACAACATTTAAGAGTAAAGATGAAATTATTGCCCAAATTGATTTTGTTGACTATGCATTGTCTAATGGTTATAAAATTGATAAAGAGAAAACATCACAAAATTGGATCAGGCTCGACAATCCAGCTACAAAAGACAGAATTTTAGTAAAATCAAAAGCGAATACTTATTCTAATGTAGATAATGATCGTGATAAAGGTGATATTATAAGTTTTGTTGGAAATAGAATCTCAGGCTCTGTTTCAGTTGATAAAAGCAATGAAGCTTTTTACAAATCTCTAGTAAAATTGAATGAATTTTTTGGTAACTATATTAACCAGGGAAAAAGCGAAGCAATTTTAGATAAAGACAAGTATTTAAAAAAGAAAGAAACGTTACATTCTTTGCAGGATAAAGCATGGAATCATAAACCAATTGAAGATTACTCTTTTTTAACTAACGAAAGAAAGATCAGTTTAAGTATTTTAAAACTACCTCTTTTTGAGGATAAAATATTTAATACTTATTTCAGATTAGATAATGGCCATATCATAACAAATGTAGCTTTTGGTTTATCTTCAGGTGAAGAATTGAAAGGTTTAGAAGTTAGAAATTCAAAACAAAAATCAATTTTAGGAGATCATGAAAATGCCTTTTTTACCAATACTAAAGGCATGGATAAAATTGATGGTGTCTTTTATGGCGAATCCGGAATTGATGTTGCCAGTTATATTGAATTGCTTTATGCTAATCCAAGTTTTGACCGTTCTAAAAATTATTGTTTTTTATCATTCTCCGGAAATTTGTACGATAGTAAGATCAAAAATATAATTGATCAGATATCTACGCTGCCATTAATTCCGGATTGTAAATTTGTTTCAATAACCGATAATGATTTTGATAAACTAGAATCAAAAAAACCTGGAAAGAATTATGATGTACTTTTTACGGCATCGTTAATAAACAAATTTATTACACCGGTTGAATTTACATCAAATGATACATTTTACAATTTTACATTTACTAAAAAGGAAGATCTAAATATTGAAAATATAAAATCAGTTTTTGAACAACAAGCCAATAATATTGATAATAATTTTACAGCAGAAAACAGATTTGGCAAGTATGTTGTAGTTAAAGAAAATGAAGCTTCTATAACTTTAAATATTCCAAAGTCTATAGATTTGGACCAAACTAATTTTAAAGAGCTACTAAAGGAATTAAAAGCCGAGAGATTGTATATCCCTCATAAACCAGTGCACTCAAATGACTGGAATGAAGAATTACAAAGAAGAAAAGATATTACTGCAGAAAAAAAAAAGGAACTGCCCAAATTAGATAAAATTAAAAGTTATGGAAGAAAAATTTAAAAAAAAGCAACTGGAATTTAATGATCAATTTGATCGAAATCTAATCGATACGCCTTATTACAGGGTCATAGTTAGTCACTTAAAAGGATTATATCCTTTAGTATATAAATCATTGTCTGAAGCAAGTCTATTAGAGCCATATTTAGAACCCAAAGTCGTTTTGTTTCTAGAAAAAGAAATAGAGTATAGAAAGTTAAACTATCCTGCTGATGGATGCAAAGAGTTAGCATATAACGATATTAATGCGGTTTTAAACGATGAATTAAAC
>Ga0247810_10001734_pt1 | contig 13056 bp, 9 predicted proteins | sample UWRJL119311C1_FD_179918 | JGI IMG/M metagenome (GOLD analysis project Ga0247810, IMG submission 179918) | Plant litter microbial communities from Arlington Agricultural Research Station in Wisconsin, United States - UWRJ-L119-311C-1 | ecosystem: Environmental > Terrestrial > Plant litter >...
GGACGAGAAGCAACGCGGTTTGCGTTAACTCTCGATGGGGACCCGGGCTGCAAACCAGCCCGCCCCCTCTCACCCTCAACCTCCCGTGCCGCCCACCGTGATCGCATCGATCTTCAGGGTCGGCTGCCCTACGCCTACCGGAACTGACTGACCATCCTTGCCGCAGGTGCCTACGCCGCTATCCAGCGACAGGTCGTTACCGACCATCGACACCTTGCTCATGGCTTCCGGCCCATTACCGATCAGCGTCGCGCCCTTGACCGGCGCAGTGATTTTGCCGTCTTCGATCAGATAGGCTTCGCTGGTGGAGAACACGAACTTGCCGCTGGTGATATCTACCTGTCCACCGCCGAGATTGGCGCAGTAAATACCGCGTTTTACCGAAGCGATGATTTCCTGTGGATCGCTCTGACCAGCCAGCATGTAGGTGTTGGTCATGCGCGGCATCGGCAAGTGAGCATAGGATTCACGACGGCCATTGCCGGTACGGGCAACGCCCATCAGACGTGCGTTGAGCTTGTCCTGCATGTAACCCTTGAGTACGCCGTTTTCGATCAGCGTAGTGCATTCGGTCGGCGTGCCTTCGTCATCGACACTCAACGAGCCACGACGGCCAGCGAGGGTGCCGTCATCAACGATGGTGCACAGTTTGGACGCGACCATCTCACCCATGCGACCGCTGTAGGCCGAACTGCCTTTGCGGTTGAAATCGCCTTCCAGACCATGGCCGACCGCTTCGTGCAACAGCACACCCGACCAGCCGGAACCCAGCACCACAGGCAAGGTGCCCGCTGGCGCAGGAATCGCTTCGAGGTTGACCAATGCCTGGCGCAACGCTTCACGGGCATAGCCCATGGCGCGATCGTCGCTCAGGAAATAACGGTAATCAGTACGTCCACCGCCACCATGTCCGCCCCGCTCGCGACGGCCATTCTGTTCGACGATGACGCTGACATTGAAGCGCACCAGCGGCCGAACATCCGCTGCCAGGCTGCCATCGGTGGAAGCAACCAGAATCCGTTCCCAGACCCCGGCCATGCTCACGGTCACTTGTTGAATACGCGAATCCAGTGCCCGCGTGGCCACGTCGACACGCTTGAGCAGTTCGACCTTCTCGGCGCGGGTCATGACTTCCAGCGGGTTATCCGGGGCGTAAAGCTGAGCCACGTCCTGCGAGGTAAAGGCCTGAACCGTGCCATTCTGGCCAGCGCGAGAAATTGAACGCGCGGCGCGAGCGGCGGTGGTCAGCGCTTCGTGGGTGATCGCGTTGCTGTAGGCAAAGCCGGTTTTCTCACCGGACTGCGCCCGCACGCCGACGCCCTGATCAAGGTTGAAGCTGCCTTCTTTGACGATGCCGTCTTCCAGCGACCAGGATTCGGAAATCTGCCCCTGGAAATACAGGTCGGCGGCATCGATGCCTGGGCCAGCCAGCTCGCCCAGCACTGATTGCAAGCTGTCGAGACTCAAGCCGCCGGGTGCCAGAAGGTGTTCGCTGACAGAGGACAAGTCGCTCATATTCACTCCGAGGTCTGCGCAGGCCGCAGTAATGCGTCCTGCGAAAAAAATCGCCGGTGACTGGACACCGGCATCCGCGCCCGTATGGACGCCTGTTCTTCACTGTCGCGTTCGGCCAGCAGCACGGCTTCACCCTGTGCCTGCTCGGCCAGGACCCGACCCCAAGGGTCGATGATCGCGGCATGCCCATATGTGTCCCGTGGCCCCGGATGAGTCCCGCCCTGGGCTGCCGCCAGCATGTAGCACTGGGTTTCAATGGCTCGCGCCCGGATCAGGATGTCCCAGTGCGCCGCGCCGGTAACCGCCGTGAAGGCCGACGGCGCAGTAATCAATTCAGCGCCCGCTTCACGCAGCGCGCTATATAACTCGGGGAAGCGCAGGTCATAGCATACGCTCAACCCCAGACGACCCACCGGCGTGTCGGCAACCACGACGTTACTGCCATGAGCATAGTCATCGGATTCGCGATAGCGGCCCCGGGCATCAGCCACGTCGACATCGAACAGATGCAGCTTGTCGTAACGTGCGACTTGCTCACCATGTTCATCAATCAGTAGTGAACACGCGGTAACTTTGCCATCAGGCCGATCACTCGGGGGCAGCGGCATAGTCCCGGCGACTATCCATAACTTGAGGTCGCGGGCGGCCAGTTTCAACCATGGCAGGATCGGACCTTGCCCATGGGCCTCGGCGCGGCCGATATCCGCCACATCGCGTCGGCCCATGGCGGCGAAGTTTTCCGGCAGCACGGCAAGCCGCGCACCGGAGGCCGCGGCTTGCTCCAGCAACTGCCGAGCCTGAGCCAGATTGCCCAGTACGTCGTTCTGGCTGACCATTTGGATCACGGCAAAAGACATGGCGCCCTCTTTATCAAACATCAGATAACCATCTGAACTTGAAAGACTCTGTAGGAGCGAGCTTGCTCGCGATAGCGTTGGCTCAACGAAAAAATTATCGTCTGCCCGGACGCTATCGCGAGCAAGCTCGCTCCTACAGGTTCTACTGGTTGCTGTGACTGTACTCCACCGCCACCTACTGAGGCTTCTCGAACGGCTTGTCGAAAGTAATCTTGGGCTCTTTCCATGGACCTTCGACCTTGTACTGAACGCTGGCGAAACGCGCGACCCTGTCGCCCAGCAGCTTGTCGACCAGAAACAACGCACCGCCAATGGCCGGCGCACCGACGATCAACGCGGCGATTGGCAGGTTATTGGTTACAGGTAAGGTCACCAGCAATTTGGCATCGACGCGATCCTTGACCATGTCCAGTGTGCCATTGAGCTCAAGGTTGCTCGAAGGCCCGGTCAGGGTGATGGGCTTGCGGGTCACATAGACACCATCGCTGGCAACCAGCAGGCCTTTGACGCGATCGTAGCTCAAGCCTTTGCCCAGCAGATCGGAGAAGTCCAGACGCAAGCGTCGACCAATGGAGTTGAAATTCAGCAGGCCAAAGACTCGCAACGCCTGCGCACCGCCTTCGACTTCAACGAACTGACCTTGACGCAAGGTCGCATCGAGGCTGCCGGAGAAGCGCTTGGCCGAAACCCAAGCGGGCGAACCCGGCCAACGTCCGTCAGCGTTCAGTTCAAAATCTTCGCTGGTGACCGTAGGCGCAAAGCCCCAGCCTTTGAGTACATCCGCCAGATTCTTGCCATCCAGGCGTCCTTTGTACCAACTGCTAGTCGCGCCAGGCGTGCCTTCCCACACCCCTTCGCCCTGCAGCAACAATCCTTTGAGGCCCATGCTGACGTCGGAAAAACGTATACCGGTAGCAGTCGACCGGGTCTTCAAAGACCAGGCGCCTACCAATTGATCACCCTGGAAAACCTGGGTGATCTTGATGTCCATCGCTGGCACTTTGCTGGGGTCCACATCGGCCAGTGGGTCAGGGGCGTTCTCGACGACTGCCGCGTTCGGATCAGAAGCAGGAAGCCGTACGTAGAGCAGATCGATGCCAATGGGGGCGGCTTTCGCGTCCGGCAGGGTCGCGCTGCCTTTTATCAACTGGCTGTCCAGCGCCAGCGTCCATGCGGTGGCACTGCGCTTGAGCTGGACGTCGGCCTGGTCCAGCGTTGTGCCCATGGCGGTCAGCTTGCCGATTTGCAGGTCGACGTTATTGACCACCTGTTTGGCGCTGGAGCCGGGATCGTCTCCGGCGTACTTGGTCAGCATGGCCTGCCACGGCGCGATATCCAGTTCGCTCAGCGAACCGCGAACCCGCAAACCCTTGGCCTCCGGCACAATCGCCCCACCATCACCGAGGAACAATTCGCCACGGCCATCAGCCAGCTTGCCGGGTGGCGAGGCGAAAGCCAGGTTGGCCAGCTTGCCGTAGCTAAAGTTGTATCGCCGCTCAGGGCCTTGCAGGCTCATGCGGAACTCGCTGTCACGGGTATCGTCAGCCAACTTGCCAAATGGCGCAGGCAGATCGATGACGGTGCCTTTGAGGCTGGAGTTGATCCGCAGTTGACTGTCGTTACCCAACGTCAGCTGCAATTGATACGGCAGTTCACCGGAGACCGGCAAGGCCTGGGTCACACCCAGCCACTCGCTGAGTTTTGGCACCGCGATCTGGCCATTGGCAACCACCCGAGTGAGGTTGGCGCCTGGCTTGCCCTCGGCGGCAATCTCGGCCGTGATCGGGCGGTCGAACGCCTGTGCACGCACCCCTTTGCCGCTCAGGCCTTTGGCATTGTCGAAGCGGAAATCACCCTTGAGCTGAGTCAGCTCCAGTACCGGCTCACTGATCTTCAGGCGAGCCTTTTCGGTGCTGAAGTCCACGGCGATCTTCGGCTCCTGACCTTTGACCAGCGGGATGTCCAGTTTCAGCTTGCCATTTAGCGGCCCCTCTCCTTGCCATCCGGCGAAGGTACTGGCGGTGCCGATAGGTGCTTCTTGGAGAATCTTTACGCCATCAGCCAACGGACCGGCGAAATCGCCGTCCACCAGCAAATGGCTGGGTTGGCCCGCGGTCGCGTGAGGAATGTTCACCCGCACATTGCTGACATCAGTGTTCAGCAGCTTGCCCTTGCTGGCCTTGATCCGCACGCCGCTGTTTTCGACATAGACCTTGCCGTCAACGCCGGTCAGCTGCGGCCAGCCCGGCTGGAAAGCCAGGGTCGCATCACGCACCTTGAAGAACAGACTGATGACCTGAGCGGTCTGCGGGGCGTTCTTGGTCAGCGAGCCCTGGTACTGGAAGAAACCCTGATCGACCTTGCCGCCAACGATGGCCGTGCGCAGCCATTCATCCAGCGCCGGGCTCAGCACTGCAGGCAGGTATTTGCTGGTGTAGCTGCCATCACCGTCGACCATGCCGACGCGCAGGTCCATGTAATCTTCCTGAGCGCGCTCATGATCCAGATGCAGGCGGATCAGGAAGTCAGCGGCAATCTTGCCTTCATCTCCCAGGACCTTGATATACGGGGCGATCAGAGTGAAGGTTTCGCTGTCGAGCCGCCAGGTCAGGCGCGCGTTGGCTTTGGGGTAAGTCCAGGGGTTATTGAAAATCGGGTAGAGGTGCAGCATGAAGTTCTCAGAGGCCAGGCGCAGTTCGCCCTGCCCCAGATCGCCACTGATCGCGCCGCTCACATTTCCGGCAGCAGGCGCGCCGTGGTATGCGTTGAAGCCTACGTTTTCAAGATTGGCAGCGAAACTCAAACGCTTGTCGCCTTCAGCCTGAGGACGAAGATCCAGCAATACGTTACGCAGCGCACCGGTAACCTTGAGGTTGTGGACCACCTCCATCAGCAGATCCGGCAGCGGCGCCATGGACTCCAGCAAGGGCGTAATGGGCGTCAGGTCCAGTCGATCGGCCTGCACATGCCATAACTCTTCTCGCTCAGCCGTCGCGGCAGTCTGATTGAGCTGCACTCGGCTTTCCCAGCGCTTGCTGCCCAGGTCCATGGCCAGCGAGTTCACATTGACGTCGAAGCCTTCGTCGGTGCGGCGAAACCATGCGTTTAAAGCAAGATTGTCGATTTTCGACGCTTTACGGGCGGCATAGCCGGCTTTGATCTGTGGTGCATTGAGCCGGGCGACCGCGGTCTGCAGCGTGCCCTTGCCCCAGGTCAGCCAGAATTCACCACCGGCCTTCAGGGTGGAAACGCTCACCTGACGGGTCAGGCTTTTCGGCAACCACTGCGCCCAATCGCTTTGGGGCAGGCTGAGGTACACATCGGCCTCACCGTCCTTCCAGGCTTTAGCTTCAACTCGCGAGCGCACATTCAAGGCCAGCGGCTGCCCATCGGGCAGAGTCAGGCGCGCATCCAGACGCTGACGGTCAGAACCCGTGGCCAGGCTGAGATTGACATAGGTGAGGGTCAGCGGTGTCTGCCCGAACGGCTGCAGGGTGACCTGGCTGTTGGTCAGAGACAACCGGGAAACCATCTGCATCTGGTTGAGCAATTGCTCGGGATCAAGCGGCTTGTCATCAATGACCGGCAGACCTTGCAATGCCCAATGGCCGGCCTGATCTTCCTTCACACTCAGTTGCAGACCTTCGACCTGCACATGAGAAAGGCGCAAATCCCAGGCCAGCAGGCTGGCCCAAAGATCGGGCTCGGCACGTACCTGATCCAGACGGACGGAATGGGTACCTTCGCCGAGCATCACATCATTGGCAATGAACACTGGCGAAAACCCTCGCCAGCTGCCTTGCAGACTGCCAATACCCAAAGGCATGGCCAACGCTTCTTGCGCCTTGCTCTGAACCTCGACGCGATAACCGGCGATCAATGGAGTCAGTTCACGACCCACGCTCACGTACAACGCAGCAAGGACCACAATTAGCGCGCAGAAACTCAGGCTCCAACGCGTCAACGTTCCGAAAAAACCTGTCAGACGGCTCATGTCAGAGCCCTCGCGAACCGCAGTGCGCTACCGCCGATTTGCGTGGAATGGCCCGACTCAATAGTGCAGGTGCTGTCAGGGGTTTGCTCATTGCTCACGCATATTTCTCGTTATAACGGCTTCCTTGCCGCTGGCCCTGGGGCACCGTTATCAGTTCATTCAGCAAACGCTGCTCTTCAGGACAGAGCGATTCAGAGCACCACCACCTCAGAGCAGCACCACGTCGTATTGTTCCTGGGAATACATGGTTTCTACCTGAAAGCGGATCGTGCGGCCAATAAAGCTTTCCAGCTCCGCCACATTGCCGGACTCTTCATCGAGCAGCCGGTCCACAACTCTCTGGTTAGCCAATACACGGTAGCCCACCGCCTGATAGGCGCGGGCTTCGCGCAGGATTTCGCGGAAAATCTCGTAACAGACCGTTTCAGGGGTTTTCAGCTTGCCGCGGCCCTGACAGGCATGACAAGGCTCGCAGAGCACCTGTTCGAGACTCTCACGGGTCCGCTTGCGGGTCATCTGCACCAAACCCAGCTCGGTGATACCGATGATGTTGGTCTTGGCGTGATCGCGCTCCAGCTGCTTCTCCAGGGTGCGTAACACCTGACGCTGGTGCTCACCGTCTTCCATGTCGATGAAATCGATAATGATGATGCCGCCCAGATTGCGCAGACGCAGTTGCCGGGCAATGGCCGTCGCCGCTTCAAGGTTGGTCTTGAAAATGGTTTCTTCCAGGTTGCGATGGCCGACGAACGCCCCGGTGTTGACATCGATGGTGCTCATCGCCTCTGCCGGGTCGATCACCAGATAACCACCGGACTTGAGCGGCACCTTGCGCTCCAGCGCTTTCTGGATTTCATCTTCGACGCCATACAGGTCGAAAATCGGCCGCTCACCTGGGTAATGCTCAAGGCGATCAGCGATTTCCGGCATCAGCTCGGCGACGAATTGCGTGGTTCTCTGGAAGGTTTCCCGGGAATCGATACGAATTTTTTCGATACGCGGGCTGACCAGATCACGCAGCGTGCGCAGCGCCAGACCGAGATCTTCATAAATCACATTGGGTGGGCTGACGGTCTTGATCTGTTCGCCAATCTGATCCCAGAGGCGGCGCAGATATCGGATGTCCATGAGGATTTCATCGGCACCTGCACCTTCGGCCGCAGTACGCAGGATGAAACCGCCAGCTTCCTTGATGCCTTCCAGCGCGACGCAATCGGTGACCACTTTCTTCAGACGTTCGCGCTCGGCCTCATCTTCGATCTTCAGCGAGATACCCACATGTGCAGTCCTGGGCATGTACACCAGATACCGCGAAGGGATCGACAACTGAGTGGTCAGCCGTGCGCCTTTGCTGCCGATGGGATCCTTTGTGACCTGCACCACCAGGCTCTGGCCTTCGTGGACCAGCGACGCAATGCTTTCTACTGCGGGGCCTTCACGCATGGAAATTTCCGATGCGTGAATGAAGGCGGCGCGGTCTAGCCCGATGTCGATAAACGCCGCCTGCATGCCGGGCAAAACCCGCACGACCTTGCCTTTATAGATATTGCCGACGATGCCCCGACGCTGGGTGCGCTCCACATGCACCTCTTGCAGCACACCGTTTTCGACCACGGCCACACGCGACTCCATCGGTGTGATGTTGATCAGAATCTCTTCACTCATGGCTTGTCACCTTCCAGGCATTGCCAACAGGGTATGCCGAAATGGCCGAGCAGTTCTGCGGTTTCGCACAGCGGCAGGCCGACCACCGCTGAATAACTGCCTTGCAGGCTCTCGACGAAAACAGCCGCCAAGCCCTGCACAGCATAACTGCCTGCTTTGTCCCGAGGTTCGCCACTGGCCCAGTAGGCTTTGAGTTCGGCAGGGGAAATCCGGCGAAAGCGAACGCGACTGCTGACCACGCAGGTTTCGCAACCCTGCGGCCCCAGCAGCGCAATAGCAGTCAAAACCTCGTGCTCTCGGCCTGACAATGCCGTGAGCATCGTCAGGGCGTCAGCCTCATCGACTGGTTTGCCGAGGATTCGCCCGTCCAGTACTACGGCGGTGTCGGCCCCCAACACGCAACCTTGCTCGTCACCTAACGTCGCCCGCCCGGCCTCAGCCTTGCCACGGGCCAGCCGCTCAACATACGCCGAAGCAGGTTCATCAGATAAGGGGGTTTCGTCGATCTCGGCGCTGAGCACCTTGAAAGGCACGCCGATCTGAGTCAGTAGTTCCCGGCGGCGCGGTGAACCTGAAGCCAGAAAGAGCTGGGGCATGGGGACATCTCCGTGTCGATGATCGTGATGTCGAGCGGCGAGAAGCTTTTCACACCGATCGACATTCACGCTGCGTCAATTGATTTTCAAACGCTTGCTCAACCCACGCATGCCATAGCTGACCCATGGCCACAAAAGCGCACTGACCAGCGCTGGCAACACCAGCGCAAGGGTCGGTTGGCGATTGCCGGTCAGGGCACTGAGCCACAGCTGCGCCAGTTGGGCGAGGCCGAAAATGACTAACAGAATCAGACACTGCTGCCACATGGGGAACATGCGCAAGCGCTGTTGCAGAGACATCACCAGGAACGTAATCAGGCACAGGGTCAACGCGTTCTGCCCCAGCAACGTGCCATACAGCACGTCTTCCATCAGCCCGAGCAACCAAGCGGTGACCATGCCCACTTTATGGGGCAGGTACAACGCCCAGAATGTGACCAGCAGCGCCAGCCACAACGGGCGGAAGATCTCCATGAATTGCGGCAAAGGCGAAACGCTCAGCAACAGGCCGATAGCGAAAGTGAACCAGACGACCCACCCATTACGTCCCGGGGCGTGACTAACCATCGATTCTCTCCCGAGGGGCGGCAGGCGCAGTGGCCGGAGGCTGGGTTGCGGCAGGCTTGACGGGCGGCTTGCTGGCTGGCTTCACCACCGGCTTGGGCGCAGGTGCGGCCGGGGTACGGGTGGCTGGCACGGCCGGGGCAGTGGCAGGAGTTGCAGCACCATGGCTGGCGGGCGCAGCATGTGTGGCAGCTGGCGTGGTAGCACTGGCGGCCGGAGTGGCTGCAGGATTAGCCGCCCTCTCCGACTCTTGAGCCTGAGCAGCTTCCGCTGCGCGTTCCTCAGGTGAACGGCCATCAGAGAACACCAGCAGCAGATAACGGCTACGGTTCAGCGCTGCCGTGGGCACGGCGCGCACGATAGCGAACGGCTGACCGGAGTCATGAACGACTTCCTTCACCGTCGCCACCGGATAACCAGCAGGGAACCGCTGACCCAGGCCGGAGCTGACCAGCAGGTCGCCTTCCTTGATGTCGGCGGTGTCCGCAACATGACGCAGCTCAAGACGTTCCGGGTTGCCGGTGCCGCTGGCAATCGCCCGCAAGCCGTTACGATTGACCTGCACTGGAATGCTGTGGGTCGTATCGGTCAGCAACAACACCCGCGAAGTGTAAGGCATCAGTTCGACCACCTGACCCATCAGGCCACGGGCATCGAGCACCGGCTGGCCCAGGACAACGCCGTCGCGCTCGCCCTTGTTGATGATGATGCGGTGGGTAAACGGGTTCGGGTCCATGCCGATCAATTCGGCGACTTCGACCTTTTCATTGACCAGTGCCGAAGAGTTGAGCAACTCGCGCAGCCGAACATTCTGCTCGGTCAGGGCCGCAAGCTTTTGCAGGCGCCCTTGCAGGAGCAAGGCTTCAGTCTTGAGTTTTTCATTTTCGGCGATCAGCTCGGTACGACTGCCGAACTGACTGGCTACACCCTGATACAAGCGTTGCGGCAGATCGACGATCCAATAGGACTGCATCAGGACCAGCGACATCTGGCTGCGAACCGGCTTGAGCACGGTAAAACGCGCATCAACCACCATCAGCGCTACCGACAACACGACCAGCACCAACAGGCGCACGCCCAGCGATGGGCCTTTTGCGAAAAGCGGTTTAATAGGCCGCTCCTCCGGGGCAAGATTTCAATCGGCTGTTGTTATTCATACGACATCAAACCGGCCTGGACAGATAGAGAAAGTAACGCCGGATTCTGGCGTCAGCATAGGACCTGTTGACGTTCAGCGGCGCTGAAACATCGACAACCCCTAACGCATACAGGTAGCCAAAGCGCTACCTGTAGACGAACGACTGCATGAAGAGTGCTCGCAGCGAATTACTCGCTGGAGAGCAGGTCCATGGTGTGCTTATCCATCATTTCCAGCGCACGGCCACCGCCACGCGCTACACAGGTCAGCGGATCTTCGGCAACGATCACCGGCAAACCTGTTTCCTGAGCCAGCAATTTGTCGAGGTCGCGCAGCAAGGCGCCACCACCGGTCAACACCAGACCACGCTCGGCGATGTCCGAAGCCAGCTCTGGCGGCGATTGCTCAAGGGCGCTTTTCACCGCTTGAACGATGGTCGCCAGGGACTCTTGCAGCGCTTCGAGCACTTCATTGGAGTTCAGTGTGAAGGCGCGTGGAACACCTTCAGCCAGGTTACGGCCACGCACGTCAACTTCACGCACTTCACCGCCCGGGTAGGCAGTACCGATTTCCTGCTTGATGCGCTCGGCAGTGGATTCGCCGATCAGGCTGCCGTAGTTGCGACGCACGTAAGTGATGATGGCTTCGTCGAAACGGTCGCCACCCACACGTACAGATTCAGCGTAAACCACGCCGTTCAGCGAGATAAGGGCGATTTCAGTAGTACCACCACCGATATCCACAACCATCGAGCCGCGGGCTTCTTCAACCGGCAGGCCGGCACCGATCGCAGCAGCCATTGGTTCTTCGATCAGGAACACTTCACGAGCACCGGCGCCCAGCGCTGACTCGCGAATGGCACGACGCTCAACCTGGGTGGATTTGCACGGCACGCAGATCAGCACACGAGGGCTAGGCTGCAGGAAGCTGTTTTCGTGAACCTTGTTGATGAAGTACTGCAGCATCTTTTCGCACACGCTGAAGTCGGCGATAACGCCGTCTTTCATAGGGCGAATGGCCGCGATGTTGCCTGGAGTACGGCCGAGCATTCGCTTGGCTTCCATCCCGACAGCGACGACGCTCTTCTGGTTTCCGTGGGTCCGAATGGCCACAACTGATGGTTCATTCAGAACGATACCGCGCTCACGCACGTAAATAAGGGTGTTGGCAGTGCCCAGGTCGATAGACAGATCGCTGGAAAACATGCCACGCAGTTTCTTGAACATGGGAAAGGGACCCTAGGGAACGCGTGGGTAAAAAAGTGCGGCAAACTCTAACAACGACAGGGATTTTGGGCAAGGAGCCAATATGTTAAATTAGCGGTTTTTCCGAGCATGACCCTAGACGTTCGCGGCCTTATGACCGTAGAAATGCGATAGTGTTCCTCAATCTAACACACGGATACCCTCCGTATGCATTCCACTGGAGAACCCCATGGCGCTTGATCGCTCCGACGTGGAAAAGATCGCGCATCTGGCCAGACTTGGCCTGAATGACGCCGATATCCCGCGTACTACCGAAGCACTTAATAGCATTCTCGGGCTGGTTGACCAGATGCAAGCGGTCGATACCACCGGTATTGAACCCCTGGCTCACCCCCTTGAAGCGTCCCAGCGGCTGCGCGAAGACGTGGTGACCGAGCGAAATCGCCGGGAAACCTATCAAGCCATCGCACCAGCGGTCCAAGACGGCCTTTATCTGGTTCCAAAAGTCATCGACTAAGGGAATGTGCCTTCAATGCATCAAATGACTCTGGCCGAGATCGCTCGCGGACTCGCCGATAAAAAGTTTTCTTCCGAAGAATTGACCCGTGTCCTGCTCAAGCGCATCGCGCAGCTCGACCCGCAGCTCAACAGCTTCATCACCCTGACCGAGGACCTGGCGATCACCCAGGCGCAAGCTGCTGACGCCCGTCGCGCTGCCGGTGAGAACAATCCCCTGCTGGGTGCCCCACTGGCCCACAAGGATCTGTTCTGCACCCAGGGTATCCGCACCAGCTGCGCCTCGAAGATGCTCGACAACTTCAAAGCGCCGTACGACGCCACCGTGGTCGCGAAACTGGCCGCTGCTGGCACCGTCACGCTGGGCAAGACCAACATGGACGAATTCGCCATGGGCTCGGCCAACGAATCCAGCCATTACGGCGCGGTGAAAAACCCGTGGAACCTTGAGCACGTGCCTGGCGGCTCGTCCGGTGGTTCGGCCGCTGCTGTTGCGGCGCGCCTGCTGCCTGCCGCGACCGGCACCGATACCGGCGGCTCGATTCGCCAGCCAGCCGCACTGACCAACCTGACCGGGCTGAAGCCGACCTACGGTCGTGTTTCGCGCTGGGGCATGATTGCCTACGCGTCGAGCCTCGATCAGGCAGGTCCGTTGGCCCGCACGGCTGAAGACTGCGCCCTGCTGCTGCAAGGTATGGCCGGTTTCGACCCGCAGGATTCAACCAGCATCGACGAGCCGGTACCTGATTACAGCGCCAGCCTGAACGCCTCACTGCAAGGCCTGCGTATTGGTATTCCGAAGGAATATTTCAGCGCCGGTCTGGACCCGCGTATTGCTGATCTGGTGCAACAAAGCGTCAAGGAGCTGGAAAAGCTCGGTGCCGTGGTCAAGGAAATCAGCCTGCCGAACCTGCAACACGGCATCCCGGCTTACTACGTGATCGCCCCGGCTGAAGCCTCGTCGAACCTGTCGCGCTTTGACGGCGTGCGTTTCGGCTACCGGTGC
>Ga0247810_10001736_pt1 | contig 13040 bp, 8 predicted proteins | sample UWRJL119311C1_FD_179918 | JGI IMG/M metagenome (GOLD analysis project Ga0247810, IMG submission 179918) | Plant litter microbial communities from Arlington Agricultural Research Station in Wisconsin, United States - UWRJ-L119-311C-1 | ecosystem: Environmental > Terrestrial > Plant litter >...
TAAATGATGTTGAAAGCGAAGTAAAAAAAGTATGTTCTTTTTCTATATTTAATGATCTCAAAATATAACTGTTGGGCGTATCGCCACGCAAAGCAGCTCCAGAAATTGGATCGATTTTATAGGAATATCCTATTCTAAAATCGAACTTTTTGTACATCGCACCAATTTCAAAGGCATGAACTTTTTCAGGCAATAAATTAGGATTCCCTTCTATAGTGGTAAACGGATCCTGATAAATAACAAACGGATTCAAACCCTGATATCGTGGTCTTGTTATTCTTGAAACATACGACACATGTGCTTTCAAATCATCTGAAACATCCATATTTAGTAACACATTCGGGAAAAAATTGGCGTAACTTTTTTTGAATTCCTGAATCCCGTTTGCAGTAGTATGCAAATTATAACTTGTCCATTCGCCTCGGGCTCCAAAAGAAAAATTAAACTTCTTTCCTAATGAACTTCCATAATTAAAATAAACTGCACTGATTTTTTCAACGTATTTAAAATCACTCGAAAGTTGATCATCAGGTTCAAATTCCCCATTTTCTATATCAGAAATCAGGAAATCTGTTCCTGATTGTACTTTCGCATTGCTAAATTTTGCTCCGGTTTCGAGCTTTGTATTTTCATTTATCTTTTTAGAATAATCTGCCTGAATGCTTATAATGTCAATTGTATTGTCAACATTATTCTTCAAATACTTTTCAGTATTTCGTTCTTCGACCAAACTATTTTCATCAATAAAATCTTTTACAATTCCGTTATAATTAGAGTATTGCGTTCCTATAAATAACGACGAACCTTTACTATCTGTTATGGCATTATAATTTAGATTAATGAACTGATTCAGCAGCACATCATTTTTAGCAACATCCGTGGCATAAAAACTATTTCCAACATTATTACTAATGGAATTTCGACTTTCTACAACTCCTCCCAAATCTTCAATATTCCCGCTATAGGCCAAGGAGATATAATTCTTTTCAGAGAAAGTATATTGCAATCCAAAACCAAAATTAGAGTAATTATTAAACTGTCTTCTCCAATCTGTAGTTAGTTCAGATCGCATGTAATCCTCCGGATTAGGTCGTGTTCTGGTTGTGTATAACAATTCACGGCCTTTGCCCAATTGCAATCCATAATTAGTAATAAAGGAAAACTTTCCTTTTGTATAATTAAAATCCAGAAGCGTATTCGTACTCGTTCCTGCGAATTCTGAAACTGTAATTTGCTGACTTGCGCTTCCTAATATTCCGTTTTCGATATTTTTTTTGGTAATAATATTGATAACTGCTTTTCCTTCGGCATCATATTTTGAAGAAGGATTTGAGATTACTTCAATCTTTAAAATTTGTGAAACCGGGATTGCAGCAAAACGTTCGTAATTAATCAAAATTCCGTTAAGGTAAATAATCGCTTCCCCTTTTCCGAGAACGCTTATTTGTCCTTCGGCTACAATAACATTCGGCACTCTGCCTAATAATTCATTTACAGAACTGCTTGTCGAAAGCAACGTATTAGCAACATTGACATCGATTGTTCCGTTGGCTGAATATTTTACTAATGAATTTTGTCTTTTGATTACAACTTCATTTAACTCATTATTTTGATTTGTAATTTTCTCGGGAATTGTTGGCTTAGATTGTGCTTTTATTGCTAAGGCATAAAAAAGAAAGCAATAGGTGTAAATGAAAACAGAAACTGGGAATCTCATAGGTGTGGCAATTTAAAATTTGACTTTGTTGAGACAAAAGTCTATTCTAAATTGCAGGATGAAGTAATCGAAACAGAAATCAGGAGTACGAATTTATAAATTCATACTAAGCTTTAAGCCTGTAAATCCTGAAGTTGGTAATTTAGCGGTGTAGTTCCGGTATGTTTTTTAAAGGCTGCGAAAAAAGTCGATTTAGAATTAAAACCTACATCGTAACCAATAGATTCTAAAGTCAGTTTATCATTTGAAGTAATGATTTTGCAAGCTTCATTTATCCTGAACTCATTTACAAAACTGGTAAAATTCTTATTCAGATTATTATTTAAAAACTGCGACAATTGATGACTTGAAATGTTGAGTTCCTGAGACAAATCCTGTAAACTTAGATTGGAGTTTTTATACCATTCTTTTTCGATCATTATTTTTTCCAGTTTTGCGGATAAAATTGTGGCTTCGACTGAATCTATTTTTTTACCCGAAGTTTTGGGACCATTTAATAAAAACAAATCATCGGTTCTTTTTCGGTATAAAAGGATAGAAATAATTAAATAGAACAGAATCGAAAAAACAATTGCTCCACTAATATAAGTAGCTGCCGGAGCACCCATTATAGCAAGAAAATAAAAAAGAAATAAAAGAAAATTGCCCAGAAAAAGCATCCCAAACCACTTTTCTGCCGGAGTTGTTTTGTGTTTTCTGTTTATGATTTTCGCCAATATACCTTTAATAGTATGACATGAAAAAACAACATAAACAAACCATTGAAAATAAATGATTTTTATAAAATAACCGCGCCAGAGTTTTGGGTAATATTCATACGGAAATATAATGCCAACAGTAATAATAAGTGTCGCCCAGAATAAAAGTATAAGTTTCCAGGATTTCGGCATTATATTAATTTCAGCAACGGCTGATTTCAGGAAATAATATAAAAAGGGACCAATAAAAAAGCAAGCAGTTAACCCAATTTGTAAATATAATCTAGGCAATGTGGGATGAAAATATACAAACACCGATTTTCCAATCCGGATGCTTAATGCGAATAATAATGCACCCAAAAAATAATTGGTCAGGAACTTTTTTTTGGTAAAAAAGAAGAAATACACACTTAAAATAATTCCATTAAAAACTCCTAATGCGCTAAAAAAGAATAAGAGTTCTTTGCTGGTATCCATAATTTAAGTTTGTTTTATCTTCACAAAGCTAAAAAAAATTATGACTTTAACGATTTTTTATCTTCTTTCAAATCCTTAATCATTTTTTTCAACTCTTTGATACGCTCTTCGTATTTCTCAATGATCTGATCTGATAATTGATCTGCATCATTAATAGAAGATATTCCCCTATTGAGATCTACTTTTAGTAAGTCTTCCGGAGTTATTCCAAAAATTTTACAAATGGTTAAGATATGATTTGCCCATGAACTGCTTTCGCCGCTTTCCATTCTGGCATATGCTGATTGGGATATATGAAGACAATCTGCCACTTCTTCTTGTGACATTTTTTTATTCTTTCGGAGTATTTTAAGTTTATTACCTACAACAATATTCATATTTTATGGTATTTTTCCTTATAAACCAATAGAGGACGGTTTTATAAAAATATACTCACAAAAGACGAATTATTTTTAAATAAAAAAACAACTATAAATTACTTATTAAAATACCCGATAATCACATAATAAGAAGCCTTACAAAACAGTAATTTAGACTTGCCAAAAAACAAATAGATATTACCTGAAATCAGGGATAAGATCTATTAAAAATTTAACCCCTAAAATCTAAATAATATGAGTAATCCATCATTGTTTTTATGTCTTTTAATAATAGTTATTGCGCTTGGCTACCGATTTTCAAAAAAGCATCGTTAAAAAATACCTTTGAAAATTAGTTAGTAATAATAAATTTAAAGCGCTAAAAAATCATGGGGATCAACAATAAACCTGATCAGGAAAACCAAAACGAATGGAATAATGATCCTGAGAACTGGATTTGGGGAATATTTTATTATAATCCAAAAGACAATAGATTATTTCCTCCTAAAAAAATTAAAGAATTGGGCTGGACGATTAATTTTGCCAATCCAAATTCTGTTTTTATAGCTTTGATCATAATTGCAATTCTTCTTATTCTGGCAGAACACGCCAACAATTAAATTCAAAAAACCGGGTAATTACTCCTGATTAATATTCATTACAACATGAAATTCTTCCTATTCAAATATAGCATGGCTATTATAAGCTGTCTGTATTTAGCTTACTTTTTCTATAGTCCGGATCATACCGGCAATATGATAAAAGCCGGAACATCTATTGTATTAGCATTATTAATTTCTATCTCGATGTTGAGTCAGATCAAAAGCAGAAAATAACTCAAAAAACACGCCTAAAATCTACAAATTACAGACCCGGCATTTCCCAATTATAAATACTACTTTTGATTTTTTAGAGTTAAAGTATTTATGTTGAAAAAATTACTGTTTTTAACGGTTTTTATCTGGTATTCCGGGCTTCAGGCACAGGAAACGGAATCATCGTACAAAACGAAAAAAGTAATTGTGAGCCGGGATACGATTCATCTCGAAGAATTTAGTATCAATTCTGGTTTTTTCGAAATTTTAAATACTAAAAATCAACGCATAGATTCTACTTTCTATAAAATTGATTTTCAAAAAGGAACATTAATTTTGAATGAAAATGCAGGTTCAGTTTCGGATACTTTAATTGTAAATTATTTAAAATATCCTGATTTCCTGACTAAAGAATACAGTCTTTACAAATCTGATCAGGTGGTTACCAATGATGTTGGTTCTGAGAAATTGTACCGAATTGATAATACCAGCACCAAAAAAGTCACTCCGTTTGATGGCTTACAAACTTCGGGAAGTATTACACGCGGCGTTACCGTTGGAAACAATCAGAATACGGTTTTAAACTCTAATTTAGATCTTCAGATTACGGGAAAAATATCCGATAAAATTAGTCTTCGGGCTTCGCTGCAGGACAATAACATTCCGCTTCAGGATGGCGGTTATTCGCAAAAGCTGGATCAATTTGACAATATTTTTATCGAACTTTTTAGCGACGACTGGAACATTCGCGCGGGTGATGTTTTTTTAGAAAACAGAAAAACCCAATTTTTAAATTTTAATAAAAAAGTACAGGGGCTTTCGACCAGTTTTAATTTTGGAGATGAAGAAAGCAAAACCAATATTTTTGCATCGGTCGCTTTTGTAAAAGGGCAATATGCCAAAAGTACTTTTACGGGTCAGGAAGGAAATCAGGGACCTTATAAATTAAAAGGGCAAAATGGCGAATTGTATGTTTTGGTCATTTCAGGATCAGAGCGTGTTTATGTAAATGGTATTTTGCTAAAACGTGGCGAAAACAACGATTATGTTATTGATTATAATGCCGGAGAAATTACTTTTACGTCACTTTTTACGATTACATCAGAAATGCGTATTAATGTAGAATATCAATATTCTGAAAGAAATTATAATCGTCTGGTTACTTACGCAGGTGCAACACACGAAAATAAAAACTGGAGTTTTGGCGGTTATATCTATTCTGAGAATGATATGAAAAATCAGCCTTTGCAGCAAAATCTTTCTACCGAGCAAGTGGAGATTTTGAGTCAGGCCGGTGATGATCCTAATTTAATGAAAGCGCCATCTGCTTACGAAGATTCTTATGCAGATAATAAAATACTGTACAAAAAAGTACTCGTTAATGCAGTTGAAGTTTACGAATATTCAAATGATGCCAGCAATGTTTTATACAATGTAAAGTTTAGCCTTATGGGCAATAATCTCGGAAATTATATCATTCAAAACAACAACTCCGTAGAGCGTATTTATCAATATGTTCCTCCGGTAAGCGGCGTTTTGCAGGGAAATTATGAACCTATTGTACAATTGGTTGCACCGATAAAATTGCAGGTTGCCACTTTTTTAGGAAAATACAATCCTGACGAAAAAACACTCGTTGACTTTGAAATTGCCATAAGTAATAACGATAAAAATTTATTTTCGAAAATTGACGATGGCGACAATAGCGGAATTGCGGTTAAAACCAATATTAAAAAACGTCTTTTTACCCGCGAATGGACTCTAGATGCTTTTGCAAATTATCAGTTTGTTCAGGAAGATTTTAGATCTGTGGAGCGATTGTATAATATCGAGTTTAACAGGGACTGGAACTTGAATGAATCACTTTTTGGTAATCAGAGTTTATTGGTTACGGGATTCAACTTTGATTTATTTGCTAAAAAACAAACCTCGAACATTGGTTTGCTTACTTATCAGTTTGAAAAATTAGACTACACCGAAAGTTATTCCGGAGCAAGACATACCACGACTGCTTTGTTCAAATTAAAAAACTGGACGATAGAAAATCAGGGGAGTTTTATGAATAGTGATGCGACAAATTCTACTTCAAAATTTATCCGAAACCAAACCAGAACCAAATATCATTTTGGCAAAAACTGGATTGGTGCCAGCATGCAACTTGAGGACAATCAGCAACGGGATAAAGTTAGCAATCAGTTTTCGGCTTTAAGCCAAAGATTCACAGAATACGGAGCATTTATTGGACGTGGCGACAGTACCAAAGTTTTTGTAGAACTAGGCTATTTGCAACGCCGAAACGATAGTTTGCAAAACGGATTCTTGCAGCACGTAAACAATTCGCAAACTTATTATTTGAAATCAAAATTGATTCAGAATAAAACAACAGATTTAGCGGTTTATGCGAGTTACCGTAATTTAGATTTCACCAATTCATCCCGAAAAAACGAACCTTCCTTAAATTCGAGAATTTTATATAATGATCGATTCTTTAACCAATTCATGCAAATAGGGTCGACTTACGAAACCAGTTCAGGAACTATTGCACAACAGGAATTTACTTATGTCGAAGTTCCTACAGGACAAGGAGTTTATACCTGGAACGATTATAATGGCAACGGAATCCAGGAATTGGAAGAGTTTGAGATTGCCGCATTCCCGGATCAAGCCAAATATGTTAGAATCTTTTTGCCCAATCAGGTTTACATTAAAACCAATCAGAATAAATTTTCACAATCTGTTGCTCTGAATCCGCTGCAATGGCAAAACGAAACAGGTTTCAAGAAAATTGCTTCTTATTTTTACAATCAGACTTCGTTTATTATGGATCGAAAGGTAAAAAGCCAGGGCGAACGTTTAGAACTCAATCCGTTTGATTCATCAGAAGAAAATATACTAGGATTAAATTCAAGTTTTAGAAACAGTTTGTATTATAATCGCGGAAAGCAAAAGCATTCTCTTACCTACACTTATCTTATTAATAAAGGAAAAAATCTACTTTCGATAGGATCACAAAATGTTAGAAACAGTTCGAACCAATTACAATACACTCATTTGCATCAAAAAAGCTGGTTGTTTAATTTCTTTACCAAAACAATTAGCACCAACTTGGTTTCTGAAGATTTTGTCGAAAAAAACTATGATTTAAAAGGTTATCAGGTAGCGCCAAAAATCAGTTATTTGTTTTCTAAAAACACCAGCTTAGATTTCTTTTACGAATTTCAGAACAAAGAAAATCAAATTGGAGCTTTTGAAACCTTAGTTCAAAACAGACTTGGGACTTCTTTTTCGTTTGCCGGAGAGAAAAAAGTAACCTTAAACGGAGAATTTTCTTTTTACCAAAATAAGTTCAACGGAAATGAATTTTCATCGGTAGGATTTCAAATGCTGGAAGGACTTCAGGAAGGGCAAAATTTAGTATGGAAATTGCTTTTACAAAAGAATTTAACCCAGTTTCTGGATGTAAATTTAAATTATCAGGGACGAAAAAGTGAGACGGGATCAGTTGTTCATACTGGCAATGTACAGCTTCGCGCTTATTTTTAACACATTATGAAAAACGTATTCATAATTTGATTAATTTTAATTGAAATTTAAAACCGTAACCTTATGAAAAAATTATTATTACTTTGTTTTATGGTTGTTTTGTCGTCTAATTTTTATGCTCAGGAAACAGCTGTAAAAGACGCAAAAAGCAAAACTGAAACTGCTGCTAAAAAGAAAAAAGCAACTGCTGATAAAGCAGCATCAGATGCGAAAAAAGAAGCTACTAAATCAAAAAAAGCAGCTAAAGAGGCTACCGATGCTTCGGCAGCAAGCACTGCAGCAACAAAAAAAGCAGCAGATAAAGAAGCCGCCAAAGCTAAAAGCGATGCTACAAAAGCCGCGAAAAAAGCAACTGCAGCAGGAGAAAGTGCTAAAGCCGATGCAAAAAAAGCTGATGCTAAAGCAACTGTAGCTAAAAAAGATGCCACGGCTACTAAAAAAACAGCTACTAAAACATTAAAAGAAACTACAGAGAAAGCTCCTAAAGTAGCTGATAAAGTTACCGGAGAATACAACGGAAAAAAAGTATATACCGGACCAAAAGGCGGTAAATACTACATTAATAAAAACGGAAACAAAACGTATATTCAGGATTAGTTACAAAGGTGCTAAGCTACTGAGGTGCTAAGGTGCTAAGACTCTATCCCGAAAGATTATAACGTACAAAACTTTGAAGCCGAACTTACGTTCGGCTTTTTTATTTGCTAAAAAAAAACTTAGAACCTTAGTAACTTAGTATCTTAGAACCTTAAATAAAATACAGAGTTAATAATTTAGTAATATGTACGAAATATCATAAAAAGCTTATTTCTTTATCTTCGTTTTTAAAAAGCGTTAAACTATGAGCATTGACTATTCTGCGAACAAAACAATTTTAGTTGCTCCATTAAACTGGGGATTAGGCCATGCCACAAGATGTATCCCTATTATAAAAGCGCTTCAGGAAAAAAATTTCATCCCAATTATAGCTTCTGATGGGATTGCATTGTCGTTACTACGCAAGGAATTTCCATATATACAAACACTTGAGTTACCTTCTTACCATATTGAATATGCTAAAAATGGTAAAAACTTTAAATGGAAATTGATTAAAAGCCTGCCTAAAATGATTGTTGCAATTTTAGACGAGAAAAAAATGGTCAATCGCTGGATTAAAAAACACGGGATTGACGGTATTATTTCAGACAATCGACTGGGAGTTTTCAGTAAAAAAATCCCATCTGTTTTTATGACACATCAATTGAATGTCATGACGGGAAATACTACCTGGTTTACGAGTAAATGCCATCAATACATTATAAAAAAATACAACGAATGCTGGGTTCCCGATACTAATGAAAAGGTGAACTTAACGGGTGATTTAGGTCATCTTAAAACCAATCATCTTAATTTAAAATACATTGGTCCTTTGAGCCGAATGCGTAAAAAGGAAACGCCAAAATTGTATGATTTGATGGTGATTTTGTCCGGACCTGAACCTCAGCGCACTTATCTGGACGAAAAATTACAAAAAGAAGTAGCGAATTACCAGGGTAAAGTTGTTTTTGTACAAGGTATCATTGATAAAACCCAAATCAAATGGCAGGCGGGAAATGTAACGTATTATAATTTCATGAACTCAAAACAACTGGAACAAACTTTTAACGAAAGTGATTTTGTTTTATGCCGTTCGGGTTATACTACCGTAATGGATTTGGCAAAATTGGGCAAGAAAGCTTTTTTTATTCCAACTCCGGGACAATATGAGCAGGAATATCTGGCGATAAAACTTCAGGAAGAAAATCTGGTACCGTATGCATTGCAAAACGACTTTACCATTGAAGATCTTTCAAAAGTAAAGTCGTTTAAAGGTTTAACTCAGTTCAACGAAGATATAGACTGGGATTCGCTGTTTAGCGTTTTTGAGGATTAATTCTAAAAATTAAACTGCGCTTGCAAACGTAATAAATTTCCTTGCTGACGGTTGATAGGAAGCACACTGTCTTCAAAAGTTCTGTCGGCAATTACATATTCTGCTGTAAACTCAAAAGCTTTAATTGGCTGCCATTCTATACCAATTTCATAATCCCTAACCACATAACTTCTGGCATCTTTTTCGTATTTTTTTCCTCCGTCATAATATTGAAATTTGGCAAAAGGATATATATGTTGCTTTTTGATATCCAATTTATAATTCAGTAAAACATAACCTCCGTTTAAGTCTGTTTCGTCAACAGTATTAGTTACCGTATTGTATCGCGGTCCAGTACCAATATTATATTCTGTCTGGATTCCGAAAGGTCTTGGATATAAAACGAAAGTCGCTCCTACCCTTTGATCCTTTACATATTGCGGATCATTTACTTTTACTCCCGGTGAAATTTCGCCTGTAAAAGCCCATTTTCCTGTATAAGCCTGAATTCCCGGTTCGATAATCTGACTGCCTATTACGAAAGGATACGTTGCTCTTGCAACAACATTCAAATCTCTGTTACCATCAAGTTTATTCGCAATTTGCCCATTGTAAACTCCAAAGGCAAAAACACCATAATCACCTGAACCTTTAAAACCATCTTTTACCAACATGGCAAAACGCTCTCTGATTTCGGCCGGAGCCCAATAAAAGAATATTCCTAAATCACGTTCGTTTAATATCGCACTATTCATCGCATCATTACGGTCTAATGCTAAGCGTACAGAACTTGACTGCATGTTTTCGAAGCCATACGGAATCTTACTTTGTCCTACACGAACTCTATATTCCTTTTTCTTATCAAAAGAAAGGTCAAAATACAAATCACGAATCTGGACAAAATTCTGGATTCCTGTACTTGGCGAACTGGCAAAATCAGGCTGAAAATATAAAAACACATTAGGGTGAACCTGACCTGAAAATACTAAACGTGCGCGACGAATAAATAATCCGTTGTTTGCTTTTGCATCCGGATCTGTAGAAGTTGTTCCCCATGATTTATCGCACTGATCGCAGGAAACTTTATCATTTGTAGAGAAAAGACCATTGTATCGTATTTGTGCATAACCTCTTAAGGAGATTCTGTCATACCAGTGTTCTTCGACTCCTCCGCCAGATTTAGTATCTGGAAGTTTTGCTTTGTTGATAGAATCTAAAATACGCATTACTTCGTTTTTTACATCCTGTTTATTTAAATCCTGAGCATTTGCTGCAAAATTTAACAGCAATAAAACGGCAACCAATTTTCTTTTTATCATCCTTTCTCTAATATCCCTTAGTTTCAGGGTACAAAGATGTGGCATCAATGTTAAGAAATCATTAACAGGATGTTACTATAATAAAAATTTAATGTTACGAAGTTTTTCCGTAGTTTGATTAATTGTTAAAACGTCATGTTTTACAGCAGTTCGCTTCAATCAGCTTACAATTATTTAACTTCTGCTTTTATAGTTTTATGCGCTTTTTCGAGTGTAAAAGAGAATTCAGATCCAATTCCGAATTCGCTTTCTACATATACTTTCTCTTTATGTGCTTCGATAATATGTTTTACAATCGCTAATCCCAGACCAGAACCACCTTCTGAACGGGTTCCGCTTTTATCGACTCTGTAAAAACGTTCAAAAAGTCTTGGGATATTTTGTTTTTCAACTCCTTCTCCGTTATCACTAATTCTGATTAAAACTTTTTTCTTGGTTAAGTTTACAACACCAACTTCGGTTAAACCGCCATCTTTACCATACTTAATAGAATTGACAATCAGGTTCTCTAAAACTTGCTGAATCCTGTCCTGATCTCCGCGAATGATAACCGACTGCACATTTTTACTTTCAAAAGCGAGTTTAATTTTCTTCTTGTCAGCTTTCATTTCCAACAAATCAAAAACATTCTGAATCAGTTCGACAATATTAAAATCAGTCATATTCAAGTCCAGGTCTCCTGATTCCAGTTTGGTGATCATGTCCAGATCTTCTACTATATATATAAGGCGCTCCACTCCTTTTTCGGCACGTTTTAAATATTTTTTTCTAATGGTTTTATCATCCATTGCACCATCCAACAAGGTTGAAACATAACCCTGAACGGTAAACAAAGGCGTTTTTAGTTCGTGCGAAACGTTTCCTAAAAACTCTCTTCGGTACTGTTCACGAATTTCAAGCATTTCGATTTCGAGTTTTTTGTCGGTCGCAAACTTTTTCACTTCACGTGAAAGGGTTTCCATATCTGTAGTAATGGGCTGATTGATAAGTGTTGTTGATTCTAATAAGGAAACCTCATCGTAGATTTTCTTTACTCGCCTGTAAATAAAACGTTCTACACGATATTGTAATACCAGAAATGAGAAAATATAAATCGAAATAATAAAGATTATCCCAAATGCAACCTGGTGTTTCAGCTGATTTTTATAAAATAAATTCATCAGGATCAGCACAAATCCTGTCCCAAAAAGACTGATATATAATGCCGACTTTACAGCAAATTTGTATGTTTTTTTAAAATTAATTTTCATTGATATTATTAACCGTTAACAGATTATATTTTTACCATATAAGTTATATAAGTTCATTTAAAGTAAAGCGTAATTGTATGATTACATTAAGAACTTAAAAAAAGAAATCTTTGTCAAAGTTTTGAACTTTGACAAAGATAAACTTCGATTCTAAAAGTATGTATACTATATTTTAAATGAACTTATATTTGGTTCATTTTATGCAATTCGAATCGTTTAAATTTTCAGCAAAACCACTTAGAAACTTAGTTCCTTAGTAACTTAGCCTCTTAAAAAAATTAAACTTCAAATTTATAACCAACACCTTTGATGGTTTTAAAAAGGTCTTCTCCTATTTTTTCGCGCAGTTTTCTGATGTGAACATCGATTGTTCTTCCTCCTACTACAACTTCATTACCCCAAACTTTATCCAGGATTTCGTCTCTTTTAAAAACTTTCCCGGGTTTTGAAGCCAATAAATAAAATAATTCGAATTCTTTTCTTGGTAAAGCAATTTCTACATTGCCTTTTATGATCTTGTATTCCTCACGGTTAATCTCGATTCCGCCAACATTTAAGGTATCGCTAACAACTTCTTGTTCTTTTAACCTTCTTAACAAAGCCTTTACTTTGCTTACCAATAATTTTGGTTTTATTGGTTTGGTGATATAGTCATCTGCACCTGCATCAAAACCAGCAACTTGTGAGTAATCTTCGCTTCTGGCAGTCAAGAATGTTATGATAACATTATTTAATTCCGGGATTTTTCTGATGTGTTCGCAAGCTTCCATTCCATCCATTTCGGCCATCATTACATCCATAATAATTAGGTCCGGCAATTCTTTCTGAGCCTTTGCTATCGCTTCTTTTCCATTTGAAGCAGTAACAATCTGGTAGCCTTCCTGAGCAAGGTTATAGCCAACGATTTCTAAGATATCTGGTTCATCGTCAACTAATAAAATCTTGGTTTGTGTTTTTTTCATAAATAGCAA
>Ga0247810_10001737_pt1 | contig 13038 bp, 11 predicted proteins | sample UWRJL119311C1_FD_179918 | JGI IMG/M metagenome (GOLD analysis project Ga0247810, IMG submission 179918) | Plant litter microbial communities from Arlington Agricultural Research Station in Wisconsin, United States - UWRJ-L119-311C-1 | ecosystem: Environmental > Terrestrial > Plant litter >...
TTCAAGTTCGCAAATTGCGACTTTGAAGAATGGCAGACGATCAAACTTAAAATATTTGCCTTTTGCTTTTACCGAACATGGTATTTTAATGCTTTCAAGCATACTAAGAAGTTGGAGAATCATGATAAAAATATCGAATTGGTTTTCTCTTATTTAGATGAATTGACGGAGAAAAAAGAAAACGAAAGTGAGAGAGTGAAAATTGGGTATAAGAAATAATAGACTTCGAAGATCACAAATTGTGACATTGAAGAATACTAAATTTTCTTTATGTATCGAGTTTTTATAATTAACTGTGTGAATAAAAATCGAGTCATTAACAAAACAGAAAACACAAAATTAAATCCGTGAAATTCTCTGTAAACTCCAAAGTTGTGTTTGATCAATTTGAATTTTGATGATGAAATGGAATTCTTTCTAATTCTATAAAATGCTAAAGGTTCTGGAACTGGTTTGGTAAACTGAATTTGTTTTAAAATAGTAAGCCACAAACGCCAATCTTGTCTTTTTTGAGTTGCTTCTAAAGTAATTTTTCCAAAATAATCAGCATCATAAATAGCAGTTAAATTGCCAACATAATTACAAAAAAAAAGTTCATTGTAAGTTAAATTTAGTGGTGCTTCTATTCTTCTGTTTAAAAGTTTCCCATCTTCATCAATACAATCGTAAAAACTAAAAGTGAATGGTAAATTATTTGCTTTTAAATACTGAATTTGTTTTTCTAATTTCATTGGGAACCATAAATCATCTGCATCCAGAAAAGCAATGTATTGTCCTGTTGCTTTTTCTAAAGCTACATTTCTGGCAAAACCATTTCCTGAATTTTTAGATAATTCAGATAATTTAAACCGTGCATCTTTTTCGGCAAAATCCTTTATAATTTTTACAGTTTGATCTGTTGATGCGTCATCTATCAAAATCATTTCCCAATTTTGATAACTTTGATTCAATACCGACTGCAAAGTATCCTGAATATATTTTCCGGCATTAAAAGTTGGCGTTATGATAGAAACTAACTCACTCATCAATACGCTTTTTCATCACCTTTAATAATATGGTAAATCGTAGTTGAAATAATTTTCAGATCTAATAAAATTGACCAGTTTTCTATGTAAAAGATATCATATTTTACCCGGTTTATAATGTCATAATCTGATTCGATTTCGCCTCGAAAACCTTTTACTTGTGCTAATCCTGTAATTCCGGGCTTTATAAAATGGCGCACCATAAATTTATCTACTTTAAGTATATATTCCTGATTATAACTTACCATATGTGGTCTTGGTCCAACCACTGACATGTCTCCCACTAAAACATTATAAAACTGAGGCAGTTCATCAATACTTGTCTTTCGAATAAACTTTCCAATTTTAGTAACTCTTGGGTCATTTTTATAAACCTGATTCGAATAGTCGTTATTATTCGTTTCCATTGATCGAAACTTATAGCAATTGAATTCTTTATTGTTGAGTCCGTTTCGTTTTTGTTTTAATAACATAGGCCCTTTTGATTCCAATTTTATTAAAATTCCCAAAATTGGAAAAATCCAGGAAAGTACTCCCAAAATAATTACTATTGAAAAAGTAACATCGAAAGTTCGCTTCATTATTTTATACAAATTTTCATCGAGTCGGATACTTCTAAGTGCAATTACAGGGATGTAATCATAATATTCTAAGATGAAGTTTCTAAAAAACATTTGATTTCCATCTGGTATAAATTTCAAAGTCTTCAGATTACTATCGGCAAAATCAATAATTTCGTTCATTTGATCCTGAGATAATCCTATAATAGAACAATACATTTCGTCTGTTCTTTTATTCAGAGCAAACTCAAACATTTGCTGAATGTGCTCGTTTCTTACTTCTTCAAATTCAAAAACATGAATCAATTCATATCCATAATCCGGGTTCTCGGTAAAAAAATGTTTTAAAGGCGAAATACTGGCTTTGTTACCTAATAGCACAACTTTTCTGTGATTTCCACCAAATACTACCCTATAAGTCTGCAGGAAATAATAGATTGAAAACTTTATAAATAAAATAAGAATAAAAATAAACCATAGATAAAACAATAAGGTTTTAAAACTGGTTTGTTTTGCATAAAAAAAAGCTAATGCAAAAATTACAAACCCAAATAAACAGGCTTGTTTTAAAGCACAATTTAAAATTGCAATCACTTTAGTGTAACGATACACTTCATAAAAACCTAAATCAGAAGCAATCCCAATCCAACCTATATTTAATACAAATAAAAACAAAAATTGATCTACAGGAAAATGTGCGATATAAACCGCAAAAAAATTGATGATAAGCAAATCAATTAAATAGGAGAATGGACGGATATATCCTGAATATTTTCCTGTTTTTGTCCGCATTATTTTATATAATTTGAAAAATCTTTATGTTCTTCTTTTGAAAGTTCTTCTTTTGAAAGTGATTTAAAATAATCATAAGTAATTTTCATTCCTTCGGCTCGGTTTACTTTGGCTTCCCAACCTAACAATTCTTTTGCCCTTGTAGTGTCTGGCTGGCGTTGCAAAGGATCATTTACCGGTAATGGATGATACACTACTTTTTGATTGGTGCCTGTAAGTTTTATAATTTCTTCAGCAAAATCCTTGATCGTGATTTCATCCGGATTTCCAATATTTACAGGATACACATAATCTGAATGTAACAATCTAAAGATTCCTTCTACCTGATCGTCTACATAACAAAATGAGCGGGTTTGCATACCATCTCCAAAAATCGTTAAATCTTCTCCCCGAAGTGCCTGACCAATAAAAGCAGGAATTACACGTCCGTCATTAAGACGCATTCTTGGTCCGTAGGTATTAAAAATACGCACAATTCTGGTTTCAACACCATGAAAAGTATGGTATGCCATTGTGATAGATTCCTGAAAACGTTTTGCTTCATCATAAACACCGCGTGGGCCAATGGTGTTTACATTTCCGTAATATTCTTCTGTTTGCGGATGAACTAAAGGATCACCATATACTTCAGAAGTTGAAGCAATTAAAATCCTTGCTTTTTTTACACGTGCCAAACCTAATAAATTGTGGGTTCCTAATGATCCTACTTTTAAGGTTTGAATTGGTATTTTTAAATAATCAATTGGACTTGCAGGGGAAGCAAAGTGTAAAATATAATCTAAGTCGCCCGGAATATGAACAAATTTCGTGATGTCGTGATGATAGAATTCAAAATGCTCTAATTTGAATAAATGCTCAATGTTTTTAAGATCTCCCGTAATCAGATTATCCATTCCAATAACATAATAACCCTCTTTGATAAACCGGTCACACAAATGAGATCCTAGAAAACCTGCGGCTCCTGTAATAAGTATTCTTTTCATATTAATTTCTTTCGAAGAGCAAATTTACTTTTTTCAATTTTATAAAATAAATTTAAAATTTATCTTTTTCTATATTGATTAAATTTGTGATGAGTTGATTATTTTAAGATTTAAAATTTGCTCCAGAATTTTGATGGTAATTAGATACGTAGGCTTTACTCCTGTTGTTCCCAAGCCGCCTGAAGCCAATGTGCTTCCTGTTTCTAAAGGATTATCTGAGGCGTAATAAGCGTATCTAACCTTAATGTCGTGAGGTACACTTTTTCTGATTTTTGAGGCAGATTGTATTGCTTTTTGATAATAAGACCCTTCCATTTCAAGGCCAATCACTCCCCAGGTTGATTCATGGAAGAATTTTAATAACTCCCTGTTTTGTAAAGACGTTCCCAAAACGGTAACCATCGCACCTTCAAAAACGGCAATATCATTTCCTTCAAACATGGCTCCGGTTAATTCATTTTCAAAGAAATAATTATCAGCCGTTCCTTCGTTTATATGCGCCGACGGAATCATGATATCCCCTTTTCCGCCTTCCAGAATTCCTGCCTTTCCCATTATCGAAACCGACTTTACATTTAATAAAGTTTCTTTTTTATAGGGTTTCAAAAGTTCGTCAATCGTTTCATAAGCCTGTTCTCCAAAAGCATAGTCCATTACGATTATAACCGGTTTCTCTTCCCCTACATTTGCATAGGAAAATGCTGTTTTTGCCCAATCAATTTTTGCTGTATCAAAAATCTGAACATCAATGTTGGTTCCGGATGTATCAGGCAAAGAAAGCATTCCGTTTTTTGTAGCCAGTTCTTCTACGATAGCCCTTGTTTCTTTGGCAGCCGATTTGCTCAATTCTTCGTAAATAAAGAAATCCGATTTGTCCTTGAATTTTGGTTTCAGCAAAGGAGTAGCAAAAATAGAATTCATGACACTATGCATATTTGCGCTAATGATGTGAATTGGCCTTTTTAAAAGATGATTTTCCTTTAAAACTTCCTTAATATTAGTCGCCCAGATTTCACCGTGAATGTGATGACCTAATCGTTCTCTTAAAACCGGGCTGAAAGTAATCGTTCTTTTATTATTATCAATCATTTCCTCAAGAGCCAGTTTTCCCAGCCAGTAAATAACATGCAGAAAACGATCCGGAGCATTTTCAGAACCAAAAGCATCATAAATATCCAAAACTTCTTCAAAAGTTCTGGCCAGAATATTCGCTACATGTGAAATTGCTTTTTCCTTTTCTATTAAAGATAGCTTTTTAGCTTGCGTTACTGCCTGTTCTAATTTCAACCAATCACGCGAAACTTCACCTGCATCATCCAGTAAAATTCTGTTTTTGATTTTGTGGGATTCGATGAAAATAAAAGTCAAATGCGTCAGAATATCATAAATGTCCGAACGTCCGCGTGTAATTTCGACATTCATTTGTTCCTCATCAATACGGTAACAATTTCGTCGCCTTTTTGGAGGAACAATGGCCTGAAAATGTGATTTCGAATACCCTTCATCCGAAGTTAAATTGATGAATCGGCATTGTTCAATTCCAATTGGTAGTCTTTCGATTACATATAAAAGTCCATTCAGCTCTACCTTTTCTTCTGCGATGTTTCCGTAAATTTCAGGACGTAACGCCAATAATGATTCACGCAGGCTATCACCTGAAACTCCCATTGGCTTATAAAAACCACGGTTGAATAAATGGCGCATTGTAATGTACATTTTCTCAATCGCTGCAGATGATTCCTGTGCTCTTGATCTTGATATATGTTTGGTTTCTTTCATTCTTTTTTATTTTAAAAATCATCTTTTGAAGAAGATTTGAGTACTACGATAAACGAAATTAGGAATTATAAATCCGACTAAGATTAATATTTTATTAATTATTATTCTGCTTTTTCAATTTTCCATTTATCTTTCAAACTTTTTCTTGTAGCTATATATCCTAAAGGTAAATCAGCCAATTCTAGAATTGTTTCATCACGATTAATAATTTGCTTAAGTAATACAAGTGCTGCTACTGCTCCAAAACTTTCAAACTCATCATCACTAAAAAATTGCCAGGATCCATCCTCTTCTTCATGGCTAACATATGTAATGACTTTATTTTCATTAATAATAAATTTTGTTGTAAAAACTGCCGTATTTAAAGGTTCGCTAAATTTCTTTTTTGCTTGTTTTTTACTTTTTCCAAATCCAAAAAATGATAGCATACTTGTAAATATTAATTAATTTTTTCTATTTCAAATTATCCGCAATATCCCTATTATTCGATAATCTCGGGATTTTATTCTGACCGCCTAATTTTCCCTGTGATTTCATATATTCCTGAAAACCATTTTTTGAAACTTTGGTTACAACCACTTTTCTTAAAACATTTCCGGTAATTAAATCGTCATAATAAATGTTTTGTTTTCGCATAGAATCATCAATTGCTTCTGTAAAAACTTCCATGTTTTCAGGTTCGTTTTCAAATTCTACAAACCATTCGTGATATGGCAATCCGCTTGAGGGATTGATTTGTGGTGCTACCGTAAATTCATTAATTACAATTTTAGTTCCTGCTGTGGCTTCTTTCATTGCTTTTTCGACTTCGTTGGCAATAACGTGTTCTCCAAAAGCAGAAATAAAATGTTTGATTCTGCCAGAAACTATAACACGATGTGGAAACAAAGAGGTAAATTGAACAGTATCACCAATATTATAGCGCCAAAGTCCGGCATTTGTAGAAACAATCAATGCATAATTTACACCGACCTCAACTTCTCCAATCGTATAGCTTTTTGCGTTTGGTTCGAAAAATTCATCGGCTTTAATGAATTCGTAAAAAATTCCTGAATTCAATAATAGCAGCATTCCTTTCGTTTTTTGAGAATCCTGATAAGCAAAAAATCCTTCAGATGCGGGGAACAATTCGATACTGTCCACTTTTTTGCCAATCATGTTTTCGAATTTCGCGCGATAAGGTTCATAATTCACACCTCCGTAAATAAACAAATTAAAGTTCTTGAATAATTCGCCTATTTTTTTTCCGCCGCTTTTCTCCTGCAAACGCTCAAAATACATTTGAACCCATGAAGGAATTCCGGAAATAATGGTCATATCCTGCTCAATTGTTTCTTCGACAATGGCATCAATTTTAGTTTCCCAATCTTCAATACAATTGGTTTCCCAGGACGGCATTCTGTTTTTTTGGAGATACTTCGGAACAAAATGTGCTCCAATTCCGGAAAGTCTTCCAAATTTGATTCCGTATTTTTCAACTAAAATTGGGCTTCCCTGCAGGAAAATCATTTTTCCGTCTACAAAATCGGCATTTCCGGTTTCATATATATAATGCAGAATTGCATTTCGGGATGCTTCAATATGAAACGGCATTGATTCTTTCGTCAGTGGAATATATTTTGCTCCTGAAGTTGTTCCTGAAGTTTTAGCAAAATAAAGCGGTTTTCCTTTCCATAGAATATTCTTTTCGCCCATTCGAACTTTGTCGATATAAGGTTTTAAATCTTCGTAATCACGAATCGGAACACGTTTCTTAAAATCATAAACTGTTTTTATTTTATCAAAATGATGATCAACTCCAAACTCAGTTTCTCTTGCGCTATTTATTAAACCCTTAAAAACTTGTTGTTGTGTTTCAACCGGTTTATTGGCCCAAGCCTGTGTTTTATAATATATTTTACTGGCAAATAATTTTGCTGCTACAGATTTTATAGACATTTTTGATACTATTATTTTTTGTAAACTTTATTTTTTTGAGTCTTTTTGCTCGTCTCATTTTCCATTTCTTTCACGTCTTCTCTTAATTTTAATTCTTCTTCAGAGGCTTTCATATCTATTTCGGGAATTTCATCCGTTTCTGACAAAATGGAGTCTTTATTGAATTTGGAATATTCTAATTCACCATTCAATACTTTTTGTATCGATTTGATGTATGCTTCATTTTTCTTTAGTGAAGTTGTTAATGAATCCGATTTTATAGCTAACTCCAAAGCACTCCGTTTTAACTGTGAAGACGAATATCCCGGAATAAATTCACGCAAAGGTGTAAAAGCAATTATAAAAGTAGTAATGAGAATTAAGAATATTCCGCCTAAAGAAAGAATAACAAAAACATTCATTAAGTTGAGTTTAAACGAAAAAATTTCTTCAAATGTATCTTCATTCAAAATAACCAAACGGTTTTTGGTGAATAATTTTTTTCTGAAATTACGTTTCTTCTTAGTCATTTCGGTTATTTATACTCGCAAATATAACAATTAATGGACTTGTTGCTATTGGTCGAAATCTTCTAAATCTAGTAAATTAATTATTTTATAAAATATTTAACGCTGCTAAAAACAAATATTTTAATCCAAAAACAATTCTTCTTCGTATATTTCTATACCTTTGCTCTAAATTTAGAAACAACTTGCTTCGGCATTAAATATACAATCATGGGAAGATTAGGTCTTACAGAAATCCTTGTTATAGTAGGTATTATTTTATTACTTTTTGGAGGTAAAAAAATTCCAGAATTAATGAAAGGTTTAGGAAGCGGAATTAAAGAATTTAAAAACGCTGCCAAAGACGATCAATCTGCTGTTAAAAAACAAGAAGAAGAAGTTAAATAAGACTCTGCAAAGAGTTCTTTTTTGAAAATCCCAACTGAAATCAAATGGTTTTAGTTGGGATTTTTTGTGCCAAATTTTAAGCTTTCGCAATTTTCATATTTTTAAAACTCAAAATTTTAATTACAATTTTGGATTTTTTTATTTATATAAAAAATCTTACTTTTAGAGTCCCTAAATTTATATAAATATGAAAAACCTATTCCTATTCGTGAGTATTTTTCTATGTGTAGAAAATTATTCACAAACCAAGCCCTTTCCTGCCAATATTGTTTTTAATAATGGCTTAATGGCAACCTCCAAAAATAGTCAGGATGCTAAAACTAATTATGATACCTGGAAAGCTAATTTTGTCGAACAATGTTCTAATGGCAGATACAGAGTAAAATTTGACAATTCCTGGCAGACTGTTTCTGAAGGAATCGGCTACGGAATGCTTTTAAGTGCTTATGCTGGTGAAAAAACTCTTTTCGACGGACTTTGGCTCTATTATAAAGATAACGTTAACAGCAATGGCGTTATGAATTGGAGAATTAACGGCTGCTCAGGAACAGACGGAGCAAACGGAGCCACAGATGCCGAATTAGACGCAGCATTTGCTTTAATTGTTGCTGATTATCAATGGGCAAGTACTGGAACTATCAATTATAAAGATGATGCTACAACTTTAATTGCAGCCATTAAAACTCATGAAGTAGAAGCCAATACTTATGTGTTGAAACCCGGAGATCAATTCGGCGGAAGCCAGATTACAAATCCGTCATACTTCTCCCCTGCTTATTACAGAGCTTTTGGAGTTTTTACAAATGATGTCGCTTTTTGGAATTCAGTTGCCTCCCAATCTTACACCGTTATCAATAACAACTTAACACAAAATAATGCTGTTGGCGGATTAGTTTCGGACTGGTGTATGGCATCCGGTGCTTATTCATCGCAAGCCAGCGGATATGCCAATCAGGGTAGATTATATACCTATGATGCAGCCAGAACACCCTGGAGAATTGCAGTGGATTATGTATGGTACGGAAACGCAGATGCAAAAGCATATGCCAAAAAATCATCAGACTTTGTTCGGGTAAATCTTGGTGGTTCAGCCAATATTAAAGATGGTTATAACCAAAATGGTACCGCAACAGGACAATATCACAATGCAACTTTTGTGGGTGCATTTGCCTGTGCTGCAATGGCAGGAGAAAATCAGGCTCATTTGGATGCTTCTTACACCGATTTAAAAAACCTAAACGAACCAAACAGTTACTTTAACCACACACTAAAAACATTATATTCATTTTTGTTGACCGGTAATTTTTACCTGCCTCCAACTGCAACTTTATCTAATGATGATTTTGATGTTGAAAAATCGGCAGTAACACTTTATCCAAATCCCAGTGCAGATAAATTTACTGTTTCGGCTCCTGAAAATTCAATTGTTGCAGTTTTCTCTCCACAGGGAAATCTAATTTCTGAACAAAAAACAACTTCTGAAAACACCGAAATTAATTTAGCCAATCAATCCTCCGGTTTGTATCTGATAAAAATTACAAATGATAATAAAAGTGTTACCAGGAAAATAATTTTGAAGTAAATTTATTAGATGCAATAAAAAAAATTCCAAATTCCAATTTTAAGAATTGGGATTTTGAATTTTTTGTTTTAAGATTTATTTTAAATCACCATCGTCAACTGAATCCTCTTCCTATCCTCATCAACCTCAGTAACTTTAACATCAACATGCTGATGCAATTTCACCACTTCATTCACATCACTAACAAAACCGGCTTTTAATTGCGAAATATGAACCAGTCCGCTTTCCTTAATTCCGATGTCAACAAAACAACCGAAATTGGTAATATTATTCACAATACCCGGCAAAATCATTCCTGTTCTTAAATCTTTGATTGATTTTACGTTGGCATCAAATTCAAAAACCTTTGCAGACTTTCTTGGGTCTAATCCAGGCTTTTCAAGCTCTTTTATGATGTCTTTCAGCGTAAGTAAACCAATTTCAGGTGTAATATAGTTTTCGGCCTTAATAAGCGCTGTTTTCTCTTTATTCGCGATCAAGTCGTTTACCGAAAGTTTCAAATCTTTTGCCATTTTCTCTACAACCGGATATGCTTCGGGATGTACAGCCGAATTATCCAGTGGATTTTTTGCATTCGAAATTCTGATAAAAGCCGCACCTTGCTGATACGCTTTATCACCCAGACGAGGTACTTTTTTCAGTTGTTTTCTGTCTTCAAAGGGACCGTTTTCTGAACGATATTGTACAATGTTTTCGGCGAGCTTCTCACCTATTCCACTCACATAACTTAATAAATGTTTACTCGCCGTGTTAATATTAATTCCAACCGAGTTTACGCAGCGAATTACCGTAGCATCCAGTTCTTCTTTTAGTTTGGTTTGGTCAACATCGTGCTGGTATTGCCCTACTCCAATTGCTTTCGGATCTATTTTTACCAATTCGGCTAAAGGATCTGAAAGCCTTCTTCCGATAGAAACCGAGCCACGAACCGTAACATCATAATTTGGAAATTCTTCCCTTGCAATCTTTGAAGCAGAATATACCGAAGCTCCAGCCTCAGAAACAATAAAAACCTGGAGCGGTTTATCGAACGCAATTTTTTTGATAAAAAATTCAGTTTCTCTTGAAGCGGTTCCGTTTCCAATTGAAATCGCATCAATTTTATATGAATTCACCATTGAACGGATTTTTTTCATCGCCATAGGCTCTTCATTTTGAGGTGCATGCGGATAAATGGTTTCATTATATAATAAATCACCTTTTTCATCCAGGCAAACTACTTTACAACCGCTCCTGAATCCCGGATCAATTGCCAGAATTCGTTTTTCGCCCAAAGGCGGCGCCAGTAATAACTGACCTAAATTGTTGGCAAAAACCTGAATGGAGTTGGCATCCGCTTTTGCTTTTGCTTCCTGCAGCGTTTCATTTCCAATCGCAGGATTCAACAATCTTTTGTAACTATCTTCAATTGCTAATTGCAAATGTGCCGTTGTACTATTTTGTTTTTTAATGATAATTTCATCAATAACATCGTACGCTTCATCAATATCAACCTCAACTTTCATCTTAACAAAGCCTTCATTTTCTGCACGAAGCATGGCTAATAAACGGTGCGAAGGCGCTTTTGTCAATGGCTCTTCCCAATCAAAATACTGACTGAATTTTTGGGCTCCCTCCTCTTCGGCTTTCTTTTTCACCACTTTGGTTGCAATGGTTGCTTTTCGCTGATATAATCTTCGCAGTTGCTTACGAACATAAATGTTTTCATTAATCCATTCGGCTACAATATCGCGTGCGCCTTGCATTGCCGCTTCTTCATTAATTACGTTTTCATTGATGTATTGAGTTGAAATAAAATCAACATCCACATCATTTTCAGACATGATTATTTTTGCCAAAGGTTCTAAACCAAATTCACGGGCCACATCTGCTTTTGTTTTTTTCTTCTTTTTGTAGGGAAGATAAAAATCTTCAATTTCCTGCAGATCAAAACTTTGTTCGATTTTTTGCTTCAATTCCGGTGTAAGGGCTTTTTGCTCTTCAATGGATTTTAAAACCGCTTCTTTACGCTTTACAATTGCTTCATATTCTTTATGAAGTTTTGCGATTTGCTCAATTTGAACTTCGTCAAGATTCCCGGTTGTATCTTTTCGGTAACGCGAAATAAACGGAATCGTACAATCTTCTTCTAATAATTGAACCGTTTTTTGAATGTTAATCGCTGCCGTTTGAACAGTCCTGGCAATGAATTGAATGTTTGTCATTGTATGAATGTGATAATGTGTCAATTTGAAAATTAGATAATTATATCCATTTATCGCTTTTGTATAAATGAAATAATTATATCGCTAAAATAATATCTTTGTTTTTAATTTTAAGCCTATGGAAGTTTTATTACTGTATTTTTTAATTATAAATTTTACTGTCTTTATCATAGCGGGATATGACAAATATTCGGCTACTAAAAATAAACGAAGAATTCCTGAAAACACTCTTTTTTCAATGGCTCTTTTGGGAGGTTCAGTTGGTTTGTTATTTGCAATGCTACTGTTCAGGCATAAAACGAGTAAATCATCTTTTATTGTGAAGTTTTGTGGAATTTTTATTATCCAGATTATAGTAGTTTATCTTAAAATAAATGATAAAATTTAGACGACTGATTTTGATTGAATTAACAATTTTAAACCCAAACAAAAACTAAGAATTAAAAAATCCGCCCGGCTGGTTTATTTTTATTGGTGCGAAGCACCCGATTTTTTTGACCTTCTATAATTAAAAAAAACTTATTCAAGAAATATAAATTCCTTACTGCAGTTTTTTCCAAAATCAGGCTGAATTGTACAATGGTTAATATGAAAATCATGAAATAGAACTTCTTCAATTTCAGTAACAATTATATTAAATTCAGAAATCGAAATATTTTGTTTACAGTCTAAATGTGCTTCAAAGTGAAGTTCATTATCGTTTAAATGCCAAAGGTGAATGTGATATAAACGATGGTTTCTGGTAATGGTGTGGATTTTTTCAGCAATTTTTTCAATATCTAAATCTTTCGGAGTAAAAAGCAACAGCATTTTAACAGAAGATTTTAATAAATCTAAACTCATCAAAATCAAATAAATGGCAATTGCAAGCGTAATAATGCTGTCAACCCAAAACCACTGAAAATATTTCATTAAAATTCCACCTGCCAAAACAGCAACAGAAGCCATCATATCTGTAAGAAGATGGAGATAAGCCGATTTCATGTTTATGTTATGATCGGCATCTTTTTTTAGGATAATGGCCGAAAATCCGTTGAAGGCAATTCCTAAAACAGACAGCCAGATAACCAGATTTGAACTAATAACAACCGGTTCTGAAAATCTGACAATGGCTTCGTAAACTAAAAAAAAAGCAACTATAATTAAAGTTGCCGCATTAATAAATGCGGCAAGAAGTTCGGCTCTTTTATAACCAAATGTACTGGAGGAGTTTGGCTTTCTTTTTGCCAGTTTATGTGCCACAAAACTCAAAATCAAGGAAATAACATCACCAAAATTATGC
>Ga0247810_10001745_pt1 | contig 12989 bp, 9 predicted proteins | sample UWRJL119311C1_FD_179918 | JGI IMG/M metagenome (GOLD analysis project Ga0247810, IMG submission 179918) | Plant litter microbial communities from Arlington Agricultural Research Station in Wisconsin, United States - UWRJ-L119-311C-1 | ecosystem: Environmental > Terrestrial > Plant litter >...
CATCAAAACGTGTAAGGCTTTCCTGGCCCATAGCATTATTGAAATCCTTTTCTTCGGTCTGTACTACTTCAAGAGCGTAATCTTCAAGAGAAGACACTTTATTTTTCTGTTTATTTTCTGCAATAATCTCTTTAACCTGCTCAATTTTAAGGATATGCCAGTTTGCGAAATTGTTCGTATACGCAAACCACATCAGTCCCTTAAAGATATCCTGTTTCTGGCAGATAGCATCTCCTTTTTCAGTAACCAGTTTGGTCTCAAAATCAGGAAAACCCTGAAGCGCATCCATATAGGTGTCCAATTCATAGTTAAGGCAGCATTTAAGCTTACCGCACTGTCCAGCCAATTTTTGTGGATTCAGCGATAATTGCTGGTATCTGGCCGCAGAAGTGTTGACACTCCTAAAGTCGGTTAACCAGGTAGAGCAGCACAATTCCCTTCCACACGAGCCAATACCTCCAAGGCGTGCAGCTTCCTGGCGGAAACCTACCTGCTTCATTTCGATCCTGGTACTGAATTCTTTTGCAAAATCCTTGATCAGCATCCTGAAATCGATACGGTCATTTGCTGTGTAATAGAAAGTGGCTTTTGATCCGTCACCCTGAAATTCTATGTCCGAAATCTTCATCTCAAGCTTTTGGGCAATCGCAAGCTCGCGGGCACGAACCTTCATAGGCTCTTCCTTTTCCCTGGCCACAGACCAGATATCGATATCTTTTTGGGAAGCTTTCCTATAAATTTTAGCAACGTCATTACTATTGTGGTTGACGCCTTTTTTCTTCATTTGGATTCTTACCAGTTCACCTGTAAGTGTAACAATACCAATATCATGACCTGGAGAAGCTTCTGTAGCGACAATGTCACCCATGCTTAATGTCAGTTTCTCCGTATTGCGGTAAAATTCCTTTCTTCCGTTTTTAAAACGGACTTCAACACAGTCAAATGGTGTCTCTCCATTTGATAAATTCATATTGGAAAGCCAGTCAAATACCGTTAGTTTGTTGCAGCTATCGGTGCCGCAGGTCCCATTATTTTTACAACCCTTAGGCGCTCCGCCATCAGAAGTTGAGCAACTTGTACATGCCATAATTATATGTAGTGCCGCGATTGACGCAGGCTTAAGTTCTTAAAACGTTTTGTGCGTAAAGATAGTATTTTTAATTGAAAAGTTTCAAACACACTATAGCGCAAATCCAATGCCATTCTGGATTTGCATATTGCAAAAATAAGCTCCTAAAAAAGTCTTTTTTTAACAGCGCCTTTAGTATAATACCTAACAGGAGAAATACCTGTTAGCAGGGATAGCGTAACGGTTTTACTTTCCTAACAGGTTTTTTTAACCTGTTAGGTATTGTATTATCAAACCTTTAAAAGAAATATACCTAACAGGAGAAATACCTGTTAGCAGGGATTGCGCAACAGTTACTCTCCTAACAGGTTTTTTTTTAACCTGTTAGGTATTGTATGGTTAATCCTCTAAATAAATTTTATTATATCAAAAACTCCAAAAAATAGTTACACCGGAATTTCTACAGTACCAAATTGGGGATTTGTTAAAGATGTATTCATAGTCTTAGTATAATGCATCCGTAGTGCTACCGTTAAAATGCGACTTTTTACGGTAGCACTACGGACTCATTACGGACACACTACGGTAACACCCCAACCAAAAGCCGAAAAAAATCGCAATTTTAAAACTAGAAAATCCGAGCAAAAACTGGTTTTCGGATATAAAAAAACAGGCTGCCCGTTTGGGCAACCTGTCTGATTTGGCAAAAATGTTATTTTAATTAAACTTTAAAGCTTGTATAATTTATCAGATAAGCGGATTCTAAACGGCAGTTTAAAACTACACGTATTCCCAGCAACGGCCTTTTCGGCTGCTTTGTCATTTACAAACATCCCTTCTATTACTACTTCCTGGTTTCCTGTGGTTGGCCCTTTTATCAGGATCTTATCGCCATTTTGCAATTCGCCGGATTCTATAAAGAATTGGCCAATACTTGCCTTAGGAAAGAAGTGGATTCCTTTACCGATATAGGTCTTTTTGATCTTGGCTTCTTTTTGTACCGCTGCTTTTGGCTTCTCGGCAACAAACACACCATGGGTATCCTGGTTGTTTTTAAAGGTTAACACATCCGACTTACCTTTTTTGAATATTTTGTTTCCGTTTTTAATTCCTCTTCTGACTGCTTTTTGCTCGTCTTCCGGCAGGTGGATTACTTCTACACATGCTGTAGAGCAGCAGCCTTCCATAGCCGAGGCGCATTCGTCACATTGAATAAACAAAAGATGGCAGCCCTCATTGGCACAGTTCGTATGATTATCACATGGTTTTCCGCATTGGTGGCATTGGGAAACAATGTCATTAGTGATCCTTTCACCTAAGCGGTGATCGAATACAAAGTTCTTTCCTATAAATTTGCTTTCTAGGCCTTCTGCTTTTACCTGGCGGGTATATTCTATGATTCCACCTTCCAGCTGGTATACATTTTCAAAGCCTTTGTGCTTGAAATAGGCACTGGCTTTTTCACATCTGATTCCGCCTGTACAGTACATCAGCAGTTTTTTGTCCTGTTTGTGTTCGGCAAGCTGGTCTTCAATAATCGGCAACGACTCGCGGAAAGTATCTACATCGGGTTTGATCGCATTGGTAAAATGGCCGATCTCGCTTTCATAGTGGTTTCGCATATCAACCACGATAGTATCCGGGTCTTCGAGCAATTCGTTGAATTCTTTTGCTTTTAGGTGGATGCCGATATTGGTTACATCGAAGCTTTGGTCTTCGAGTCCATCGGCTACGATTTTATCGCGGACTTTTACGGTAAGCTTTAAGAAAGAGTGGTCATCGTGTTCTACGGCAATATTCAGGCGGATACCTTTCATAAAGTCGTATTTTTCTATAGTATCCTTGAATTCATAGAACTGGTCTGCGGGAAGTGACAGCTGGGCATTAATACCTTCGTGGGCTACATAGATCCTTCCAAGCACCTCAAGAGGGTTCCAGGCAATGAATAATTCGTTTCTAAATTGTGTAGGGTTTTCGATTTGCGCATAAGCATAGAAAGACAGCGTTAGACGTTGTTTTCCGGCGTCATCAATCATGACGGCTCTTTCCTCTGCGCTTAATGTGTTATACAGTTGCATGCTATAAACAGTTTTAAGTTGTGGGAATTATTTTGTTCTTTTTCAGAATCTGGCGCAAAAGTAGGGAAAAGTTATTAATCGTGGTTTATGTTTTCCTGTATTTTCATGGGGTGGTTAATAAATAAAGGCTATCCCATAGGGACAGCCTTTTGTGTTTATTGAACGCGGATGAGGCGGATACTGCAGATTTTTAGCAGTATTCTTCGAAGGCGTCTTTAAGGTTGTCTGCGATAAGTTCTGCAGGACGCCCTTCAATATGGTGACGCTCTAACATGTGTACCAATTCGCCATCTTTGAAAAGAGCGATACTTGGTGAAGACGGAGGGAAAGGAAACATAAATCCTCTTGCAGAATCAACTGCTTCTTTATCTACACCTGCAAAAACAGTAACCAGGTGGTCTGGTTTTTTTTGTCCAGCTAAACTCATTTTAGCTCCCGGGCGTGCATTTCTTGCTGCACATCCACAAACTGAGTTAACAACAACTAGCGTTGTACCTTGTTTTGCGATTGCATTTTCAACAGCACCTGCACTATATAATTCTTCAAAACCTGCATCTGCTAATTCAGCACGCATTGGTTTTACCATTTCTTCTGGATACATAATCTTTTAATTAAAGGTTGAAAGTTATTTCATGCAAAGTTACAAAGATTTACAATCTAAATTACCGTTAGGGTCTTAAAGAAATGTTATTAAAATGGATTGTTTTATAGTAGGGGTTTTTAGTGTTATTTTATAGGTTTAGCAAAAGAACCATTTGCAAAGAGCACTAAAATACCCTTTTGACTAATGCCTTCAAAAATAACAATGTGGGGCATTTTAGGATTACGCGGATATCCTCTAAAAATGAGGTTTGTTCATCGAGGAATTTAAAGATCACGGCCGGATTTCCTTTTTTAAACAGGGACGAAAAGATAAGGGAGCCCTTTTCATTTTTCTGATCCAATATATCGAGTAATAAAAGATCGTAGAACCAGAATTTATTTGTTTTATGGAATTTGCGGAAATCAGTCCCGGAGTTGAGGAACCCGACAAGTGCATCTGATTTTTTATCCGAATTTTTGAAAGTAAAACCGGTACTGGCTTTTGTCCATCCTCCTGCCGAGCCGATGTTGATAATATGCTGGGTATTGTTTTTCCAGAATGGATAGGATGTCATAGGGATACTGCCCTGTTCCTTCTCTATTATCGTATAATCCTTTATCCCAAGGTTCGCGATATAGGTTTTGATTTCGTCTTCATACTCTGCTTCAGCCAACAGGTCTTTAGAGAACAGCGTATATTCAATAAGGGCCTGGGTATTTGATGTTGGCAGTATATACATAAATCGGGTGTTGCCTTTTTGGGCAACAGAAAAATCCATAAACGTAAGTTGGTTTGGATTAAATACCAGCTGTTCGCTTTGGATAAACCAGCCGATGAAATGCTGTTGCAACAGTGGGTATTTTTTCTGTGCCAGGATTTTAGAAGGATCGTAGATACTGTTTAGCAATTTATCGCAAGAAAAATCCCCGCCTGTAGTCTGTACCACTACGCCATCAGCAGATTCACTGTAACCGATTACGTTTTGGTTTAGAAAAGTGATATTGGTTTCTTTGGAAATCCTTTTAAAGATCTTGTTATAGAAATCCAGCCCTTTGATCATTTTATATTGATACGGCTGTAAATCAAGGCTCCGGCTGAAGGCCTCATTCGCGTATAGCGCACGGTTCCATTTCATGCTTATAATCTTGTCCCATTTGCCTTTTGACTGTTCCCAGTAACACCAGGTACGGTCATTGCTCTTTTTTGAATCCTCATCAATCAGCAATATGGTTTTATCCTTAAAATTGCCAGACTGTACCATTTTATAGACTGTCATTAAAGCAGCCAGACCTGTGCCTGTGAATATGTAATGGTAGTTCTTCATTATATCAAAAGTATGAAACCTATGGCAGTTTTTCTAAAATTTGGAGGAAATCCTTTGCAGAATAGAAACTGCTTTGCTGGAATATTATCTGATTTTGCGGATTTAGAATACAGATTGCCGGATAAGCGCTTTTGTTATTGGCAGTCGACAGTTGGATTGCGAGTTCGTGGGTTCCGGTTTTGTTTCCTGTCGGAACGAATTTATAGTGTTTATTATTGAAGGTAATTGCTTCTTTTTCTTCGGCATCAAGCTGTAAAAAATAAAATTTATTGTTTAGCAACTGTATCAGCTGTTTGTTCTTAAATGTCGTGTTCTTCATCGCATGGCAATAACTACATACTTTTGAATATACAAATACGACTGAATATCTATTTTGTATATTTTTCAGACTGTCAATTTGCTTAAAATCAGTTACTTTTAATTGTGCGGAAGCGACTGATACAGTCATACTATTGATCAGAAGAAAAAGAAAAGCGATGCTGGCAGGTGATATTCCCATGTCTATGGCTGTTGTTTTATAGGGTATATAAAAAGTGGGTATATTAATTTAGGGTATATCGCACTCCCACAAAACCCCGTATACCTTGGTTTGGGCCATAGATATAAGTAGTATCGAATGTGAGCGCATACGGATTTAAAGGTGTAGCGATTACCTGTCCAGAGGAGTTGTATTCAACATTGGTGTCAAACGGGTCGTTCGTACGTGAAATCAGGAATGGATTATTTCTTTTTGGCGTAAAGTTCAGCAGGTTCTTTATTCCGGTATAGATCTCGAAGTTTGTCCAGCCTGCATATGTAAACTGTATGTTTTGTAAGCTATACCAAGGGGAGTTCGGGCTTCTTGGATCCAGATTCCCCAATAATGGCAATTTCATGGGGCTGTATACATTTCCGCTATAGTCTATAGAAAGGTTGTGTCCGGTCAGCTTATACGAAACCGACCAGGTGGCTGTGAATTTTTCGGTCAGCAGCTGGCGTGAACGGATGTTGTTTTCGACAGTGTACACATCCATTAATGTGGCACCTGTTATGATTTTGAGCCCGCTCGGAAAGCTCAGGTCAAGATTGGCTGTTATCCCTTTGCTTATTGCATGTCCTTTCAGGTTGTGGTAAATAATCTTGTTGGGGTTTATTTCATAATTGCCGATTATCCTGTTACTAAAGCGCGTATAAAAAATAGAGGTTTCGAGATTTATCAGGGTTCCGCTTTCATTGTATATTTTTTTAATGTAATTCAGGTTTGCATTAACTGATTTTTCCGGCTTTAGATTACCTGCAATCACTACATCCCTTGACCCTGTGAGTGCGGCGTGGTCTTCGGTAAACAGGTTGACTACCCTAAATCCGGTACCGGTATTGAACCTCAGTATATTATTTTCGTTGATTTTCCATTTATAGGCGAGTCTTGGGGTAAAGATATTTCCGTGTACAGAATTATAATCGTACCGCGCCCCTAAGAGCAGTTTGTGCTGGTCTGTAATCGCAATTTCATCCTGTAGGAATATGCCTGGCAGCCAGGTGTTTTCAGGATTGTTCTGTCCGAATAAGGCTGTCGCAGCCGTATTGTCGTCATAGTACGTATATCTCGAGGCTATTCCTGCAAGCAGGTCATTGCCTCCTAATTTTTTGTCCCAGGTCAGTTGTAGGAAGCCAATTTTCTGGTTGGCAATATACGGGGTGGTGCCATAGCGGCTGTCCTGATAATGCAGCGTTCCAGAAAAAGACAGCGATAGCTTTTCTTTAACGGGCAGTTCGTAGGTTCCAAAAATCTCACCCCTCCTGGTATAAATGCTCTCACCATAAATCTCATTGCCGCCCCTGTATTTCTTTTGCCAGCGTACATCTCCGCCCCAGCGGTCTTCATACATAAACCTTCCTGCTATACTCAATAGCCTGTTATTTTTTCGGCTAAAGTTCCATTTCTGGAAGACGGAGATCCTGTCCTGTAGGGTAAGATCTGTAAAATTGTCGTGGTCGTTATCAATAATCTGGTTGTAGGTAAAATAATTTACTCCGAACAGTGCGGTTGCTTTTTTACCCACATTAAACTTCATACCGAGATCTGTGTTGGTTTCAAGCCAGCCTGTAGTAAATACATCGGCCGAAAAGATTGGTGCCGTTGTAGGGTTTTTGGTAATGATATTGATCAGTCCGCCTACAGCCTCGCTCCCGTATAGTGAAGATGCGGGTCCTTTTACTATTTCAATTCTTTCCACCAATGAATTCGGAATACCCGACAAACCATAGACAGTTGATAGGCTGCTGACTATAGGCATCCCATCTATGAGTACGGCAGTGTAGGGTCCTTCGAGTCCATTGATATGGATATCACCCGTATTGCAAACGCCACAGTTGAGTTGGGGGCGCACACCATTTACATTTTGCAGCGCGTCAAAGATATTGGCTGTGGGGTTCTTCTTAAAAAATACGGGAGAATATACCTCAACGGGAACCGGGCTCTCAGTACGCCTGACTGCTTTTAGGGTTCCTGAAACCACTACTTCCGAGAGTTGGTTGTCCTGGGCCAGCAAATGAATGTGTAGGGTTTCGTTTTGGTTTTCGGATACGGCTATCTCCTTAACGTGATCTTCATATCCTATTGCAGAAGCGCGGAGCGTGTACTTTCCAACTGTTATGTTTGTGAACGTAAATTGCCCCAGGCTGTCTGATTCTGTACTATATGCTGTATTGGACAAGGTAATGTTTACCTTTCCAACAGGACTGTTAGAAGAGGAAACATTCCCTGATATGCCGCCCTGGGAGAAAACCGAACTGCTTATCAATAAAAAGAATAAAGAAGAAATATTATTCATGGTTAAATTATTTTTAGACAAAGCTAAAAATAATATTTGATTTATATTCATTAGTCTAAAAAGTTTTTAGTCTAGCCTAAAAATAAAATTCAATGTTTCAATATTTTGTTTATATTTGTGTATAAGTACATTTATATGGGTAAATCATTAGGGGAAGTAAACGAGTCAGTTTCTACACAAAATAAAACTTCTGTCTTCAGGAAAATATTGGCATTCTTTGGTCCGGCTTATTTAATTAGTGTTGGATATATGGATCCGGGTAACTGGGCAACAGATCTTGCGGGTGGAAGCCAGTTTGGTTATTCGTTGTTATGGGTACTGCTGATGAGTAATATTATGGCATTGTTATTACAAAGCCTCAGTGCCAGGCTTGGAATAGTTACACAGCGGGATTTGGCCCAGGCCTCCCGGGAAACTTACTCTCCTTTTATCAATTATATCCTTTATTTTCTTGCTGAGATAGCCATTGCGGCCTGTGATCTTGCGGAGGTTTTGGGTATGGCGATCGGAATTAATCTGCTGTTTGACATTCCTTTGATTGAGGGCGTGATGATTACAGTACTCGATACGTTCCTCTTATTGTTCCTGATCAATAAGGGCATCCGGAAAATGGAGGCTTTTATTATTGCTTTGGTTGCCATTATCGGTTTTTCGTTTGTGTTTGAGATGGTTTTTGCGGAGCCTGAACTTGACAAGGTGCTTTTGGGCCTGATTCCCAGTATCCCTAACCAAACGGCATTGTATATTGCTATAGGGATTATTGGCGCTACGGTTATGCCACACAATCTTTATCTGCACTCTTCGCTTGTACAGACGCGGAAGTTTGACAGGAGCAAGGCAGGAATCAGGCAGGCTTTGAAATACAATCTGATCGATTCGACTATTGCGTTGAATCTGGCGTTTTTCGTGAATGCTGCGATACTTATTTTGGCGGCAGCCACATTTTATAAGAGTGGGATGTTCCATATTGCAGAGATACAGGATGCACACCAGTTTTTACAGCCTTTGCTGGGAACCAAATGGGCGCCAATACTTTTTGCGGTGGCATTGATAGCTGCAGGACAGAGTTCGACAATAACCGGTACACTTGCAGGGCAGATTATAATGGAAGGTTATTTGAATTTAAGGATACAGCCTTGGGTCAGAAGAATCATTACACGGCTGATTGCGATAGTACCGGCTGTAATTGTAATTTATATCTTTGGGGATGGGGTAACCGGCAAACTGCTTATTTTCAGCCAGGTGGTATTGAGTTTACAGCTTGGATTTGCGATTATACCGCTGATCCATTTTGTAAGTGACAAATCGAAGATGAAGGGATTCCATATTGGCAGGATTACACAGATTGCATCCTGGATTATAGCCTCGATAATAGTCTCATTGAATGGCAAGCTGGTTTATGATGAGATCAAAGGCTGGCTGGAGGCTTCTGAAAATCCTATAATATTATGGCTTACGGTCGTACCATTGGCTTTTGCCTTTTTGATCTTACTGCTGTATATTGTATTCAAGCCTTTTATTGTCAAGTCGAGACATCATATCGAGAACCACTCGCCCCATAGCTTAAAACTGCAGTTCTCAAAAACGGGAACGTATGATAAAAAGGATATTGCGATATCTGTTGATTTTTCTAAGGCCGATGAGGCAGCGCTTAACCATGCGTTTGCATTGGGGGGCAGTGATGCCCGGTATACATTGATACATGTTGTTGAAACTGTGGGAGCGATGATGTACGGGGAAAATATTGAAGACCATGAAACCACGGTTGATGAGAAGCTGTTACAGCAGTATAAGGAATTGCTTTATGAGAATGGGTTTACTGTAGACCTGAAGCTGGGCTTTGGAAAACCGGCCAAAGTTATAGGGGCTATTGTCAATGAGGGGAAATTTGACATACTTGTTATGGGAACACACGGGCATACCGGATTTAAAGACTTAATTTTGGGCACTACTGTTGATAAGGTGCGCCACACTATTGCAATTCCTTTATTTATTGTTAAGAATTAATCACAATCGAATGACATTTTCAGAAGAGAACTATCTTAAAACTATATACCACCTTACGAATTTGTTTGATTCGGAAGTAAGTACCAATGCTATTGCGGAGAAGATGGAGACCAAGGCTTCATCGGTAACGGATATGCTTAGGAAGCTATCTGAGAAAGACCTATTGAATTACAAGAAATACCAGGGTGTTTCTCTGACCGAAAAGGGAAAACTTTCTGCAAAAATGATAGTCCGCAAGCACCGTTTATGGGAAGTTTTTTTAGTGGACAAGCTTGACTTCTCCTGGGATGAGGTACATGATATAGCAGAGCAGCTTGAGCACATCAAGTCTGAGAAGCTGATCAATAAGCTCGATGATTTTTTGGGTAACCCAACTGAGGATCCACATGGTGACCCTATACCGGACAGTAATGGAAGGATCATTAAAATTGAGAAGCAGTTATTGTCTGAACTTGAAGAGCAGCAGGTTGCGATTTGTGTGGGTGTCAAGGACAGTTCTTCGGAATTCCTTAAGTATCTGGACAAGCAGGGTATTGCTCTCGGGTCTCAGATCAGTATTGTCTCTAAGGAGAGTTTCGATTCGTCTATGCTTATTAAGGTCAACAAAAAGGAGTTGACTATCTCGAATAAAATAGGCGGTAATTTATTTGTAAAGTTGATTTAACTGCAGCCACAGTCGCCATTGCCACAATCCTTTCCGGATTTTTTCTTTTTAAACAAGTACTTTCTGCTTAGGAAAGCAACGGCTAATGCCAGTGCAATAAAGGCTAAAATTTCTTGTGCCATGACTTTGTAATTTATTTTGAATTATAAATTTTGAATTTTGAATGAGCCAACCCGCCCTGCAGTATTGTCAAAATAGTTTATCGGTTCCTGCCTCTTGCCTCTTGGCTCTTTCTTCTTGCTTCTTGCCTCTTTCTCCTTGCTTCTTACCTCTATTTCAATACCTGGAATGCGATAAGTGCTACTACATAAGCAAATACGCTCATGAATGCCAATTGCGCTGCTGGCCATTTCCATGTATTTGTTTCTTTTCTGGTTACTGCAAGCGTGCTGGCACATTGCATGGCAAAAGCATAAAATAGCAAAAGTGAGATTCCTGATGCAAAATTAAAGATTTTTTGTCCTGTTTCCGGATTGACTTCGGCCTGCATTTTGTCTTTAATAGTATCTTCGTTGTCGCTGCTTCCACCAACGCTATAAATCGTGGCGAGGGTACCTACAAATACTTCCCTTGCTGCAAATGAGCTTATAATTGCTATTCCTATTTTCCAGTCGTAGCCTAGGGGTCTGATTACCGGCTCTATACTTTTACCCATTATACCTATATACGAGTTTTCCAGTTTATACGAAGCGACCTTGTTTTCGAGTTCTTCTTCGGTAACTGTATTTCCAGATTCCTGTGTCCTGATAGTAGTTTCAGCTTGGGCTAACCTATCGCCAGGGCCATAAGAGGCAAGGAACCAAAGGATAATGGAGATTGCCAAGATAATTTTACCGGCTCCAAAAACGAAGGCTCTTGTTTTTTCAATAACGTTCAGGGCTACGTTTTTAAACAAAGGCAGCTTGTAATTCGGCATTTCTACTACGAAGAAGGTTTTGCCTTTTACTTTTAGGATTTTGTTTAGGATGTAGGCTGAAAGAATAGCCGTTCCAAATCCGAGCATATAGAGCAGCATCAATGTCAGCCCTTGGGTATTGAATATACCTAAGACCCTTGTTTTAGGGATAATTAATGAGATAATGATAGAATATACGGGCAGGCGGGCAGAACAGGTTGTAAAAGGAGTTACGAGGATAGTGATCAGTCTTTCTTTCCAGTTTTCGATATTCCTGGTTGCCATGATAGCAGGTATGGCACAGGCCGTTCCTGAGATCAGTGGGACTACACTCTTACCGCTAAGGCCAAACCTACGCATGATCTTGTCCATAAGAAAGACTACCCTACTCATATAACCACTTTCTTCGAGTATGGAAATAAACAGGAACAGGAATGCGATTTGGGGAATGAATATTACGATACCACCTATACCTGGAATAATACCCTGGGATATCAGGTCGGTAAAAACTCCAGACGGAAGGTGTTCGGAGGCTAATGACTGGAAGGTTGCAAAACTCTGGTCGATAAAATCCATCGGATAGCTGGACCAGTCAAAAATCGACTGGAATATCAGCAATAGGATGGCGGCAAAAATGACATAACCCCAAAACTTGTGGGTCAGCACACGGTCGAGCCTGCTACGGAAATCTTTGGCCACAGCCAGATCGATGATCCGTCCTTGTTGGAGTACAGAATTGATAAACTGATAGCGTTTTATGGTTTCTTTTTGCTGTAGGCGTTTTAATTCAGAGATTGGTTTTGCGAAGTTGTGTGTATCGACAAAGTTTTTATGCAGTTTTGAAAAGTTGACATCCTGGGTAATGATAAGCCATAACTTATAAAGCGACTGTTGTGGGAATGCTTTTCTAAGGCTGTCAAAATACACCGTATCGATAATCGATGCGTTAAGGCAGGGCTCGGTTGAAAGGGTTTTGTAGTTGACGATCAGGTTTTTCAGGTCTTCAATTCCGGTTTTCTTTCTTGAGCTTACTACGGCTATTTTCGTTTTTAGTTGTTCCTCGAGGTATGGAATATCAAGTGTGATCCCTTTTAGTTCCATCCTATCAGCCATATTGATTACAAGTATGGTTGGGATCTCAAGGTCTTTGATCTGGGTAAATAGCAGCAGGTTCCTTTTTAGGTTCTCTACGTCTGTGACTACTATTGCCACATCAGGATAATATTTATCTGTTTTATTGAGCAGCAGTTCGATAACTACATTTTCGTCAAGGGAACTGGCGTTTAGGCTATAAGTACCTGGTAAATCGAGTATATTTCCTTTAAAGCCCGAAGGAAGGCTACAGCTACCCTGCTTTTTTTCCACAGTGATGCCAGGATAGTTTCCTACCTGTTGGTTGAGTCCTGTAAGTTGGTTAAATACTGAGGTTTTACCTGTATTGGGGTTGCCGATTAAGGCTACTTTAATAATTTGGTCTTGCATTTCAAGTTATTCTTTGATAATTTCAACCTGTATGACTGATGCTGTTTCGAGTCGTATGGCCAGATGGCTATCAT
>Ga0247810_10001746_pt1 | contig 12986 bp, 8 predicted proteins | sample UWRJL119311C1_FD_179918 | JGI IMG/M metagenome (GOLD analysis project Ga0247810, IMG submission 179918) | Plant litter microbial communities from Arlington Agricultural Research Station in Wisconsin, United States - UWRJ-L119-311C-1 | ecosystem: Environmental > Terrestrial > Plant litter >...
TTTGCGGAATTGTGCTTTCAGGATGTAAAAGCAAAGCAATCAATCAAAAGATTGATCATAAAAAAGAAGGCGTTTGGATTGACAATTATAAACAAGACAGCACAACATACAAATCGTTCGAATATTACAAACACGATCAACCGGTTAAAAAGTGGAAATCATACATCAACGGAAAAATCTACAAAACGGAGAAATACAAAAAAGGAGTTTGTACGGTAACATATTATTATGAAAACGGAAAAATACAATCAAAAGGAAAAACAAAGATAGAAGTCAATGCTGCAGAAACGCATTGGTTTTATTTTGGAGATTGGAAATTCTATTCAGAAAAAGGGAAATTAACCGAAATTAAAAAGTACAATAACGGCGAATTGATCTCGGAGGAAAGAATAAAGAATAAAGAATAAAGAATAAAGAATAAAGAATAAAGAATTTAACCTTAGCATCTTAGAACCTTAGCAACTTAGAAACTCAAAAAATGCAATTAACAAACTCAGAAGAACAATTAATGGAGCATCTCTGGAAGCTTGAAAAAGCTTTTATGAAAGATTTGCTCGAAGCGTATCCGGAACCAAAACCGGCAACGACAACCGTTGCAACGCTTTTGAAACGAATGATTGATAAGAAATTTGTGGCTTACAATGAATTCGGAAATTCTCGTGAATATTATCCGTTGGTAAAAAAGACGGCTTATTTTTCAAAACACGTAAACGGATTAATCAGCAATTTTTTTAATAATTCGGCCTCACAATTTGCTTCGTTTTTTACAACCGAAACAAATCTATCTGCTTCAGAATTGGAAGATCTTAAAAAAATAATCGACTCGGAAATTCAAAAAAAGAAAAAATGATAGACTTTCTTGTCAAATCAACGATTAGCTTAAGTATTCTTTTGGTTGTGTACCATTTATTCTTGCAAAAAGAAAAAATGTTTCGCTTCAACAGGTACTTTTTATTAGTCAGTTTATTGTTTTCAATAGGAGTATCTTTTATATCTTTTGAAATTCAACAAGATATTCCTATTGCGTACAATAATGTAATTAAGTTTCAGACCCTAACGGCAAACACGCTTCCAATTCAGGAAGAAGTGACAGGTATAAACATAGTAGAACAAACTAATTATTGGCTTTCTCTATTATGGATAACTTATGTCGCAATAACTTTAATACTAAGCTATCGATTTATTCAAAATATTTACAGAATCACATCCAAGGCTAAAGTGTCTAAAATCATTGTGCATCAAAATATAAGAATGGTTTTACTCTCAGAAGAAACTTTGCCTTATTCTTTTTGGAATTCCATTTACATAAATCAAAATGATTTTGAAAATGGACTAATAGAACAAGAATTGTTTACGCATGAAATTGCCCATGTAAAGCAAAAACATACTCTTGATGTGATTTTTATAGAAATTTTGAAAACATTGTTTTGGTTCAATCCTATTTTTATTTTTTACAAAAAAGCTATGCAGCTTAATCACGAGTTTTTGGCAGATGAAAATGTAATAAGGGCCCACAATGATGTTTGTTTATATCAAAAGCTTTTACTCAATAAATTAAGTACTTCACAGCCCATTTATCTGGCTAGTAATTTCAATTTTTTATCAACAAAAAAACGACTTATCATGATGACAAAAATCACTTCGAAAACAAGAACTTTAGTAATGAAATCTTTTGCTGTTTTAGGCATTTTGACACTATTTTTATTATTTGCTTTCAAACCATTACCGTTGGGCAGCAAAAAGACTATAGTAATTGATGCTGGACATGGAGGGGAAGATACTGGAGCACAAATAGGTGCCGAGCAAGAAAAGAAAATTGTGGAAAATATTGCTAAAAAAATAAGCAGGCTGAATAGCAAAGATGAAATTGAAATTATTTTGCTTAGAAACGACGATAGTTTTGTAGAATTAAGTGAAAGAGTAGCGAAAATAAACAAGATAAACCCGAGCTTGGTAATTTCTTTGCATGTAAATAGTTCGAAAAATCTGAATCAAAATGGAGTAAATGCCTATGTTTCAAAACAAAATGGGTTTTATGAAAAATCAAAAGAAAGCGCTGAAAATTTAGTTGATAAAATCTCCAATGAAAAACTTGCTAAAGGAGAGGTTAAAGATGCAAACTATTATGTGCTTAAAAACTCAAAATGCCCTGCATTATTAGTAGAAATTGGCTATTTAACAAATGAAAATGACAGGAATTATTTGGTTAGCGAAAATGGACAAAATGAAATTGCAAATAAAATAGTTGAATTCATAAAATTATAAGTGTCTGCCAAGACATCCTATTACTATTGAATTAGGCAATTAAATGTTTCTATCGCATCAGCAGGATATAAAATATTTGGGAATCAGTTAATGAATGGATTTTAAACTTCAAAAAAAGAAAAAATGACAGACTTTCTTATAAAATCAACCGTGGCTTTAAGCGTCTTTCTTGTCTTTTATCATTTGATATTAGAAAGAGAGAAGATGCATCAGTTTAATAGATTTTATTTGCTTTTTTCAATCGTAATTTCATTAATTATTCCTTTTGTTACATTTGAAGTAATCAAAGAAATTCCGGCAAATCCTACAAGTCAGTTTGTTGTAAATCAGCCAATAATGCAGATGCAAAATGTTGCTGAAGAAACCAATTATAAATTGATTTTCTTATGGAGTTTATATGCATTAGTGACTTTAATATTGGCACTAAGATTTGGAAGAAATATTAAAAACTTTAAATCTAAAATAAGCAGTAATCCTTCAGTAGATTTTAAAAATTCGAAATTGGTTTTGGTAGAAGAAAAAATCCTGCCGTATACTTTCTTGAATTACATTTTTATTAATGCGGATGATTTTAAAACCAAAAATATTGAAGCCGAATTATACACGCATGAGTTAGTTCATGTAACTCAAAAACACACATTAGATATTTTGTTTGTGGAGTTTTTAAAGACCGTTTTTTGGTTTAATCCAGTCTTTTTATTTTATAAAAAAGCAATACAGCTCAATCACGAATTTCTTGCTGATCAAGAAATTGTGAAAACTTATAACGATGTTCCATTTTATCAAAATCTGCTTTTAAATAAGGCAAATGGAAGTCAAACGATTTACTTGGCCAGTAATTTGAATTATTTAGTAACAAAAAAACGATTAATTATGATGAAAAAAAGAACGTCAAAAAACACAGCGTTTTTAAAGAAAATTGCTGCCTTGCCCGTTGTTATTGGTTTAATGTTTCTCTTATGCGTAGAAACTATTGCTCAAGAAATTAAAACGGATGCAGGAAACAAAAAAACACAAAACGCTTCGTCTTTCGATAAATATTACGCCAATACTAACTTTGTTTTCAAAAATAAAGGCAATAATGTTTTCGTTGAAAAAAAGTTCTCTGAATTAACAAATCAGGAAAAAAAGCTAATCCCGCCTCCGCCATCTCTCGCTAAAAAATCTCCTGATTCAAAGGAATATGAGGGTTTTAAAAACAGTGAAAATTATGCTGTTTGGATTGATGGTAAACATGTTCCTAATTCCGATTTAAATGAGTATAAGGCAAGTAATTTTGTTTCTTACTTTAATAGTTTTGTGCATAAAAACGCCAGAAGCAAGAAGTTTCCGCAAAGTTATCAAGTAACATTGTTTACTGCCGAAGGTTATGATAACGCGTATAGTGAAAATAAAGTACGTGATGGTGGAACCATAACAATTATGGCTAGTGAAGATGCACGTAAAAGTAAAACTCAAAAAACGCCAGAAAAAGAAACCGCAGCAACTGTAAACGAAATCGATAAGCAACCTGAATATCCAGGCGGAATTTTGGAGTTCTACAAATTTGTTGGAAAAAATTTTAAAGTACCAGCAGAAACGGGTGCAAATAAAATTCAAGGGAAAGTATATATGGAATTTATGATTGAAACAGACGGTTCGCTTTCAGAATTCAAGATAATCAAAGATTTAGGGTACGGAGTGGGCGATGAGGCAATCCGTGTTTTGAAACTTTCTCCAAAATGGAGTCCGGGAACTCAGAATGGACAGCCAGTTCGTGTTCTGTATAATTTGCCAATAACCATTCAATCGGCACAGTAATTTTTAAGATTCTAAGTTGCTGAGGTGCTAAGGTTCTGAGATTTTGTAGAGACGCACTGCAGTGAGTCTAACTCAAAGGAGGAAAATCTCTATGCCTTGTCTCTTTTTCACTTTGCACCTTCAAAAAAAAATCCGCTTCTCTTGCATCAGAGAAGCGGATAAAAATAAAAAACTAAAAAAAATTCTCAAACTAAGCTGAAAATACGAACTAAAACAAGTCCGGATTATATCCAAAATAAGGCATAGATTGTTCATTAAAAACAACACCATACTCTTCTAATTCTTTTAAAATTGGCAGATAAACTTCTTTTTTTGTAGGAAGCTGTACGCCTGGAGTAGTAATTTTTCCGTTCAAAATCAATAATGTGGCCATCGCAACGGGCAATCCCACTGTTTTTGCCATCGCTGTATAGGTTTGATCGTCGCCGGTACAGACCATTTTCGAATCGATCTGCTTTTTTTCTCCATTCAGTTCATAACCAAATTTGTGGTACATGACAATCATATCTTTGTCATCAGGTTCTAATGTCCAGCTGTCAGATAATATTTTTTCTAAAATCTGTGCCGGAGTAGCGTTAAGTAAATTCACTTTTTTATTGGCATTAAACAAATCCAATTCTAAAAGTTTGTCCCACATAATATCATCCTGATCGATTTTTAAGATCAACCGCATTTTTATTTCGACAGAATCTGTTGGGTGATAGGGCAGAAAAGAATTGACATATTCCCGATAGCTCATGTCTTCTGAACCTTCCATAATATAACTATCGTCGGTCATTCCTAATTGCACAAACATATTCCACGCTTTCGAAAAACCAACCCTTCTGATCGTTCCCCGATACAAAGTCAAAATATCATCTAAACCATAAATCGATCGGTATTTTAATGAATCCCGGTTCGAATAAGCTTCAAATTTGCCGTAACCCTCCACTTCAAGAAATTCAGTCCGGCGGAATAAAGCTCCATACGGAATGTATTTATATGTACCTTCCTGAATAAATTTTGCCGCGCCGCCCTGACCGGCTAAAACTACGTTTCTGGGTGCCCAGGTAAATTTATAATTCCACAGATTATTGTCACATTCAGGAGCTACCAATCCACCGCAAAACGATTCAAAAAGCAGCATATTACCGCCTTTTTCCCTGATTTCATCAATAACTTTCATGGCGCTCATGTGGTCGATTCCGGGATCAAGACCAATTTCATTCATAAAAATCAAATTATTCTTTTTAGCCTCCTCATCAAGTGCAGACATGGCGTCGCTTATATAGGACGCTGTTACCAGATGTTTTTTAAATGCTAAACAATCTTGGGCAATTTCAATATGCAGATGGGCCGGAAGCATTGAAATTACAATAGAGGCTTTTGCAATTGCCGACTTTCTTTCTACAGTATCAAAAATATTTAAAGCGATTGGAGTGGCATTTGGATGATGTTGTGTCTTTTTTTCGGCCAAAGCCAATGAAAGGTCAGCCACAATAAGGTGCAGGTTTTCACTTTCTGATTTTGACAACAGATATCGTATTAAGGACGACGCTGATCTACCGGCTCCAATTATTAAAACACTTCTCATACTTTAAATATTTAACACAAATATATTTAATTGTTATATATATAACAATTTATATTTGAAAAACTTCATTGAATTGGATTCAAATCTAAAAAAAAAGACATTTTCTTTTAACTAAAAAAATAGTGCGCGTAAAATGCTTTTTAAATTGTATTGAAGTATTTTTGCTTAAAAATTGAAAGTCTAGAAAATATGAAAAGAAGAATCGTTTTAACAGGAGCTTTTATCGGAATGACAGCTATTATTTTAGGAGCATTTGGCGCCCATTTATTGAAGAAATATTTAGATGTAGACCAATTGAATACTTTTGAAGTGGGAGTGCGTTATCAAATGTATCATGCTTTCTTTTTATTTTTCCTTTCAACCCGAAAAGATATCGCTGAAAAAACCTTAAAAACAATCTATAATTTAGTTATTGCAGGCGTGCTTCTTTTTAGTGGCTCCATCTATTTATTAGCCACTAAAAATCTTACACTTTTCGATTTCAAAATTATCGTATTCGCAACTCCTTTAGGTGGTTTGTTATTAATTATTGCCTGGGCAGTATTATTTCTTACGATTTTGAAGAGAAAATCATAAAATCCCGAATAAAAAATTTTATCTAAAAATTAATCTTTAATTTTGTCTCATAAATAACATATAATCTTATTTATGTGAATTTATTTTGTTTTTTGGACGAAAGGATAAAAAATATAACAAATTCATTGTATGGATTATAAGAAACAAATTAGATGAAGTTGTTTTTTTGTTTTTATACTTTTAAAAGTTAAATTTTACTTTTTTACTATAATAAAAGTGAAATTTAATTCTTTGAAGAAAATAAGAACAAATCTATAATTTTATATTCTTTTAAAAATATTACACACAACTAAAAATTTATGGACAGTAACACAGTTTTCACGCAATCGATTTCGCTGAAAGAATTAGGAATTGAAAATGCAACGGTTCGGTACCAATTGTCTGCAGATGAATTGCATGCGATTACTTTGCAGTCAGGCCAAGGTGTTGAGAACTCTACGGGAGCATTGGCTATTAATACTGGTGAATTTACAGGAAGGTCTCCACAGGATCGCTTTATTGTAAAAGATAGTATTACGCAGGATCAAGTTTGGTGGGGAAATGTAAATATTCCTTTTTCATCTGAGGCTTTTGAAAAATTATATAACAAAGTCACCCATTTTTTATCTAATAAAGAAGTCTTTGTACGTGATTCTTATGTTTGTTCAGATGTCAATTATAGATTAAACGTGCGTGTAGTAACAGAAACAGCATGGTCAAACTTGTTTTGTTACAATATGTTTTTAAGACCAGAGGAGTCAGAATTAAATAATTTTACTCCAGAATGGACTGTAATCTGCGCTCCAAGTTTTATGGCAGATCCTGCAGTAGACGGGACACGTCAGTCTAATTTTGCTATTCTTGATTTTACTAAAAAAGTAGCGCTGATTGGCGGTACAGGTTATACGGGAGAAATGAAAAAAGGGATTTTCTCTGCTTTGAATTTCATTCTGCCGGTTTTCGAAAACACACTTCCTATGCACTGCAGCGCCAATGTTGGCGAAGAGGGTGATACTGCTATTTTCTTTGGATTATCAGGAACAGGAAAAACAACTTTATCGGCTGATCCGAATCGTAAATTAATCGGTGACGATGAACACGGCTGGACTGCTGAAAATACTGTTTTTAATTTTGAAGGCGGTTGTTATGCAAAAGTGATTAATTTAACCGAAGAAAATGAACCGGATATTTTTAGAGCGATCAAAAAAGGAGCGCTTCTTGAAAATGTGGTTTTTAAACCCGGTACAGACGAAGTTGATTATGATGATGTTTCAATCACTCCCAATACCCGTGTAAGTTATCCAATAACGCATATTGATAATATTCAGCCGGGTTCTATAGGTCATAACCCTAAAAATATATTTTTCTTAACGGCTGATTCTTTCGGAATTCTGCCTCCAATATCTAAATTAACTCCAGGGCAGGCAGCTTACCATTTTATCTCAGGATATACGGCAAAAGTGGCTGGTACAGAAGCAGGAGTTACAGAACCACAGCCTAATTTTTCGGCTTGTTTTGGAGCACCATTTATGCCTTTGCATCCAACGCGTTATGCTGAAATGCTGACTAAAAAGATGAAAGATGCCGACGTAAAAGTTTGGTTAATCAATACTGGCTGGACTGGCGGTGCTTACGGAACGGGAACACGAATGAAACTAAAATACACCCGCGCCATGATTACCGCGGCTTTAAACGGTGAATTGGACAATGTAGCGTATAAAAATCACGCGGTATTTGGAATTGCAAAACCACAATCCTGCCCGAACGTTCCAGAAGAAATTTTAAACCCTAGAAATACGTGGGAAGACAAGGATTTATACGATAAAAAAGCAATAGAACTAGCACAGAAATTCAAAGCGAATTTCGCCAAATTTGAAGAATTTGCCAATGCTGAAATCCTGGCAGGCGCACCGATTACAGAATAAGAGGATATTAATTCAAAGGAAAAAAGCTGTTCAGTGATGAACAGCTTTTTTTTGTTTTAAGTTTTAAGTTTCAGGTTTCACGTGCAACCTGAAACAAAAATTACTTCTTAGCTTCGTCGATACGTTTCTGCATCAAATCCCAGGCATAATAATGAAAAGTCATTCCGTTGCTCATGGCAGCAAAAAGTCCGTTTTTATATGGGCCGCCTAAGTTTATATTGGTAACGTCAGCGCCATCACATTCGATTGTCGAAGTTGGAATTTCAGCCAATAACGGATAATGGTTCGGATTTCCTTTTGCACCTTCTCTGGGATACACCATAAAAGTGTTTGCCTGCTGATTTGATACTAAGATATATCCTGTAGAATCTGTTTTTTTATAAATGGCAATCCCTTCATTGTCAGCTTTGAAACCAGTTTTTCCGAAAATAGCTAATTCTTTATTGTCATTTAAAGCCGGATCAGCTTTGTATTTCCTGATTCCGAATTGTTCATCGCAGTATAAAACCGTTCCCAATTCGTTGTCCACTGCAATAGCTTCAATTTCCTTTTTTCCGCTGTAATTGCCAAATTTACGAACCACTTTTGCAGCAGCGAATTTTCCGTTTCCTGAAAGTTCATACTGCCACAAATAACTTCCCGATGGCCCGGATTTTCTGCCTACAATAGCAAAAATTTTGTGATCGCCGGGGCGAGTGTACAACGCAATTCCCATTGGGTCACGCAATTCCTGACCTTCAAAAACTGGAATTCCGCCGTTGTCAATTGCTTTTAAATCAGGCAGACTAAAGATCCTTAATTTATTCGTTTCGCGTTCTGTAGTTACGGCAACATCAATTTTTTTTCCGTCAATTAACAAGCCGTAAGCGATATCAACATTGTTTGGTCGTTTTAAAACTTCTGATTTGGCAACTATTTTTCCTTTTAAATCAAAAGCATATAAACCGCCGTCTGTATCTTTATCTGTTCCTACGATAATACTTTTAGAAGCATCCGTTGGGTGAATCCATATAGAGGGATCATCCGTATCATGAGGCAAAGGTTCTGTAACTGTTGTTGGTTTTACGGCATTTGCAGCAACTGGCGCTAATTTATCATCTTTACAGGCTGTCAATAAAACACTTAAAAGTAAAAAAGCGATTAAAGATTTATTTTTCATTATGATTTTTATTTAATACAATTAGACAGAACCGCTAAGTTCTGTCTAATGTAAGAATTTTATAAATGGGATTATTACAAGTCAAACTTCAAACCGAAATTGTATCTCGCCTGGTAATATTCTGCTTGTTTAGTGTGCGCCTGAACGCCCTGGTAATAACGCAAAGGCTGGTTTGTTAAATTATTAGCTTCGGCAAAAACGCGAAGGTGCGATGTAATTTTGTACGAAGCATTGGCATCTAAGAAAAACTGCTTGTCGTAATAACTGTCTTTATACGATTCTGAACCTAATTCATCTAAATAATCAGAGGTAAAATTAGTTGAGATTCTGGCAGAAAAACGTTTGTTTTCCCAAGATAAAGATCCGTTAAACATGTGCGGCGTTGTTCCCGGCAGACTGATATCGTTTCTTTCATTTCCATCTTCATCGGCAATTCCTTTTGCTTTCGATTTTGTGTACGTGTAATTCAAATAAATACCAAATCCTTTCAAAAATTTACCCGGAAGAAAATCTAACTGGCGTTGCAGTGCCACTTCAAAACCATAAACATCCACATTATCTCCGTTTCTTGACTGAACAAATGACCAGTTTTCACCAGCTGGAATTGGATTGATCTGGTTAGGGAAATCATTTGCAAATTTTGCATCGGTATATTGATTATCGCTGTAATTGTAAATGAAATCATTTAATTTCTTGTAAAAAACACCTCCCGAAATTAATCCAACTGATTTGAAATAATTCTCAGCCATGAAATCATAGTTATAAGAATAGGTTACATCAAGATCAGGATTTCCGGCTGTAATTTCTTTATCGGCAGCAATATTATTTACATACGGAGCCAAGGCATAATAATTAGGTCTTGCCAAAGCTGTTGTTGCCGCAGCTCTTAAAACTAAATCTTTAGTCGCATTATATTGAAACGAAATACTTGGCAGTAAGTTCGTATAAGAATTTGTATTATTGATCTGGCTTTCTAATTCTTCCTCATCTAAAACACGGTTTCCGGTATAATCGATATGAGTGTTCTCTAGACGGAAACCTAAAACCATAGATAATTTATCATTAAAATCCTGATCCCATCTTACATAAGCGGCATATATGTTTTCTTTAGCATTATAATTTACCGCCAAATATTCTGCAGGATTGGCTTCTTTATCAAATAATGAAGCATTGTTTAAATCTAAACTTCCTAAGAAACCTGCTGATGCAAAAGTTCCTGGTACATATTTGCTTCCCGGATTAAATCCTTCTCCCGTAAAAGAACTTGTTGGAATTCCGGATAATAATTCCATTCCGTCATTAATTGGCTCGTAAGAGTAGAAGTTATTGTTTCTTTCTTTTTCTTTCAGGCGAAGTCTCAAACCAGTTCTCAATCTTCCTTTTTGAGAAGGAATTATAGTGAACGGAAAACGGATGTTTACTTTTGCACCAAATTCACTTTCGCTGGTTTCATCTGTATTTTCAGTAACCGAATCAAATTCGAATTCATCTAAAGATTCTCCTGCTGTTGTAATTAAAGGGAATTTCAAATCAGATAAATCTTCGGTCATTTCTAAACCTTTCTGACGGTATTCGATATAACGCTCTCCCGGACGATATTCTCTGGCTTTTGCATAATTGGCAGACCAGTCTAAATCTAATTTTGAGTTGATTAAGTGTTCACCGCGAATTGAGTAATTCTGAACACGCTGATCTTCTAATCTTCTGTTTTTATTTCTGTCACTGTCAACACCGCCTTTTGTCTGACGTTTTACACGGCCTTCAAAACCTGTAATGTTTTCACCATCATAAATAGCTTCAATATCATCATAAGTGGTTCTGAAACGGTTTTCTCTATCATCTCTCCAGTTGTAAATGGCATTGGCAAAAATGGTATTGTTTTCGTCAAATTTATAATCTAAAGCTACAGATCCGCTGCGGCGAATACGCTGTACATCATATTTTCTAATTTCAGATGCCTGCAGAAATTCGTTTCCAAATTCATCTTTTACCCATTCATTTTCAACATCATCAGAACCATAATCGACATTATTATATGAGCCGCTGAAAACAGCTCCTAACTTATTGTCAAAAAAACGATTTCCGTAAACTAAACCTGCTGTGTAAGTAGCATTTTCGCGAATTGGCATATAACCACCCGCAAGAGTTGCCGAGATTCTTTGTCCGTTTGGAGTCGCTCTTGTCACTAAATTTACAGAGCCTCCAATAGCATCTGCATCCATGTCTGAAGTCAGTGTTTTGTTGACTTCTATAGTTGAAATCATATCAGAAGGAATCAAATCCATTTGCACATTTCTATTATCTCCTTCGGCAGATGGAATTCTGTCGCCATTTAACGTTACTGAGTTCAAAGACGGCGCTAAACCTCTAATAATAATGTTACGCGCTTCACCTTGGTCATTTTGCATGGTGATACCCGGAACACGTTTTAAAGCGTCTCCAACATTGGCATCAGGAAAACGACCCACCTGATCAGATGAAATTACGTTTCCGATATTTTTGCTGTTTTTTTGTTGATTCAAAGCTTTGGCCTGACCTTTTAAAATGTCTCCCACCACAACTTCATTCAACTCTGTTCCTGAAGTTTTTAGTGCAAAATCAAGAACGTTGTTTTTTCCTTGTTCAACCGTAATTTCCTGAGTGATAGATTCGTATCCTATGTATTTTACCTGAACCTTATAAGTTCCAACATTAATATTTAATAATTCAAAACGTCCATTGTAGTCTGAAACAGTATATTTGTTTTCGCCTACAATCTGAATCATTGCTCCCGGTAACGGAAGTTTGTCGTCGCTATCTAATACTTTTCCTGATATTATCGCTTTTTGAGCATAACCTGAAAAGGCTAATAACATAAACGTTAGTAATAAATAAATTTTCTTCATTGTGTGTTTTAGTTTGATTTTGATTGCGAAACTAGAACCTTAGTATTACTAAAACCCTTTAAAAAAATTAACTTACTGTTATGATTGGTCTTTTTAAATCGCCTGTTATTAATGTTTAAATAATATATCAGTTTCAAATAATTGAGGTTCAGGTAAAAACAAATCAACTATTTACATCAGATTTCAATTTTTGGCGTTAAATTTGCCGTATCAATCAATCAAAAATCATCAATCATGTTAAAACAATTTTTTATCCTTTGTTCTGGCGCCGACCGAGATTTGCTCGAAGGCTGCGCAGAAGGCGAGCAAACCAAATATGTTGGTATTGGCGCCACTGTTTTTTTTACTGCAGTTATGGCTTTTCTGGCCAGTGCTTATGCGCTTTTTACTGTTTTTGATTCTATTTATCCTGCTCTGATTTTCGGATTTGTATGGAGTTTACTTATTTTTAATTTAGACCGATTTATCGTTTCGACAATCAAAAAAAGAGATCGTTTTATGGATGAATTCCTGCAGGCGACTCCCAGAATTTTACTGGCGATTATTATTGCCATCGTAATTTCGAAACCATTGGAAATTAAAATTTTCGAAAAAGAAATCAATACCGTTTTATTGAAAGAAAAAAACGAAATGGAATTGGCCAATAAAAAACAAATTGGCACTTATTTTAAATCAGATTTAGATAAAAACAAAGCGGAGATTGCGTCTTTAAAAGCGGATATTCTGAAGAAAGAAAAAGAAGTAAATGCTTTATACGCCACTTATATTACTGAAGCCGAAGGAACTGCAGGAACTAAAAAACTGGGTAAAGGGCCCGTTTATAA
>Ga0247810_10001748_pt1 | contig 12973 bp, 14 predicted proteins | sample UWRJL119311C1_FD_179918 | JGI IMG/M metagenome (GOLD analysis project Ga0247810, IMG submission 179918) | Plant litter microbial communities from Arlington Agricultural Research Station in Wisconsin, United States - UWRJ-L119-311C-1 | ecosystem: Environmental > Terrestrial > Plant litter >...
GAAGAAAACAAATCATTTAAAAACCTGTCAGAAAGACTTTCTGTAATTGAACAAAAGATTAATTAGCATTATTTTTTTTAAAGAAAATAGCCAAAACAGAGTTTAGCATGAGATTACACCGATTAAAATGATTTTAATGGTGCGTTATTTTGTTAACGATATGCAAACGTTAATCTACTAACAGATATTTTATCCAATTGATATTTTAAAACCAGAGAAAAAGTTTTACTATCACAAAAAAAGTTTAACTGTTTTATATTGCGACTAATAGTGCCTTTAATAATAAATGTAACTATTTTAAATTTGTAAAATTAAAAGTACATTTTTGTGAATTTGACTTAAATCACTATTCTATTTTTGGTTTTTATTAACAAAGTTCAAATATTGGAACTCAACATTTTTAAGTACTTTTGTGCCACTTTTATACAATGTAATTCCTCAAAAATGGATAAAAAAATATTTTCTTTTTTGTTTTCTACACGATTAATGTCTGTTCTTTTTTTAACATTTGCTATCGCAATGGGTGTTGGTACTTTTATCGAAAGTAAATACAATACAGACACAGCCCGAATTCTGGTTTATAATACATGGTGGTTTGAAGCGATAATGGTCTTTTTCCTGATCAATTTCTTTGGAAACATCAAACGTTACCAATTGCATAAAAAAGAAAAATGGGCAACGCTTATACTTCATCTTGCTTTTATTTTTATTCTTATAGGAGCTTTTATTACACGATATATCAGTTACGAAGGTATGATGCCAATTCGTGAAGGCGCTGCCGAAAACCAAATATACTCAGACAAAACATTCTTAACTGTTTTTGCAGACGGAGAATATAAGGGCGAAATGAAACGCAGAGTCTTTGACAAAGCACTATTATTCTCGCCTGTAACCAATAATGATTTTACACTTTCAGGCAAATTCGACGAAACTCCTTTTGAAGTGACTTACGTTAATTATATCATGGGAGCCAAAGAAACGATAAAACCTTCTGCAAACGGAACTTTATATCTTAAGTTAGTTGAAGCAGGAGCAGGCGGACGTGAAGAACATTTCCTGAAAGAAGGAGAAGTTCAAAATATTCACAATGTATTATTTGCATTAAATAAACCTACTGAAGGCGCTATTAACATTAATACAACTGGTGAAAAATATACCATTCAAACCCCTTTTGAAGGAGAGTTTATGCGAATGGCAGATAAATTAAAAGGAGCTGTAACCAAAGATAATATACAGCCTCTTATGATGCGTTCCCTATATAGTATTGGTGATATCCGAATCGTTTTTCCGGATCCTGCTGTAAGAGGAATTGTTGATTATGAATCTAATAACGATTTTAAAGCCAAGACACATCACGATGCCTTAATTGTAAAAGTTAAAGCAGATGGTCAGGAAAAAGAAGTACGTCTTTTAGGATCTAAAGGAAGCGTAGGAGAACCTCAAACGGTAAAAATTGGTAAAATCGAATACAGTTTATTCTACGGAAGTAAAGCTTATATTTTACCATTCAAAATAAAATTAAACGATTTTATCGCCACAAAATATCCCGGAACTGAGAAAAGTTACTCGGCTTTTGAAAGTAAAGTAACCGTTCAGGATTCTACAGAAACATTTGACGCAGACATTTATATGAACCACGTTTTAGACCATAAAGGATATAGATTTTTTCAATCTTCTTTCGATCCGGACGAAAAAGGAACAGTATTATCTGTAAACCATGATTTCTGGGGAACCTCTATTACTTATTTTGGATATTTTATGTTGTATTTTGGATTAATGGCTATTATGTTTACCAAACATTCTCGTTTTGCTGATCTAAAACGCAAACTAGATAATGTAAAAAAGAAAAAATTAATTACCATTCTGGTTTTAATGTTCAGTTTCGCTGGTTTTGCTCAGGCACCACATGTTCATACGCCTGGCGACGGTCACGAACACAATCATAATCATGCACCCGCAGATCCTAACGATCATGCCAATCACGTAACTGCAGCACCAAGCCAGAAGCAAATAGATTCGTTACTGACGATTTATAAAGCTCCGGTAGCACACGCCGCTAAATTCGGACGTTTGATTATTCAGGATGCCGGTGGTAGAATGAAACCTATTAATACTTTCTCATCTGAATTGTTGAGAAAAGTAAGTCAGAGCGATACCTACAACGGAATGAATTCTGATCAGGTTTTCTTGTCAATGACTCAGTATGCTCAGGTTTGGATACAGGTTCCGCTTATCTATTTAAATACAAAAGATGATAGTATTCGTAAAATCATTGGCGTAGACAGAAAAGCAAAATTGGCACCGTTTGTAAAATTCTTTGACGAAAACGGAAATTATAAATTATCTCCATATTTAGATGCAGCATATAAAGCTGCGAATCCAAATAGTTTTGAAAAAGATTTTATTGAAACAGATAAAAAAGTAAATTTAATGGAATCTGCCTTAAGCGGAAGTATCCTGAAAATTTTCCCAATCCCGAATGATCCAAACAACAAATGGATTTCGTATTTAGAAATTCAGAATGCAGGATTAAAAGGAATGGATTCTACTTATGTAAAACAAATTCTGCCTTTATATTTCAGTGCTTTAAATAACGGATCAATTTCTAAGAACTTTGATACCGCCGATCAGTTGGTCGAAAGTATAAATGGTTTTCAAAAGAAATTTGGTAGTAAAGTACGTCCAAGCGAAAAGAAAATAGATCTTGAAATAGCGTATAACGAATACAATATTTTACCAAAAATGTTCTATTGGTATTCCCTTGCCGGAATCTTCATGTTGATTTTTACACTTTTCAGTATCTTTTTTGATAAAAAGTTTTTACGAATCACCGTAAATGGTTTCCATATATTAATAGGAGTCATATTTGCATTTCATACCGTCGCATTAATTGCCCGTTGGTACATTTCAGGTCACGCGCCTTGGAGTAACGCTTACGAGGCAATTGTATATGTCGCTTGGGCAACTATGTTCTTCGGACTCGCTTTCGACCGAAAATCAAAACTTACCGTTGCATCAGCAGCCTTCGTAACATCGATGATTTTTATGGCTGCAAACGCCAACTGGATCGATCCCGAAATTGCAAACCTGCAACCGGTTCTTAACTCTTATTGGTTAATGATTCACGTAGCGGTAATCGTAGCAAGTTACGGTCCGTTTGCCTTAGGTATGATTTTGGGTTTTGTTGGATTAATTTTAATCTTCTTTACCAACGAAAAAAACAAAGCCAAAATGGACTTAAATATCAAAGAAATAACCTATATCAACGAAATGGCCTTAACAATTGGTCTAATCATGCTATCGATTGGTAACTTCCTTGGAGGACAATGGGCCAACGAAAGCTGGGGACGTTATTGGGGATGGGATCCAAAAGAGACATGGGCTTTAATTTCGATTATGGTGTACGCTTTTGTAATTCACGCTCGATTTGTTCCTTCCTTAAGAGGACAATGGTTTTTTAATTTAATGAGTATGTTTGCCTTCATTTCAATTTTGTTCACCTATTACGGAGTGAACTTCCACTTAGTAGGTTTACATTCATATGCAAGCGGAGAAGCGCATTCATTGAGCTGGATCTGGTATTCATTAGGAACAATTTCCCTTATCGGAATTCTAACATATCCAAAATACCGCAAGTATTATAAAAAGAAAAAATAATAAATAAGGTATTTTTATTAATTCACAAAAAAGGTTCAACCGTCAAAAGTTGAACCTTTTTTTATGTTATATCAGAAGATATATTTCAAAATTTTCGTCTATTATTCTTAGATAAGTTGAAGAATTAGGAGCTATTTCCTGCTATCCACTTGTATCTTTTCCTGGCTAAAGGAGCCAGAAAAAGGATACCGCTTCTATCAGGGCTAGGGCTTTCGTTTTCATAATACTTCCATGTAAAAACTAGAAAATTTTAAATTAAGCCATGATTTAGCTCAATCACAAATTATTAATATCAGCTTTTAAACATAGCCAATGGTTTCAACCGTTGGTATGCAATATATGATACGCAAATAGATGCCACACAATCAAATCTACATAATAAACGATGTATAATATATACGGTATATTGTAACGATCAAACCCAAGGTTTCAACTTTAGACTATAAACAAAGCACAAAACTCTAAAAACTTAGCACCTTAGTATCTTAGATCAAAACACTCTCTTCCTAAACCAGAAAGCCACATTTACCAAAGCAATCAAAGCGGGAACTTCAACTAAAGGTCCAATAACACCAGCAAAAGCCTGTCCGCTGTTAATGCCAAAAACACCAATGGCAACCGCAATCGCCAGTTCAAAATTATTGCCTGTAGCAGTAAAAGCAATAGAAGCACTTTTAGAATAATCGGCACCAAAATATTTTCCTGTAAAAAAGCTAATCATAAACATTACTGCAAAATAAATTGTCAAGGGAACCGCGATTCGAACGACATCCATCGGAATCTGAACAATCAATTCGCCTTTAAGACTAAACATGAGAACTATTGTAAACAACAAAGCAATCAAAGTAACAGGAGAAATAAACGGAATGTATCGATTTTGAAACCATTCTTCGCCTTTGATTTTTATCAAGCCAAAACGACTTATAATCCCCAAACCAAACGGAATTCCTAAATAAATACCAACACTTTCAGCAATGTCAATCATGTTAATATTTACATTAAAACCTGTGTACCCAAAGTAAGGAGGCAAAACGGTTATAAAAATATAAGCATAAACGCTATAAAGTAAAACCTGGAAAATACTGTTTAAAGCAATTAATCCGGCTGCATATTCGCGGTTTCCGTCGGCAAGATCATTCCAAACCACAACCATTGCAATACAACGCGCCAGCCCAATTAAAATTAGCCCAATCATATATTCGGGATAATCTTTTAAAAATAACAATGCTAGAGCAAACATCAAAACAGGCCCGACAATCCAATTTAAGAATAAGGAAGCGCCAAGAACTTTTGTGTTTTTAAAAACTTCTCCTATTTTACTATAATCGACTTTAGCGAGCGGTGGATACATCATCAAAATCAAACCTATAGCCAACGGAATATTAGTACTTCCGTTAGAAAACGAATTGATGAAATTTCCGCTTGACGGAAAAAAATATCCGACAGCAATACCAACTACCATAGCCAGAAATATCCAAAGCGTTAAAAACCGATCCAGAAAACTTAGCTTTTTTCTTCCCGAAACGGGATGACAATGATCTACAGACATTATATTTTTTTTATTTGAGAGAAAACATAGAACATTTCAGTTGCAATTTGCAAACTTCTTTCATTATATTTCTCTGTTTGCTGATCCGTATTATCAAAAGCTTTTGGATCATCATATGTTATAGCAATTCTTTTCTCGGCTCCTGAAATAAAAGGACAACCGCCATCTGCCTGCGAGCAAGTCATAATGGCTGCAAATTCATTTTCAGGATTAAAATCATCATCATAAGTTTTAGAAAAACCTATAATAGGAGCTTGATTTCCTGAGAATTTTATAGCGTAAACAGGGTTATTACTTTCTGATAATTTTGTAATTATAAAACCTGATTGGGCTAATGTTTCAGCAATTTTAGGATATAAAGCTGTTGCCTCAGTTCCTCCGGAGTAACAAAAAACATTTTGAATTCCGTAAAAATAGGCAGCCGTTTGCGACCAAACCTGAGCCAAATGACTTCGTCTGGAATTATGCGTGCAAATTAAATTTAACCTGATTTCCTCATGATGATCAGACTTTAGCTGAACAAAATTAATAAGAAGCTGGAGGGTTTCTCTACGATCTTTTGAAATTGAAGCAAAATCAAAAGACGAAACTAAAGTTTGGATTCCCGGCAATAAAGCATTGTGATTCGACATTTTTTCAAGCTTTTAAGTTTAACAACAATTTCCGCCCGGTATACAAGAATTAGCATCGTCATTGCCTAGATGAGTAAGTTTTAATTTTGGCTTTTCTGATGGAATCCCGCATTGATCCTGGGCCAAACAAGCAGTAGTTTTATTTAATAATAAAAAATCTTTTCCATTAAAATCTAGGTCGTATTTGCCAATAGTTGTGTTTTGATATTCCACTTCGATTTCGAAATCTTCAATTCCCAAAACTTTTTCCGAAAGTTCTATGATATGAATCAATTTTTGAGGTTTTAAACGATGCTCATAATCATTGGCATTCCAAAGCTGAAAGTTTACGACAGTTTCTTTACGAACAACTCCACCGCAATCAATAAAGTTTTTAGTGATTAAACCTACTTCGGTTACGTGAAAATATTCGGGAACAAATTTTCCGTCAGGAAGTTGAAAATTTACAGCTTCAACAGTAGTAAGTATTTTTTTAATTTCTGAAAGTTTCATAATAATTTGATTTAATAGTTAACAACATTCGTTTTTTCTTTTTTCTAAATGAAGTTCAATTTGAGTAAAAAAAACTTTTATTTTCTCGAAACCAACTTCGTTAATACAATAACAAATTGCATTTCCTTCAATGTTTCCTTTTATTAATCCAGCGTTTTTAAGTTCTTTTAAATGCTGGGAAACTGTAGGCTGCGAAAGAGGAAGTTCGTTTACAATATCACCGCAAATACATGTATTTACTTTTAGTAAATATTCAATTATGGCAATTCGTGCAGGATGACCTAAAGCTTTGGTTAAAATTGCCAACTCATTTTGGCTTTCTGTAAAATGATCTGATTTTGTAGCTCCCATCGTTTTATTTTTATATTGCAATATTACGATATAGATTTGAAATAAAAAAAGAAAATAGTTTATTATTTTCTTTTTTAGGGATTTATAATGAAAGTCTTCCCGTCATTACAAGCACAATAGTCATTACTATTAAGAAGCAAATTAAAAAAATGATATGACTAACTATAGACAAAAAAAATGTTTTTGTTTTTGAAATTGTATTAAAGAACTGGATATTGGTCCAAAAAATTAAAATGATACCTATTATGTACATTAGATTTAAAATCTGTTGCATATGAGGTGTTCCATTATAATAAAGCAATAATGGAAATACTAAAATTTGAGCAAAAAGCCTTTGTGATGCTTTGAATGTATTGAGAACAAAAAGTTCAAAAAAATTATAGCCTTGTTTTCTAAAAGCAATATAAGTTCCAATAGTATAAAAAGGTATAGTCGCAATGGTTGTCCAGGCAAAATGAGTAGCATTCCATTCATTAAAATCATTTAGATTTAAATCAGCCTCATTGGCCTTAAATAAATTCAGGTGATAATAATGGTATAAAAATCCGTAAAATGCAGCCAGAACAGTCACCAAAGACAAAGGTTTGAAATGTTTGATGCGTTTCCCTTCAATAAATTCACGAATAGAATGTCCGGGCCTTGTAAATAATTGTTTTATAGAATAAGGAATTCCTGCATCAAAATGTAATATGCTGTGCTGGATATCGTGCCATAAATAATGTGCGTTTATTTTATGAGTTTCAGCTGGCTGTCCGCAATTGTTGCAGTAATTTCCCGTGTAATGTTGCTGGCAGTTTTTACAGATAATCTCCATGGCGTGATATATTAATTCGTTCTTTTTGCAAGTCCCTGAGGATACATAATAGCCAGTAAAACTATAATAAGTAAAAAATTATATTCCATGCCATTTCTGCCGCCACCAACTACAAACCAGCCTTCCTGAAAATGCACCAGAATAATGCCCATTATAAGAATAAAAATGGTAACAAACCCTGCTAACTTAAGATACTTATTAAGAATCAAAAGAACAGCAGCTATAATATGTGATAATTTTATCGACCACGCTATAAAAACACCAAAAGGAGCAAAACCAATTTGATTTAAATATAAATTGCCAAAATCATTAATTCCGTTATCAAATATTCCAAAAACAGAATGGGTGAGGAGAATGATCGCAACTGCAATTCGCAAAAGGAAAGTTCCGTTCATGGTTTTAGCGGTTTGATTAGTAGTGAGTTATTCGAAATAAAAATAATAAAAAAACGCACATCAAAATAAATTAATATGCGTTCTGAGTTTTATGCTAGTTTATTTTTAAACTTTTCCTAAAGTATACAATTGTGTCATTGTAGGCGTTAAGCTTCCGCCTGCGGGCTCAAGGGTAATTCCAAATGCTTCTGCAGAATCTGTTTGGCTTACAGCAAAGATTTTTTGCGAGTTTCCTTCAAAATTATCCAGTAAACCAATACTTGTTGGCGTAAGTACCGGGCTTAATTTTAAGGACCAAACCTGATACACCATTCCTTTTGGAGGTGTTGGTAAACCTGCAGCATCAATATAAGTCGTTTTTGTCTGCTTGTTCCAATACACTTTTGCAAATGAATTAGGCGAAACTGCCTGACCGCCAAGTGTTACACCAGTATTTTTAATGTCCCTGACAATAGTTAAGTTTTTCTCTGTCTCTTTATTTTGCTGATCTAAGAAAGCATATTCTCTTTGTATTTTATCTTTCTCAGTTCCAACAGTAGAAATTGCTTCTTTTGTTTTGGTAAGTTCCAGCGTTTGATATCCAAGTCCCAGTAATAGTAATACTGCTGCAGCCCATCCCACATATTGAGACCAGGTCGATGCCGGTTTCATGTCGACTACTTTACCATGTTTTAGCTCTAAACGAGCCTTTATTTTTTCGAAATTAGCTACCGAATGAAAAGGGGAGAAGCTGGATGACAAAGCCACAATAGCTTTTTCTATTGCAATAATTTCCTGTTCCATTTCGGGATTCTTCTTAGCCATTTCGGCTATTTCCAGATTTTCAGTTTCGGTCAATAAACCGTAAACGTACAATTCGAGAATTCCTGAGTCTATATATTCTTGTGCTTCCATTATATTTTTAAATAATTACGTAGGTCGTTAATACAGTTTCTGTTTTGCGTTTTGATAGTTCCCAGGGGCAATGCCAATTCTTCTGAAGCTTCTTGTTGGGTATATCCTTTAAAAAACAATAAATCTATAATCTCAATACATTTTGGCTTTAGTTTCTTTACAAATTCCTGAATTCCAATTGTATCAATTCTATTAGTAAGTTTATTACTGTCATCTAACAGATTTACGAAATTATCTGAGGAAAGGTTTTTTTGGCTGTTATTAAAATTTTTAGATCTTAGTTTGTCAATCGATGTATTCCTTGCAATATTAAGGATCCAGGTATAAAATCGCCCTTTACTCTCATTATAAGTATCGATATTTTTCCAAATTTTGACAAAAACTTCCTGCAAAACATCTTCTGCTTCTTCACGATTTTTTATCAGAACATTGATAACCGAAAAAAGACTTTTCGAATACATATCGTACAAATGGGTAAAAGCTCTTTCGTCTTTTTTGTAAATTAAAACTAGCAATTCATCTTGACTCATAGATTTAGGTTTTTAAGCTTAAACAAAATTTTAGTATACATTTTTATAGATTGAGATAAAGATAATTTATTTTTTTGTGAAATTTTATTTTTTTTTTAATAGTCCGAAACCTAGAAAAATAAGGGGTTTGAAAAAAATATTACTTTTTTTTCATTTTTTTAAAACCAAAAGCAAACCTATTACGTAAATGCTATTATAACATCAAACAATAATGCTGAAAAATAGCAGAAGAAAGAAAAGTGCTTCAAAATTAGAATATTAAAGCTGTTTTTGTTTGAGATGATAAGTTGAAATTTAACAGTTGTTAAAGGTTGAAATTGTAAAGTAAGTATGCAATAATAAAATGTCATCAATATGATATACGATTTACGAATATTAATCGTGGGCTTGACAACAGTTTTAGCATTGACAAGCAGCAAAAGTGATTTTAGAAATGATTGTAAAAAATCTGGATATAATTATCAAATGAAAATATAAAAGAAGTACAAATTTAATTCAGATTTAAATATAGCATTGCATAGTTGATGTCATCGGACTTCCAAACCGAAAATTAGAGGAGAAAACTAAATGCCAAATTTACGCTGATAAGAATATAATAAGATTAAACGCCAGAAATAAAATAATATTTAAAAATATAAGGTTGTATGATTCTAAATATAATTTTCACTATAACCGGGGCATCAACTATAATTTTAACTAACATAATAAAAATAGATTACAATTAAATTCATGGTTTGATTTGTTTGTATGGGGGGAAGCCTAGCGTCTGATTAACGCTAGGCTTCAATTTTTTATTTAACTTATGTTTAATAAAAATAAAGATCTCAAAATAGTATCCTAAACCAGTTTTTGATTAATTTTATAAAAAAATCGATCAATGAAAAAAATAGCATTTATAGCTTGTAGCTTTATCTTATTATTGAGTTCACAAGCTCAGGCTCAGACAAGTAAAAATAAATTATCTAAAACAGATAAAACTATGGCAAAAGAAAATATTTACCAATTTAAAGTTCAGGATCTATCAGGAGACACCTTTGATTTTGCATCATTAAAAGGAAAAAAAGTAATGATCGTAAATACCGCTTCAAAATGCGGATTAACGCCTCAATACAAAGATCTTGAAGCCATTTACAAAGAGTATAAAGATAAAGGTTTTGTAATTGTAGGTTTCCCTGCTAATAACTTTGCTTCGCAGGAACCGGGAACAAACAAAGAAATCGAAACTTTTTGCCAACAAAATTACGGAGTAACTTTTCCAATGATGGATAAAGTTTCTGTAAAAGGAGATGATATGTGCGAGGTTTACAAATTCCTGACACAAAAATCTAAAAACGGCTTACAGGATTCTGAAGTAGAATGGAATTTCCAGAAATACTTAATCAACGAAAAAGGTGAATTGGTAAAGGTTATCAAACCAAGAACATTGCCAACAGATCCTGAAGTAATCAACTGGATAAAAAGTTAATAAACAACTATCTCAATCAAAAAATCCACAAATTTGAATGTAATTTCAATTTTGTGGATTTTTTTTGTCTTTGCGAGGAAAGAAACAATCTCACTAGCTAAATAAAATGTCCTATTTTGAACGCAGATGATGCCGATTCGCAAGCGAAAACACGGATTAAGTGGATTTTTTGTCATGAAAAAGCAACAGCAAATTCACAAAGCTTTGCGCTCTCAAAAAAGCTTTAAGCAAAAACCTTCGCGAACTTTGCGTAAATCTTAGCGTTCTTAGCGGTTAAAAAACTACTTCAATATCAACTGCATAAAAACCAAATCAAGCCAGTGATCAAATTTATAACCCACTTCGCGAATGGTTCCTGTTGCAACAAAACCGAATCTTTCATGAAAAGCAATACTTCCTGCATTATCTGCATCGATTGCTCCAATCATCACATGATAACCTTGCTCTTTGGCCAAACGAATCAGTTCAAGTAATAGTTTAGACCCAATTCCTTTACCTATAATAGTATCAACTACATAAACAGAATGTTCAATTGTGTATTGATAGCCAATTTTCTCACGAAATTGCCCGTAACTTCCAAAACCAACAACTTCGCCTTCTAATTCAGCAACAACAATGGGCAGGTTTTTGGCTGTTTTGTCTTCAAACCATTTGGTCTGAATATCGATAGTTTGAATATTATAATTATAATTTGCGGTTGTGTGCAAAATCGAGTGGTTTACAATATCAAGGATTTTTTCTAGATCTTTGGTTGTAGCTGGTCTAAGTATTACGTCCATTTTGTTTTGGTAGTTTTTTGCCACGAATTAAATTATTTTAATCATAAATATCAATTCGTGAATTCGTGGCTATTTTAATTATTAAAGTTTTATTTAGTATCCAAATCATTCAAAACTTTTCAAAAGCATTTCAGATTGGAATTTCGTATTTATTTTAAATTTATTTTTTATTGAGTTCAGCCAATAAATCATCTGCATCTTTAGTACCCCAACCCATTTCAGTACCAATTTCCCTGGCATCTTTTGCATATTTCAGAGCTGATTTTTTGTCTTTTATTTTATTATAAAGTCGGGCAACGAGTAAATTTCCATCATAAGAATCATTCAATTCCAAAGAATGTTTTACCCACGAAATAGACTTTTTCAAACTTTCAGTGTCAGCAATATGTTTCAAATACGTTTGTCCGATATCTTTTAGGAAACTCGCATCATTCCAGACTAATTTTTCAGTATCTGCAAGAGTAACTTTTTTATAATATTGCCATTTTTCAGTTCTTTCCGCCAAGGTCAAATCAAATTTAAATACAAGAGAATCGGTTTTTTGTAAACGAATCGATTTGGCTATTTCTCTTTGTTTATAGTAGTTTACAGTATCTAAATTATCGACATAAGGACGAAGTAATTCATTTACAATACTTTCTATTTTACGATCCACTCGGTTTTGAGAAGCCACAGCAGCAAAATCTTTCTGATGATTTAAAACATACTGAAATTCTCTTGATTTAATGTCCGTTACACCATTTGCAATAACACGCCAATTCAATTCACTAACCAATTGTGTATCAGATTGTGTATTCAGGTAAATATGTGTCGGGATTGATAAATCGGTTCTGTCTTTTCCTTTTTTTAAAGTATTCAAATAAGCAAAAAACTTGTTTGAATTACCTGGCTCAGCAAGAAATTCTTTTTCTAAATAAGGTAATTGCATTCTGGGATTCAAAGCATAATTGGCTTCTGTCAAAAAATCTGCTTTTTTCGATTCTCCTTTCAAAGCGTATAAAAGAACTTCACTACTTGGATCTATAAATAAAAAGGTAGGCAATGATTTGGTATTGTATTTATCTTTTAGAGCAATTCCTTCTTCTTTTTCAACGTTTTTCCAAACGGACACGTAGTTTTTCTTTAAAAAATCCATTACCGCCGGATCGCTAAAAACTTCCTTTTTCATTTGATTACAATGCGGACACCAATCAGCATACAGCATTACAAAAAAAGGTTTTCTTTGAGTTTTTGCATTTTCTAAAGCTATTTTATACGGTGTATCATCCGGAACAAACTGATTTTGAGAATGAACAGCTTGTATTGATAAGCAAAGCAAAAAAATATAAAAGAAGCGCATAGAAAGTTTATTTTTATTAAAAAATCTGATTTACAAATATATCTCCTTTTTCTAAAAACAGCCCTTAATATCTTCC